>Ga0256407_10003558_pt1 | contig 27487 bp, 15 predicted proteins | sample RumenRJG_04DNA_FD_193489 | JGI IMG/M metagenome (GOLD analysis project Ga0256407, IMG submission 193489) | Bovine rumen microbial communities from Lethbridge, Alberta, Canada - RJG_04 | ecosystem: Host-associated > Mammals > Digestive system > Stomach > Rumen | place: Canada: Alberta... | reverse complement strand
AAATAAAAATTAGATGTTTTCAATATTGAAAACATAGTTAAAAATAAGTTAAATCCTTAAGTTTCTAGGAATGAATTTTAAATATGAAATATTCATTAAAATATATTATAAAGGAGGATAAAAATTGAAAAAAATAAATATATTATTAATATTTCTAGTACTATTTATTTCAATTAGTGCTACATATGCTGATGGAAACTTCACATCACTCCAGAATGAAGTTAATCAGGAATCCAGCAGTCTTGTAATCACTCAAGATTATACATTTGATTCACAAACTGATAAGGCTTTAGAAAATGGAGTTGTTGTGAATAAAACAAATTTTGAAATTGATGGAAAAGGACATACAATCGATGGGAAAAATCAATCTAGAGCATTGGCAATATATGGTTCAAACATAACCGTCTCTAATCTCCAAATAATTAATGGAGAAAATGAATATGGTGGTGGAATCATAAATTTTGCTACTAACTTAACTCTTAATAATATTACTTTTATAAGCAACAATGCTGGTAAATCCGGCGGAGCTTTAGCTGTCTTGGGTAACACAATAGTTAAAAATTCTAATTTTATTAACAATTACGCAGGATCAGGCAGTTCAATTTACTGCGAAGAGTCAGTGATGGAATGTTATGAATCTACTTTTAAAACTGATAATACTCCGTTTAAAGGTATGATATATGGTTCCGAGTCAACAATTTTAGTAAATTATTGTACTTTTGCAAATACGACTTCACAATATGCACCTGCAATATATAATGACAGGAAAACATACATTTACAATTCAACATTCATGAATCTGCATGCAATAAAAAGTGCTGGTGCTGTAGCTATAAAGGAATTGGATGATGTAGAAATCATAAACTCAACATTTATAAATGCAACTTCAACGAATAATGGTGGTGCAGTATTTATAGACGCAGGAGGTTTCCTATACAAAAACAATGGTACCATATTTATTTATGAAACAGAATTTGTAAATTGTTCTTCAGGGTTTGGTGGAGCTTTAGTTATTTTAGGTGGTGTAAATACCATCAAAAAAACTACTTTCAGTGACAACAGTGCTGTTTATGATGGCGGTGCACTTTACATGTCTCAATCAATATCCAACATCTCATACACACTTTTCAAAAATAATAAATTAACAAATAAGACTGAGTATTTGAAACATGGGGGAGCAATATATGTGGATGGAACCAGTTTTACCGCCCGAAACTCTGAATTTAAAAATAATGATAAGCATGGTATTTATAGCTATGATACTGATTTAAATGTGAACCAATGCATATTTGAAAATAATACTGAAGCTATTCATGGCGTTTTCCTTGAAAACTATAATCTGAATAATACATACATTAATGATAAGGACTGTTTAAACGATACTGACTATGTAATTTATGTTTCAGGCATCGGAGAAACAATAGAACTTAAAAATGACACTATATTTTCAGAAATTCCTAAAAGATTTGATTTACGCGATTGGAATTGGGTAAGTGGTGTTAAAAATCAAGGAGAAATGAATTCCTGTTGGGCATTTTCCTATACGGGCGCCTTGGAATCAGCATTAATAAGAAGAACCGGAATTGAATATGATTTTTCAGAAAATAATATGCAAAATATCATTTTAAAATATGCAAAATATGGAATCCAAGGCCAAAAAGAAGGTGGAGGTGACTTAAGCGCCATGCCATATGTAATCAGCTGGCTTGGAATACCTAACTATTATAATGACGAATATGATGAAGTTGGAAAAATATCTCCATTAATTATCGGCCCGGATAACATCCATGTTCAAGATTTAATTATCGTACCTAAACGTAATAATTCAACCGATAACAATGCAATTAAAGAAGCAATATTAAAATATGGTTCATTATCAGTAGGCTATTATGCATCATCAAATGGAACATATTACAATAAAAATACATCTGCAATATATTATGATGGAAATGAAACCAGCAACCATATGGTTTCAGTAGTTGGATGGGACGATAATTATCCTGCAAGTAACTTCGCAAAAACCCCTCCAAAAGATGGGGCATGGATTATAAAAAACAGTTACGGAATGGAATATGGTGATCAAGGATATAATTATATTTCTTACTATGACACAAGTTTTGCAACAACAGATAACTCAGTAGGATTTATTTTTGAAAATACTGAAAAATATAATAAAAATTATCAAACTGATTTAAGCGGAAAATTGGAGTTCTATCAATCCAAACAAAGCGGTAAAAATTCATCTTATAAAAATGTTTATACTGCAGTAGAAAATGATTTAATAGCTGCAGTAGGTACTTACTTCCAAAATGAAGGTGAAGCATATACATTAGAAATATATGTGAATAATCAGTTAAAATTAACTCAAAGTGGATTAGGTCCTTATTTTGGTTACCATACCATAAAATTAAACAAAACCATAGCTATTGAAAAAGATGATGAATTTACTGTAATAATGACCAAACTAACTGTTCCGATTATTGAAAGATCAAGACAACACTATCTTACAAATACATCTTTTGTAAACTATGGTGAAAAATGGGTTGATTTAAAAGATAGTTCAACTGTATCCTTAAAAGTTTACACTATTGATGAAGTGATACTTACTAAAGATTTAGTAAAAATTTATAAAAATGATTCTAAATTTGAAGCTAAAATTGGTGTTGCAAATCAACCTGTAACATTTAAAATTAATGGAGCAACATATACCAGAATCAGCGATGAAAAAGGAATTGCCAGTATTGCAATCAACTTAGGTCCGGGTAATTACACCATCGAAACAGCATTTAATGGCACCAGTGTCAAAAACAATGTTGAAGTAATACCTACTTTAATAGCTGAAAACCTTGTAAAATACTATAGAAACGCTTCACAATTCTATATTGGTTTAATTGATGGTCAAGGAAAATCAGTATCCGGAACAAACATAACTATGAATATTAATGGTGTATTTTATAATCGTGCCACTAATGAAAACGGAATAGCCAGATTAAATATAAACTTAATTCCTGGAGAATATATTTTAACTGCAAAGGATCCGTTAACTGGCCTTCAAATGTCATATAACATTACAGTATTGCCTACATTAACTGGTGAAGATTTAAATATGAAGTATTTAGATGGATCCAAATATGAAGCAAAATTAGTTGACGGTCAAGGAAAACCAATAGTCGGTAAAAATATAACATTCAACATCAATGGTGTTTTCTACCAGAGACCAACTGATGAAAATGGAATAGCCAGATTAAACATTAGATTAATGGCCGGCGAATACCTTATCACTTCACAATACGGTCAAGCAAAAATTTCAAACAAAATAACAATTAGTGCATAAAGAGGAAATGATTAATTCCTCTTATTTTTATTTTTTTTGATATGGATATTATTATTTAAAAATCTAATTTTATAAAATAAATTTATTTAAATTAAAAAAAGCTTTTATTAAAAATATAATTATTCAATTAATAATAAAAATTATAATAGCTAAAATGAATATAATTGATTCATAATTTACGGGCAAAAAGCAGATAGCCGCTATGCCCAACCATTCTGGTTTTCGGTCGGGTCCCCTGCTGTCTGACTTCAAGACCTCGTTCCAATGTTTCTAAAATTTCAATGTCATAAAAATCAAGCTTTTTAGCAACCCTATATGAAACTTCAGCCTGATTGATGTATGGAGCATAGACAACAAGCCATCCTCCAAGGTTCAATGAATCGTGAACCTCTTCAAAGATTTCATAAGGCTTTGGAAGATCCAAAAACACTAAATCAATATTGTCCTCGCCAATACCTTCTTTAATATCCTGGTTTTTGACTTCGACATTTTCAATTCCAAATGTTTCAATATTCTTTTTTGCAACATCAGCAAAGTCCTGTCTGATTTCATAAGTATAAACTTTACCGTTAGAGCCTACGACATTAGCAAAGTTTAAAGCAATTGCTCCGGCACCGGTTCCCGCATCAACAACCCTGGAACCTGCACCTAAACCAGTGTATGCCAAAACAGTACCGATGTCCTTTTTAATTAATATTGAACAGCGCCTGTCCATTATGTCAATAAAATCATTAATATTAGGTTTAATAATTTTAAATGAGTGGTCAAGATGGCTTTTTACTTCATCGCCAACACTAGCATTTTCTAAAACATCAGCTTTAACAATGCCCAAATCGCTTTGAAACTCCTGACCTTCCTTTAAGACATATTTCTTGCCACGTTCATCTAAAATCATCTTCATAGAATAACACCTAATTTTCCAATTCTGCTAATCTCTTTACCCTTTTTAAAGAGTCGGGGTGGGTAGAGAACAATTCCATAAATCCTTTGGTTTTAGAAATTTTAATTTCTGAATTAGCTAATTTTCTTAATTCTGCATCAGATATTTTTCCGTCACCATCAAAATCAATTTGCTGGAAATCATTAATATCATGCTGTGCATTGTTTACATCAGTTGCAAAGAATGCTCTGTTGGTACTGACTTGTTCAATAGTTTCACTACTGCATTTAGAAGCACCATAAGATAATTTGTATAATGCTGAAACTAAAGCAGCTGGACGATTACCATATTCAACTGAAGCCTCATCCGCATAGTATTCACGAGTTCTTGAGATTAACAATACCAATAATTGCCCAATCAGATAAAATACATAACCCAAGATTCCAATTATGATTGTTGCACCATTATCCCTATCTCCTGAAAAGAAGAATGACAATGCAAGATAATAGCAAATCATAGGAATGACACTGACTGCAGCAGTTATAGCCATATCATTGTGTTTAATGTGTCCCATTTCGTGGCCTAAAACTGCCCTTAACTCATCATAATCAAGTAAACCCAGAATCGGACGGGTAATTGCAATATGACCACTTCTGCTTGTTCTTCCATATGCAAAAGCATTTGGAATTTCAATTTCAGATAATCCTATTTCCGGTTTAGGAACACCTGCCTCCTGAGCAAGTTCCGCCACCATTTTATGAATATGAGGAGCTTCACCTTCAGATAATGGTCTTACATTCATTGAACGTTTAACCAATGACGGTCCAAACCAATATTGTAAAAATACAATCAACAAACTGATACCCGCATATAATCTCCAACTGCTAATTCCTAAATACCTTCCTACAAGGAATATTAAAAAATAAACAATAGAAAACATCAAAACAGATGTTAATAACATTCTTAACTTAAGTTTCCATGTACCTCTCAATTTTAACACCATTATTCTTTTATAAATAATTACTTATCAAATGCTTACTTTAATTATATATTAGTTAGTTTTTAAATATTTAAAAAGTTAATCAAAAAATAATTTAACTAGATAAATACATAAATTTTACTATAAAAAAATGGTGATTTAATGAGTGGACCTTGGGTAGAAAAATATAGACCACATAGCCTAGATGACATTGTAGGCCAAGAACATATTATAAATAGACTTAAAAAGTATGTTGGCGAAGAAAGTATGCCAAATTTAATGTTTACAGGACCAGCAGGTGTTGGAAAAACTACAACAGCACTAGCCTTAGTTAAATCAATTCTTGGAGAATACTGGAGACAAAACTTTCTAGAATTAAACGCTTCAGATGCACGGGGAATTGACACAGTAAGAAATGATATCAAGAATTTCTGTAGATTAAAACCTGTAGGAGCCCCGTTTAGAATAATATTTCTAGATGAAGTAGACAACATGACAAAAGATGCTCAACATGCTTTAAGACGTGAAATGGAAATGTATACAAAAACAGCATCATTTATCCTATCCTGTAATTATTCATCAAAAATCATTGATCCAATCCAATCAAGATGTGCAATATTTAGATTCGCACCAATTAAGGGAGAAGACATTGAAGAAAGATTAAAATTCATATGCAATGAAGAAAACTTTGATTTTGATGAAAAAGGTATTGAAACAATTGTATATTATGCAGAAGGAGATATGCGTAAAGCAGTTAACATTCTGCAAGCAACAGCTTCCGAAGGAGAAAACATTACAGAGGATAGTGTGTATGAAGTTGTTTCAAAATCAAAACCTCAAGATGTATCTGACATGATTACAAAAGCATTAACCGGAGACTTTATGGGTTCAAGAAAACTTTTACATGAAACCATGGTATTGCAGGGAACCAGCGGAGAGGATATGGTTTCTCAGATATATCAGGAAGTATCCAGAAGAGTTATTGAAGGAAAAATGGATCCTGATTTTTATATCGATATAATCGAAGCAATAGCCAATTGCGACTTTAGAATAAGAGAAGGGTCAAACCCAAGAATACAACTCGAAGCTCTTTTAACAAAATTCTTATAAAGGTATTCAAATGCTATGGACAGATAAATACCGGCCAAAAACCCTAAAAGAGATATTAGGTAATAATAAAGAGAAAAAAATAATAGAATCTTGGGTTGAAAACTGGAAAAATTGTGAAGCCCAGCAACCTCTACTTTTAGTTGGACCTCCAGGAATCGGAAAAACAACATTTGCCCAAGCAATAGCTGGAGAATTTTCAGAGTATATTGAGCTGAATGCAAGTGATAAACGTTCCCAGGACATTATTAAAAAAACCATTGGAGAGTCTTCATCATCAAAATCACTGTTCGGCGATGAATATAAATTAATCATTATGGATGAAGTAGATGGTATTCACGGAACAAACGACCGTGGCGGAGTAAGAGCTATTGGAGAAATCATTAAAACATCCAAGCATCCTTTAATATTAATAGCCAACGATTTCTACTCCAAAAGATTACAATCCATTAAACCAAAATGCCAAGTAATTAAAATGGGAAAGATTAGGGGACCAACCATCAATAAAATGCTTAAAAATATTGCTAAAAAAGAAGGCATCGAATACGATAAGGAAGCTTTAAAATTATTATCCAAAAAAGCAAATGGAGATATTCGTTCAGCCATAAATACTTTTCAAGCAATCGCAGATACATCCCATGAACTGACCATGGAAGACGTTGAAACGGTAACAACAAAAGATGACCGGTCAACTATAATCGACGGAGTGATGGCCACATTAAAAAGCAAAAATCCGAAGCATGTTAAAGATGCCCTAAGGGTTGATGAAGAGCCAACACTGGTAATGGAGTACATTGCCGAAAATGTTGCGCGCGAATACACAAACAAAAATGAACTTAAAAAAGCCTATGAAAGCCTATCCAATGCGGATTTATACTTTGGAAGAGCACAAAGAAGTAGAAACTATGGCTACTGGAAATATGCAACTGACTTCATGGGCATTGGTGTAAGTTCAGCTAAAAGAGAAACCTATAAAAAATTCACACCAATAAAATCACCGACAGTATTTACATTAATGGGACGTAACAGAGGAAAAAGAAACTTGCGTGATGGTATTGCAGAAAAAATGTCTGAAAAAATGCATATATCAAATTCCGTTGCTATTTCAATGCTTCCATATCTGGAAATAATGTTTCAAAATGATGAACTTGCATGGGAAATTTCAGATTTTCTTGATTTAGAAAAGGATGAAATAAAACGCTTTAGAAAAAAAGTTATCCCTAAAAAAGTCATCAATAAAATGGAAAAGCAAAAAGAAGAAATGCGTATTGAAGAACGTGACAAACGTGCAGCAGAACTTCAAAGCCAAATGTTTGAAGGAATTCCTCAAGAAGAAACTGTTGAAAAGGAAAATATTCGTGATAAAGTTGAATTAATAAGTAAAGAGCCTGAAGTTAAAAAAGAACAGGAAAAAGATGAAACTGATCCAATCAAAGACTCTGAAGTTGAAGAAGAATTAATGGCTGAAGAGATTATTAAAGAGGAAGTTGAAGAAAAATCTGCAGAGAAAAAAAATAAACAAGCATCTTTATTTGACTTCTAATTTTTTATTTTTTAAAATAATACACATATAAATCTTTTAAATTTATTTTTTCTATAGTATTTAATGTTAATTTAAAATTAACAAGTTTTTATCCTATTTAAATGCAAGTAAGTACTTACATTCAAAAAACTTTAAATGTAATCTTTGTAATATGATATGTTAGGAAAATTAATGGATTGAAAATATAGCTTAATTAAAAGAGGAGGAAAAATAATGGATATTAAACCAATTGTTATTTTAATGATTATAATAGTTATATCATCAATTTCTATCGTTGCAGCACAAAATTTAAAGAATTCTGAAATAAATACTGCATTAGAAGAAAACAGTTCAAATTCAAATTCTATGATTCCTGCACATCATTCACTTCATCATGAACAGGATTATAATAATATAGTTAAAAATAATTTTACCATTGACGGATATCTACCAAATTTATTGGAGAATTTATTTTAAACAATAAGATTTTATGTTAAAGGACAGTATCCTCTAAATCTATATTTTTGAATTTAACTTATTTTCAATATAATCCGATGCTTTCAATACATTTTCTCTATATTGGGGAGCAACATCATCTAAAAATTCCATAAATGAAGATGCCAATGCATTATTATTTTCATTTTCTATTTTATGTTGACCATCTATTTCTAAAAACGAATTGATCCAATTTATAGGAACATTAATTAAGGGATAGATTTCATTTTCTTTTTTATTAAATTTCAAACCTTCGCCGGAAAATATTGTTGAAAAGATTTGATTTACCCTATCGTCCAAAATAACAGGATTTGCAATTAGGTCATATTCTCCGCCTCGAACTAATTTAACACCATATTTGCGGGTGTAGGGTTCCAAAATTATATCAATGATAAAATTATCTTCTGGAATTAAAATCCTTGAGTTCGGTTCAATGTCAGATAATGTTCTGGCGGACTTAGAACAAATCTTTTGAAAAAGAGAGTTTCTTATAACTTCAATGTCTGGATACTGTTTGTTGAATGTTTCCTGTCTTTTTCTTGAAAACTTTGAGAACCTTAAATTGTTAATATAAATTTTTTGAGGAGTGTATGATACAAATCGCGTGTCTACACCAATTATTTTCAAATATTTCAACACATCCTTTTTTGAATCTGTAAAATCATCCTCTTCAGCAGTTAAACTAGAAACATCAAAAATAAAATCCATTTTATCATAATCCTAAAGTTTTTACTAATGCATCTTCCATTACGCCTATCGGTGCTTTTTTACCAGTCCATATATTAAAGCTTTCAGCCCCCTGATATAATAACATCTTTATTCCGTAAACCGGTTTTGCATTTGCCTTAATGGTTTCTTTCAATAATCCTGTTTCATTAGGATTATAGACTGCATCAAAAACCACTAATTCTTCATGCATATCACCAGCAAGTGCAATTGGAGTATCGTTAACATTAGGATGCATACCCACCGGAGTTGTATTGATTAATATGTCCACATCATCCAGATTCATGTTTTTTATTGAATCTGAATTGACATCATCAATTAATCCAGAATCTGAAATGTCAGAAGCCAATTTATCTGCTTTTTCAACATTTCTATTCAATATTTCTAAACGGTCAGCACCATATTCGGCTATATAAAATGATATCGCTCTTGAAGCACCTCCAGCACCTGCAATTAAGACATTTTTATTTTTAATTTTAGTAACTTCACAAATTGCCTTAATAGCACCGATTCCATCAGTATTATATCCTTTCAAGTCTTTAAAATCAATCGTATTTACCGCACCTATTAATGAAGCCACATCATCGATTTCATCCAAATATTTCATTACTTCAATTTTGTGAGGAATAGTAACATTAAAACCTTTAATACCCAAAGCCTGAGCACCAGCAATAGCATGCTCCAAATTTTTTGGATTTACATCAAATGCAGTATAAACATAATCCATAGCTAATTTTTTAAAAGCTGCATTATGCATTGGCGGCGAAAAGCTATGTTCAACAGGATGACCTATCAAACCAACAACATTTGTACTTCCTTTTATTTCCATATATTAAAATTAGCTACTAAAATTATTTAAACTTTAATTTTCAAAAATTAATATACTATAAAATAGGAGAACTAATATGGAATTTACAAGACCAAGAGGTACAAGAGATTTTTTATTTGAAGAAATGGAAGAGAGAAAAAAAGCAGAAAGTACCTTAAGACATATTTTTGAGAATTATGGTTATAGGGAGATTAAAACCCCATTATTTGAAGAATTAAAACTTTTTACAACCAAATCAGGAGAAGAAATTGTTGATCAGCTATATAATTTTAAAGACAAATCTGACCGTGAATTAACATTAAGACCGGAAATTACTGCTCCTGTTGCTAGATTATATTTAAATGAACTTGAAAAAACTGCCACCAAACCTATTAAACTTTATTATTATGGCAGCTGTTTTAGATATGAACGACCTCAAAAAGGAAGGTTCAGACAATTCTGGCAATTTGGATGTGAATTAATTGGAGCCAAATCTCCTCAAGGTGAAGCTGAAGTCATTGCAATGTGCAGTGATTCAATTGAAGCACTTGGAATAACAGGCGCTGATGTTAACATTAACCATTTAGGTATTATCCGCGGTTTATTCAAACACTTTGAAGTTGATGTGAAAACACAAAGGGAATTGATGGTAGTCATCGACAAAGGAGATAAAGATTTATTGATTGAATCATTAAGTGGAGACAATCCAATCATTTCCAATGACGAATTAAATCAAATTTTGCTTAAATTAATTGATCTGGTTGGGGATAAAAACATACTTGATGATGTTAACGAATTGATTAAAGATTATGAAGAACCACAAGAAGCATTTAACCAGTTGAAAGAATTAGTTGAACTCCTTGATTGCTTTAACATGACCAACTATACATTAAATCTGGGTGTTGCAAGAGGACTTGACTATTACACAGGAATTGTGTTTGAAATATATGTAGAAGGGCTTGGAGCTCAAAAACAGGTTTGCGGTGGTGGAACATACAGTCTAATTAAAGTGTTTGGCGGACAAGAAGTAGAATCAACCGGTTTTGCCCTAGGTTTTGACAGATTGATGAACGCGATTGAGGAGTTAACCGAAAAAGAAAAAACAAAATCACATTTAGATGTTTATATTGCACCAATTTCCAGTGACGTTAGACTTAAGGCTTATGAAATCACACAGACACTTAGAAGGTCAGGTATTCGTTGCGATGTGGACTTAAACAACAAGAAATTTAAAAAACTAATGAACTACGCTGATAAGATTAAAGTCCCTAAAATAATTATTATTGGTAAAAATGACTTGGAAAAAGGGAAAGTAACCATTAAAGATATGGAAAGCGGCGAACAAGAATTAATCGCTATAGAAAATATTGTAACTTATTTAAAAGGAGAATAAAACATGGAAATTAATTTTAGACATGAAATCAATGGCGAGAAAGTCATCACTGCAGTAGCACAGGATGCGGATACCGGTGAGATATTAATGCTTGCCAATATGAATAAGGAAGCTTTGCAAAAAACCATAGAAACAGGTAAAGCCCATTACTGGAGTACGTCCAGAAACAAACAATGGTTAAAGGGAGAAAGCTCCGGTCACTTTCAGGAGGTTCAAGAAATTCTTGTTGATTGTGATATGGATGCCCTTGTACTTAAAATTAAACAGAACGGTGCTGCCTGTCACGAAGGCTATTATTCATGTTTTTTTAGAAATCTGGAAGTTGAAAACTCACCAGACATTGATGATTTAAAAGAAAAAGACTTGAAAACTAATCAAAAACGTATTGTAAATCCTGATGATGTGTATTAAATGAAAACAATAATTCCAGATACAAGTGCAGTAATTATTGGAGCTGTAAGTAAAATTATTGAAAAAGAGAATTTGGATTATCCCGAAATTATCGTTCCGGAAGCTGTTGTATGTGAACTGGAGCATCAGGCTAATGCCGACAGACGAGAAGGCATTAACGGGTTAAACGAACTCCAAAAATTACAACAATTACAGGAAGAGGGAGAAATTGCAGTTTCATTTAAAGGAAAAAGACCTACAAATTATGATATCAAATATGCTAAAAGCGGAGAAATTGATGCTTTAATTAGGGATTTGGCAAGGTCTGAATTTGGAACATTGCTTACAAACGATAAAGTTCAAGCAGAAACTGCTAAAGCTCAAGGAATTCCTGTTTATTACTATGAACAAAAATATATTGAAAAGACATTGACAATATCAAAGTTCTTTGATGATGAGACCATGTCTGTTCATTTAAAGGAAAATGTATGTCCGATGGCTAAAAAAGGAACACCGGGACACATCAAATTTATTAAATTATCTGATGAAGTTTTTAATCATTCAATGCTTCAGGAGCTTATTGACGAAATTATAGATAAAGCAAGAAGCGATTCTAAAACCTATTTGGAATCTGTAAAAGAAGGTTCTTTTGTTGTACAATCAAGAGAATATAGGATTTCTATTGCAAGACCTCCTTTTTCAGAAGCAATTGAAATAACTGCAGTTAGACCTGTTGCAGATATTAATTTGGACGAATATCATTTAAGTTCCAAGTTAATGGATAGGATTAACAATAATGCGGAGGGTATTCTAATTTCCGGTTCGCCAGGAGCAGGTAAATCTACATTTGTACAGGCTATTGCCAAATATTATTCAGGTAAACTGAACAAAATTGTTAAGACAATGGAATCTCCAAGAGATTTGCAGCTTCCAGATGAAATTACACAATATGCTCCTCTTGAAGGCAGTATGGAAAATACAGCAGATGTGCTGTTATTAGTAAGGCCGGATTACACCATCTATGATGAACTTAGAAAAAATCATGACTTCAATATCTTTGCAGATATGCGTTTAGCTGGAGTCGGAATGATTGGTGTTGTGCATGCAACAAGACCTATTGACGCAATTCAAAGAATATCTTCAAGAGTGGAGCTTGGTGTTATCCCATCTATTGTCGATACAAGTATTTATATCGAAGATGGTGAGGTTAAAAGTGTTTATGAAACAAAAATGACTGTAAAAGTACCGAGCGGGATGAAAGAAGCAGATCTTGCAAGGCCAGTTATTGAAGTTAGGGATTTTGAAACTGGTGAGCTTAAAAATGAAATTTACACATATGGCGAACAGACAATAGTGATGGATTTGGATTTAGTGAACAGTCCTTCAAATTCTGAGGATAAATCGTCAGTGGACATTATTGCAGAGAAAGAAATTTTAAGACGAATCAAAAGATTTTTACCTAAAAAGGCAAAAGTAGATGTTGAAGTAATATCTCCCGAGAGGGCAAATATCTACATTCCAGATGATTTGGTTCCTAAAATAATTGGTAAAAACGGCAAAAGAATAGCTGAAATTGAAGAAAAAATCGGAATTTCATTAGGTGTTGAAGTGATTGAAGATTCATATGATAAAACTCCTTTTGAAATCGACATAATTCATACTAAAAAACAGTTGATTCTGGATTTGGGTCGTGAAAATGGAAGATCTAATTTTGACATTTTGATAGGTGGAGAATATCTGCTTACTGCAACAACCTCAAAAAAAGGTGAAATTAGAATTCGAAAGGGTATAGACTTATCTGATTATATTATTGAAGCAATTGAAATGGGATTAGAAATAACTGCTGTTAGAAAGTGATTAACATGAAAATTGGCGCATCAACATTAGCAACATTTAATGATAGTTTAAAAAGTAGTTTAGAGTTCATAGAAGGTTTAGGGATTGAATATGTCGAATTATTACATCAATACCCGAATGAAAAGATTGATTTAGATGTTTTAAGTAGTTTTGATTTGAAATATACCATCCATGCCCCATTTATTGATGTTAATATTGCATCCCTTTCAACCAAAAGCAGAAATGTTTCCATTGAGCAAATTAAAGATTCAATCGATTTAGCTAATAAGATAGATGCTAGCATTGTTGTCGTCCATCCTGGTTTAGTCCCATTTTTACTTAAAGAAACCCCAGAAAAAATTTATCCTGTTGCCAATGAATCAATTAAGAAATTGGGTGAATACAGTAAGGATTTGGGTGTAGATACCACAATTGAGAATATGCCTAATTTTGAAAGTATGATTTATCAGGACATGACCAAATTAAATGAAATCCTTGTTGAATTTGATATGGGAATGACTTTAGACATTGGCCATGCCTACCATTCCAAAATTCCTGAAAATGAAATGTATTTTGATTCAATTAAACACATACATATCCACGATAATATGGGTGATGATGATACACACCTACCATTAGGTGAAGGAAATATTCAATTTAAAGACATCATCAATACTTTTGAAGATAAAAATTATGATGGCATCTACATGATTGAAGTGAATAATAAAGATTCCATTAAAAAAAGCCTAGAATATCTTAAAAAAAATTTCTAATTTTAAAAAATAAAAAAATTAAGAGGTTTTAAACCTCTTAAGGTATGATGTCAATTCTATTTACAATATTACAACCATTAAAACTGGAAGTAATAGGATAATAACCTACAGCAGCACCTAATTTAATATTGAGTATACCACGACCATCATAATCTGTAGTTCTATTGTATAGCACACCATTTATGTTGAAAAATACAGTTTGGCCCTGGTAAGGTCTACCTTGACCATCAACCAAGTATGCAATGAACTGATCAGACTCACCATACTTTATAGTTAAATTTTCTGCTCTTAAAACAGGCAATACTTCAATATTATTTGATACTCTACATCCTCTGTACTCGGCAGTAATTGTATAATTGCCTTGTGGTAAATTGATGTTTAATTTAGCTTGACCTGATTCGTTGGTTTGGTGGGTGTAGAATATACCATTGACGTTGAATATTACATCTTCGCCAGCACCAACAGGATTACCCTTATCATCAATTAAGGTAACAACATATTGGGATTCGTTTTTATAGTATTTCACCAAATCCTTGTTGTTTTGAATGGTAGCTAAAACAGTGATGTTATTAGAAGCCATTTCATTAGTTAAAGGGTTAGTTGCAGTAATAACATATTCGCCTTGTGGCAAGTTAATATTCAATTTAGCTTTTCCTTCACCACCTTCTACATTACGTTTATACATTACACCATTAATGTTGAATTCTACTTGAGTACCGTCAACTAATGGGTTTCCAGCAATATCTAAGAAAGTAGCATAGTACTGTGATTCATTTTTAAATACTTTAACAAGGTTTTCACCGAATACGGTAGGTAAAACAGTAATATTATTATCAATATCTGCACTAGAGTAAATATCATCACCCAAATATAAAGCAGATGCATTATAATTACCACTGTTTAAATTAATAGCTAATGAAACAGTACCGTTTTCATCAGTAACTCTTGTATATGGAACACCGTTAACTGTTAAAATAACAGTTTTATTTGATAATGGAGTTCCTTTTTGGTCAGTCAATACGGCAACATATCTAGTACCATCTTTATAATACATTTCAATATTTTCAGCAGAAATAACCGCCCTTTCCATTGCAGGAACGTTATCTTCAACAACAACCTCTTGACCCCAAGTGTAGTTAACACTAGCATCACCAGTATACTTACTACCAACCAAATAATTATCAACTACTTTACCAGTTCCTTTAAAGTCTACAGCAAATTCGCCTGTAGTAGTGATATTATTGTTAACAACAATAGCATCTCCACCAACAATGTGAACACCAGTAGTTTCAATGCCCATAACATCATAACCTGCAGGAGTACCTACATTTGATCCGTTAGCAAGAATTATATTGTTAGCAATAATCATGTCATCAACAGTAGATGCAATACCTGTAGTGTAGTTACCGTTAGCAGTGATATTATTGCTTTCAACTAAAGATTCACTACCACTTAATGACATTGCAAACGGAGAGCTGGAATTAACATAAACGTAATTATTAATAATTTCAGTTCTTACATCGCCAGTCCAACCATTAGTATAGATACCATAAGCAGATTCATTTGCAAGAGCATAAATATTATTAGACTCAATTATACCATTTGAAGGACCGTCAACTTCTATGCCACAGGCATAAGTACCATTTTCACCAGCAAAGATCGTATTATTATAAATATTGAAGTTTACACCGGAAATAAGAATCGCATAACCATAAGGAGCTTCAACAGCACCTATTTCGTTTCCAATAAGAGTTGCATTATTTCCTTTAATATTTACTGCATAAATAGAATCATAAGTACCTGTTTGATTGTTGGATATAACAGCAATATGATTACATTCTAAAACTGCTTCATCACAGCCATCCAAGAAAACACCTTGAGAGTAAACTGTTCCACTAGTCCAATTAACAGCACGGGCAGGCAATGAAGCATAAATAAAGTTATTTAAAATACATACATTGTCAGAGCCTTTAACATGAATAGGAGCATTTTCATGAGTTTCATTAGTTTCAACACCAAAAATAATTGTATTATTCTCAATTGTAACATTATTAGAGTCTAAAATACCAATAGGAGCATTAGAAGCATAGTTAAAACCATAGGTAATGATGTTATTGTTCAAGATTTCAACATTATTCACACCAATAACAGCTATTGGAGAAATTTCACCAATGAATTTAAATCCGTCAACAGTAACATTTTCGGAAAAAATAGCCATATAAATATTATTCAAAGTAGCATTATCACTTAATAATTTAATCGGTTTATTTATCGCAATCATACTTGCTAAATTAGAGAATTCACCAATGAAAGTTAAATTATCTGCAGTGATTTGTTCTCTTATGCAACCCTGTTCATCAAAGTAAATATAGAATGTATCATTAGTTAACTTATAATCCAATTCCATTTCAGGAGTATTATTAGCAACTAATACACCAAGACCTTGAATATAATTAACAGCAAAGTCACCAGTTAATAAATCCGCATATATTTTATTATCGGTTACTTCACCTTCACCTTTAAAATCAACTGCAGATTTATTGTTTGCTCTAATTTCATTATTAATAACTGTTGCATTTCCACTTACAATGTGAACACCAGTGGTTTCAATGCCCATCATATCATAACCTGCAGGAGTACCGACATTTGATCCATTAGCATAAATAATATTATCATCAATTGTAATATCGCCAACAGCTGAAGCAATACCTGTAGTATAGTTACCATCATTCATAATTATTTCATTTAGATTAACTATAGCTTCACTACCGCTTAAAGACATTCCGAATGCTGTAATACCTTCAGCCTTGATTACATTTTCAGTGATGTTTGCTACTACATCACCAGCCCAACTAGCAGTGTAAATACCATAAGCAGACTCTCCCATTGCTTCAATCGTATTTTTCTCAATTACCCCCTTTGAAGGACCATCGACTTCTATACCGCAGGAATAAGTACCGTTATAAATTTCAATAGTATTTAATTCACCAATATTAAAGTTTTCACCGGAAATGACAATACCATAACCATATGGGGCATTGGAAAGAAAGATTTCACTTTTATTAATAGTTGCATTATCACCTAAAACATGTAATGCATAAATACTATCATACTCACTTATTGCATCACCATAAGATTCAATCGACATAACATTATCATTTAAAACTGCATTATCACAGCCATATAATAAGATAACCTCAGAATAGGCAATCCCAGTATCCCAATCAACAGGACGAGGAGGTAAAAATACAATAAGGTCATTATGTGTAATATTTAAATTATCAGATCCTTGAGCATAAATAGCTTTTTTTTGAGAAGTGTCATTAGCATAAACAGTATAATAAATTATATTATTATAAAGTGTGACATAATTTGAATCAATAACATTAATACCATAACTATCACCATCATTAAATACGCCAATAGTGAAGTTGTTGTTTTGAATTAAAACATTATCTGCTTCACTAATACTAATTATGTCAGATAAAGAGCCAGAATGAATATCAAACCCATCAACAGTAACATTATCCGAAAGAATAACAATAGCCAAGTCAATTAAACGAGCATTATTACCTTCTAAATTAACAGTCCTGTTGATGATAATATTTTCCAAAGACCAGAACTCACCATTAAATAGCCCACTGAATATTAAAGTATCTGCAGTGATATTGTCTCTTAAATAACCGGTTTCATTAAAAACTTCGAAGAAAGTATCATTAGTTACATTAATACTTTCTCCAACAGCATTTTCATTAATATTTCCAAGCAATTTATCATTATCAGAAATATTAGCATTTTCCAGAATAGCATCATTTTCTATTGGGACACTACTCCCTGAACTTATTTCCTTTTCTAAAATATTGACATTATTATCTACGGATAAAACATCATTACTGCCCTCAGCAACAGCACCTTCTGCATCAGCAGCAATATCCTGTGCACAAACAGTTCCTATAGATAATATCAATATTAAAACCATTATGGATAAATATCTATATTTCATAAATAATTTTCCCCTAAATTAATTCATTGAAATAATATAAATACGTTAATTATAATATTAAATTAAGTAAAAAATATTATTCATATCGTACTTTTATAATTTATAATAATTAAATATAACTAAAAAGAATATCTATTCAATTTTGATTGATAGAAAAATTAAATAAACTTAAATTAAGTATTAAAGAAGTTTTTTCTCTTTAATCTCTTTTTTAAAATATAGATACTTGGATTCAATAACCTTCCGAATATTTTGAGCAGTAATTTTTCCTATTCCTTCAACTTCTATAAGTTCACTTTCAGAAGCATTGAATACATTTGAAACAGAACCGAAGTGTTCCAATAAATTTTTAGCATTAACTGGCCCAATACTAGGCAAAGATTCAACAATGAACAATTGCTGCTCCCATAAACTAACAGGCTTTTTATCAGTACGAATCTGAATATTGGATTTTTCACCACTTTGCTCCCTAATAGCAATTCTTTTAATCATAGCAGCAGTATCCTGAGCATCCCTTGTTGGAATAATACTAATACCAAAATCTAATGCAATAGATGCAATAGTTCCCCTAATAGCATTAGGATTAACCATACCCGAATATAAATCATCACCTTCAAGAATCATTAATGGACGCTTGAACTCTTCAGACAGTTCACGGGCCTGTTTAAACAGGCGCTTATCAATCATTGAACTGACAAAATCCTTTGCAGTTTTTCTCTCAATAGCCACTTCATCCGAAACCTGGTAATCCGCAACAGCCATTGAATGAATCTTGACATCCATCTCCATTTGAGACAAATAACGAATTACTTTTGAGTTACCCTCACGAGAATCAGCATAAACCAAAGGCAATTTCTCTTCTTTAGGTTTATCAAGAACCTTAACTTTCTTTTCATTATCCATCCTTGCAACAGCAGATTCATTCAATTCCTTTAAAACCTCAGAATCCATTAATTGATTTTTCATGCTATCTTCTTTTCTAACAGAAGACCAATAATATCCTTCATCACGTGTTCCATTGGTAATTAAAACCTTTACACGACCAGTTCTTTTACGGCCAGTTCTTCCACGACGTTGAATCATACGCACTTCAGACGGAACAGGCTCATACAATACAACCAAATCAACAGCAGGAATATCTATACCCTCCTCTGCAACGCTGGTTGAAATCAAAACATCATATTCACCCATCCTAAATGACTTGATAATTTCTTTTTGCTCTTTTTGAGATAAACCTTTTTCACCATCCTTAGTTGCCTGTCCAAAGAATTTTACTGATTTTATGCCTTCACTTTCAAGCTTTTGATGGATCATTTCAAGAGTATCTCTAAACTGAGTAAAAACAATGATTTTTGAAGTTTTTTTATCTTTTTTATCCCCATATCTTGTCGTTTGAAGTGTAGTCTGGCCATCTCCAGTACCCAACTCCTTTTTTAATATTTCGGCCAAAGCCCTAAGCTTAGGATGTTCCCAGCCATTTTTTTCAGCATTGTGAGCCAACCTAACGGCACGTGAAAAGTTAGGATCATTCATTAATGACCTGGATGCCTTAGTCTTTTTCTTGCGTAAACGGACAATGTACTTATTGAAAGGATGGACACCCTGTGTTTCAACAAGTTCCTGTGCATGCTGAATATTAATAACTGCACTTAAAATAGAAATAGCTTGGAATAACTCCTTTTTAGGATTTGTAGTACGGGCAATTTCCGCTTGAATGCGACCACGTGTTTTTAAAATATCTACTTTTGTAACAGATATTGTTTTGATAATCCCCATGTTTTTTAAAGTTTTCAATCTTATCTTAAGAGCTTTTTCTAGCGATTTGTTAATTTTATCTAGTTCTTCACTCATTTTTATTCTAACCCAATCAATTTCAACAGGATTGAAATATGGTTTTACATCCCGGTCATTTTCGGTTTTGACAACGACATTTTGGATATATAAATTCTCACAAACTTCCTTAATTTTTGTTTTATCAGAACCTGGAGAAGCAGTTAATCCCAAAATCAGATTATAATTGGATTCCTTAACATATCTTGAAGCCAAATAAACATAGGAATATGCTCCAACACCGTGGTGACATTCATCAAAAACGATCAATGATACGCTACTTAAATCATACCTGCCATTCAATAAATCAGATTCAACAGTTTGAGGCGTTGCTGAAATAATTCTGGACTCCTCCCATCTTTTAACACGTTCATCAGTTTTGACTGAACCTGTAATTGACGAACATGGCAGTGTTAAAAACTCCTTAAAGCTGGCTTCATGCTGAATAGCTAAAGGCTTTGAAGGAGACAAAATAAGAACTTTGGAGTTTTTTACCTTTTGTAAACGATCGGCTGCAACAAGAACTGCTACAATAGTTTTACCTAAAGCAGTAGGTGCAACAACCATCGTGTTTCCTTTCTTTAAAACATCCCCAGCCAATACTTGCTGATATAACCTTGATTCAATTGAATCTTCTTTAATCAATGGATGTTTAATGTAAGTAGTCATGATAAAACCCGCATGTTTACACTCAAAAAACTACACCAAAATTGAGATGTAACTATATTTATATTAAAATATTAAGTTAGTATTAATTAATAAAGTTAGTGAGAGAGCAAAAGATAAGTATTGCTGCTATAATTTCCTACTATTTTCCCCTTACCAATAATACTTTGAAACAACCAAATCCCCCAATAACCCAGTTAAGTAAAAGAAGATATTATGTGCATTTTATTTGAAAAATTATATTAATAAGAAAATGAATTAAAAAATGGAAATAAACGATTCAAAAAAAAACTCAAAAAAAAAGAAAAGAAGATGATTTAAATTAAATCATCCTTCAGTGCCATTGACAGGAGGAGTAACAGGCGCATATCTTAAAAGCCACTCATTAAGAGTTAAACCTATACCTTCACTACCATGGTTGGTATCAATGACCACCTGATCAGAAGACCTTACCCATAATCCATACTTGGCAATATAGTAAGTTCCTTCATCACCAGGGAATGGATTATCTGGTGTGCTATTACGCTCCTGACCTTTATCCTTGGAAACAGGATCATTATTATATTTATTAGTAGATGCAACAGAACTACCAGTTTGTGAAGCAGGATTGTCAGCCGCATCATCAGTAATAGTTATAGTCTCTTTAGCACTGCACCCCTTATACTTATCATTTCCATTATATTTAACTTCTATTTCATATTTTCCAGCAGATTCCCCACTAATAAGCAGAGAACCTTTACCATTAGAATCAGTCACTACAGAATATGTTTCATTCTTATTATAAATAATACTTACATTTTGGCCTGAAATAGCAGCCCCATTAGAATCCTTAAGTTCGAATTTCACTTGTTCCCCATTTTGAAAAGTTTCATTATTTATTATTTTAATTTGTGTATCTTGCTTACCTACTTGGCCGAAAAATACTGCCGCACCAACAGCAATGATAACAATAACTACTATTGCAATGATTATATTTTTATTCATATATATCACCTACCTGCCATTATTATAACAGATGTTAAGGTCTTTATCCGCACCATCATATAAACTTTTTTAAAAAATGAGCATAATAATGGATTTAGAACCGTCAAGTTCCGAATCTGAATAAAAAATTTTAGTAACTAACTAAATTATTATAATATAGTATTGACAAATATTTTAAACATATTGTATAATTTAACAGAGGGTTTATATGAAGCTTAAAAGAATAATTTTAATTTCATTGATTCTATGTTTATTATCAATGGCTTGCGTATCGGCCAGCGACAATCAAACATCTGCAGATAATCTGCAAACCAATGATATAAATGCTAACGTAATTAATGAAGAAATTAATGAGCATACTAATGATATAAATGTTATAAAAGAAAATACTTCAGAAAAAGAGAGTATTATCTCCGATAATCTCCTCTCAAGCAGCAATACTAATGATAAATTATCCGCACCAAAAGAAGGAACACGTGATGATTTAAACAAGTTGATTCTTGCTGCAAAACCCGGCTCAACAGTAACACTAGATAAGGATTATAGGTTTTATCAGGGTGTAGATTCTATTAAAATAACTAAAAGTATTGTAATTGACGGTAAGGGACATACTATCTATCCAGGATATAATTATGTTTTTGAGTTTAAGTACACCTCCCCTGCTGGAAAAATAGAAATAAAAGATATTACTTTTAGAGGAGGACTAAATAGTATTATTACTTCAGAGAATCCTTGTCCTTTTACAATTTCTAATTGCAGGTTTATAAACTGTTCTTCTCCAGGAGGAAGTGCAATATCCGTGAACGCGAAATACAAATCAGATATTATTAATTGTAGTTTTATAAAATGTTACGGTTCTGGTAGCTCCAGTGTTGTTAAAACGGACACGATATCCAATGCGTTTTCTCAGGCATCAAGTATTTCTGGTGCAATTTGGATAGGAGGTCCTATCACAGTTAAATCCTGTAGATTTGAAGAATGTTCAGCAGGGAATGGTGGTGCAATATATGCATATGGGAACTGCCAAATATTAGATAGTGTTTTTGTTAAAAATTACGCTGGAAGAATTGATTCTATGATGTCTTCTGCTCATGGAGGTGCCATTCAGATTAAGGGTGCTGGTGCTTTAGTTAAGGGATGTACATTCACTGAAAATCATGTTCGTATAGGAGGTGCAATAGCATCAGAAGCTGCCAATGTTAGAATTGAAGATTGTGTTTTCAATTCTAATTATGCAGGTACGGACTCAAAACAAATGGGTGGTGCAATATATGCACGGTCTGATTCCGAGATTGGTGAGTCCAGTATTCAAATAACCCGATGCACATTCAATAATAATGGATACAAAAATAATAAACTTTGCTGTAAGTATGGTGGTGCAATATATTTCGATGATAGTATTGTTCTGGGGACTGTTTCATATTGTAATTTTACAGGCAATGGAGCATCAAAAGAGGGAGGTGCAATATATGCATCATCCAGCAGCAAATCCCTTACTTTTAAAGGAAATATATTTACCAAAAATAAGGCTGGAAATTATGGCGGAGCTATCTATCTTGACTCTAAATCTTCAACCATAATCAATTGCGTATTTGTCGATCAGCCAAATGCAATATATTGCGACAATAAGGAATGTAACGTTAAATTCTCTACTTTTTTAAGAAATGACAATTATAATGTCTGGTCCACTAAACAAATAAATATTGCAAACAATTGGTTTGGAAATACTATGGATAACAGATATTACGATTTATCCAAACTCAAAGGTAAAGCAGTTAACCTCAAAAATATGGAAAATTTGTATTTGTATGCCACATCCATGGATAAAAACTACTACAATGGACAAGAATCCACCGTTAATTTGAACTTTAAATATATAAATGACAACCCTACATCCAACAGCAAATTACCTCCATTCAGCAATCCTGCGATTAGTTATGTTGTCAGTGGAGTAAATGCAACAGTAGTTACTAAAAATCATTATCTAACTAACGGCAAATCAAGTTTTAAGTTCTTGGCAGACGCTTCTAAAAGCTCATCTTCCATTATTGTGAACTGTTATGGTGCTAAAATCACTTTAAAATTTAAATCAAACCCGAATTCATTCACTGCTCTTCAAACTCTTGTTGAAAGCTGTCAAAATGGAGTTTTAAATCTGGCTCATGATTATACTCGTGACAAATCTATCGACGGCGACATGAGCATAACTATTTTAAAGAATTTGGTGATTAACGGTAACGGCCATACTGTTGATTCAAAAAATATTGGTGGAGTATTTAAGATAGATAAAAGAGTTAATGTAGAAATAAATAATTTAAATATCGTTAATTGCAAATCAAATAGTGGTGCAGCCATTACTGGATATGTAAATAAGATTACAGTCCATAACTGTAACTTCATTAATTGTACCGCAAAATTTGATGGAGGTGCGATTCAAATAATCGGAAACGGACTTACAATAACCAATTCCACTTTCATCAACAACACAGCTAATGAAAAGGGTGGTTCTTTACATATATCCGGTATTAATGGTGTAATTAAAGATTGCATCTTTATTAATTCAAATTCCGGGCATGACGGATGTTTTGTTTATCTTGGCACCCACAGCAGATTAAATCTAACAAATTCCATATTTTTAACTCATTCAACAGCAAAATATTTTGGTAAACCTTCTGGAGATAAATCGCTAGTTAATGTTACAGCCAACATTGAAAACAATTGGTTTGGCGGTACAAATGATAATATCTTAAAAAATTATAATATGCTTAATAATTTCACTGTCAAAAGTCTACTTTATTTAAATATCACACCATCATTGTATAATATTCCAGTAGGAAACAGTTCAAAAATCAGCCTTAAATTTTATTCATATGATGTAAACTCAAGACGAAGAATTCCGTTAGCCAGCTTCAGAACCATGAAATTTAACGTTAAATTATCGGAAGACGGAGGAAAACTCAGTTCCAATTCAATAATATTAACCAATAATGAGGGAAATGTGGTTTATACTTCAAGTTCTAATGTAGTGATGCCTGTTGATATTAACTATGAATTATTCAGCCATAGAATTTATCTTAATCAGTTCTATGACGGTTCTTTCACAGCCCTCCAATATTTGATTAACAGTTCAGGAAATGTCATAAACCTCACTAAAAATTATAATTTTTCAATGATGTCCGATAAACTGTTGACTAACGGTATTTATATTAATAAAGATTTAACAATAAATGGAAATGGCCATGTTATCAATGGTGATGATCAGGCCAGAATCTTTAATATAAACGGACATAAAGTTGTTTTAAACAATATCACATTTATTAACGGTTATACCCCAGATAATGGTGGTGCGATTCAAACTTCCGCATCAACTTCTTTGTCAATTGATTCCTGCAGATTCGAAAACAATTCAGCAAAAGATGGCGGCGCAATCTATCTTAAATCCTATAGAACTGTAAACATAGAATCATCTGCCTTTAAAAACAATACTGCCCGCGCAACAGGCGGTGCAATCTATTATTATGGAAATGACCAAAGCAATATATTTTGCAACATAACAGGCACTTTCACAAATAACAAAGCAGGAAAAGATGGAGGAGCAATATATTTAATTGATGTGGCAAAATATCACCTCAAAGGTAATTTCACAAACAATACCGCAGTAAATGGTGGTGCAGTTTGTGCAGATGTCGCTATTGCCATTTCAACATTTACCATAGACGGAATTTTCGATTCAAATGATGCAAGATACGGTGGTGCGGTTTATAGTTTTTATCCATCAGGTAACTTTACAGGAATCTACAAAAATAACAAAGCACACAAAGATGGAGGTGCAATTTACACAACCCGAAGTTCAACAAAATATGGTAGGTCTTACAACATCAGTGGAGAATTTTATTCCAATATAGCAAACGGTCAGGGAAGTGCAATTTGTGCATTAAATATTGAACATAAGAATGCTAATGTATATGACTCTATTTTCATGAAAAATGAAGGACAATCCACATTATATTCATCAGGTTATTATTACCTTGATGTTCGCAAATCCATTTTTGTTGATAATAAAGACAATAATGTATTTGATACATCCCAGGATGGAGTTGTCGACGGTCGTCTAAGAGCTTATAATAACTGGTTTGGCAATACAGTTGATAATTTGAATACGAAACCTTCTGTCGGTCAAAGAGTGATATTGAATGACTGGCTCTATGTAGATGTTGATTACGGTAAAACTGAAACATATCTTAATTCCAAAAATAACATTATTTTTACGTTAAAATCATATAACGCTGAAAAAGGTACAGTTTCAGATTATACTGGTGACTTTAAACTTAATTTAAGCTTAAAATCAGATAGTGGCAACTTCAGTACCAATTCTTTTATTTTAGGCAATGCCCCTGTTAAAGTTACATATGTTCCAAACAAATATGATGAAAATAGGGTTGTTGTTTGGGCAAATCTATCAAAATATTCCCATAAGACATACGAAATTAAATATAATGTGTCTGAATATCCTATTGATTCATTTTATGCATTACAATGCGAAATAAACAATATGGGGGGAAATATCCTTAATTTAAGTAATAATTATGAATTCTATCCAGAAAGTGATACTCCAAATGGAATAAAAATTAACAAATCCATAACAATCAACGGAAATGGATACATCATTGACGGTAAAGGAAGCTCCCGCATATTCAATATTTCAGCAGACAATGTTGTTTTAGAAAATGCCTCCCTAATCAACGGTAATGACATTAACGGCAGCGCAATATATGCTGAAGGAAACAATATCATAATAAGGAATTCCATTTTATTGAATAACACTGATGTGATTATCTATGCCACAAAATCATTAACTGCAAATTACAACTGGTGGGGAAATACTGCAGACACAATGGATAAAAAAGCCAATGTCAGCAGCAATGTTATTTTAGATAATGCATTATTTGCAACATTCAATGCCAAATCAACTGTTATCGGTGCCGGAAATAAAACAACAGTTGTTTTAAACCTAACCAATTTATACAACTTCACTACAAAAACAAATTCAACATATGATGGACTTAACCTGTTTTCATTTGACTTCAATGCTGATGGCGGAAAGGTTAATAACACCACAGATAAACTCAATAAAGGAATAATTAACGTTTCATTTGAAGCCATAGGTCCACTTTACGCCGAAATTTATGCCAAATATGAAAATGTAGTGTTAAAATATGAATTTGAAGTAGTTTATGATGACGATTCATTCTCTGCATTATATGCTTTGATTAACAAAACAGCACCTAATGGCATTCTTAATCTGGAACATGACTATAAATTTTATTACTATGATGTTGATTATGTTAACGGCATTCCAATAGATAAGGGAATTACCATTAATGGAAACGGATTTGATGTAAATGGAACCGGAGAATCCAGCATATTCAATATATCTGCAGACAATGTCGCATTAATAAATATTAATTTATGTGATGCAATAAGTGCCATCGAATGGCTTGGAAACAATGGATCAATAAACAATATCACAGTTAATAACACATACTGTGCATTAAACGCCTTTGGTTTTAATTTGGCAGTAATGAATTCAAATTTCACTCGTGCAAGCAGATATTCACTATATCTTGAAGGTTCAAATCATGTTGTTGACAACTGCAGATTTGTGGACAATTCCGGCCCTTCAATAATTGGACTCAGCATGTACAATTTAACCATTAAAAATTCAACATTTAAAAATATTAACAGCCCAATTTCAGGTGTC
>Ga0256407_10003552_pt1 | contig 27501 bp, 21 predicted proteins | sample RumenRJG_04DNA_FD_193489 | JGI IMG/M metagenome (GOLD analysis project Ga0256407, IMG submission 193489) | Bovine rumen microbial communities from Lethbridge, Alberta, Canada - RJG_04 | ecosystem: Host-associated > Mammals > Digestive system > Stomach > Rumen | place: Canada: Alberta... | reverse complement strand
TGCCCAGTCGGTCCAAGTGTTGCCATTGGTGTAGAGTGTGTTCTTGTAAAGGTCCTGAGGATCTTCTGCGCTCCACCAATGATTGCAGATGCTGAATGAGAAATACTCGTTAATGTCGCCTTCAACGAGTGTATAGAAAGAAGAATCGCCGAGTGTAGAACCTGTGCTTAAGTCAATCCTCGGAATAAAAGACAGCCCGACACTGCGGCCGGAGTCGTCAGCCTCTTGTGAGTACACAAGGAAGCAAGACAGCATACTTGCTGCAAAGACTACCAATTTCTTCATTTTTACGCATAAAATTTAATTTCGTGAATAATGGCTGCAAAAATAGGAAAAAATTACAATCTACATCAAAAAAAATATATCATTTTCTGATGTAAAACGGTACAACTTGCCGGGCTACCTCCTCGACAAGTGCTTGAGGTCGTCTTCTGCTTTTATCTTGTCAATAATTGAGCAGACTATGCGGTAGGCCTTGCTGTCCTGCGTGTAGACCGCAGGGGCGATGAAGTTGACACGTCCCTGCCTCTGCAGCTTTTCTGCGACGGCCTTTTTCTCAGGTTTGGCGCTGTTGAACACGGCGATGGAATTGCCTCCGAACATGGTTACGATCTTCATGCACGGCACGTCAGTGTCTCCGTCTCCGAAATAGATCATATGCGGGAACGGAATCCTCTTCTTGTCCTCGGCTGTAGATTCATTGACGCGCTTGGCGTCCCTGGAACTGAATATGCCCTTGTTGATCTTGAACATGAACTGGGTCTTCGCCGTATAATCCACGGCGATTCCCGGCCACTCCGCTTCTCCGGCTTCGTTATATATAAAGGTGCATGCGAAGATATGCTTGAACTCGTTGGCGATAGGCGTGCCTTCGATGATCTCCTTCAGGCCTGAAGAGTTGATGTAATGCTCAATCCTTACCCCGTGAGCTTTTCCGTACTCGTTGACGAGGGAAAACCATTCGCGTACGCCGGCGAAGAGACGGATGTGCTTGCCGAACTTCTTGAACTCCTCCCTGCGCAGCTGGATGCCGTGTTTATGGGCCTCGTCGAACATGAGTTTCATGTAGGCGAGTATATTGCTGGCGTCCTGTCCCCGGGCGATGCCGTCGCTCATGCTCCAGAACTCTTCAGGAGTCGAGCCGATGGCCTGGATGAATCCGAATTCCTGCATGTTCCCGGGCGACAGAGTTCCGTCGAAATCGTAGATAAGTGCTACAATCGGTTTCCGTTTCATACTCACTGGTTTAGATAGCAAATATAGCAAAAAACGTTATTAATAATAGTTTTTTTATTATATTTGTCGTATTAAAACCAATTAATTTTCGCTTATGGATCACTATTTAGCCCGACTTCAGAACGCAGCAAGAAAATACTGGGACAAGCCGGCTTTAAATGATATCGGAGGAGAAACCTTCACTTACGGCCAGATGGCCCGCTCTATCGAGCGTTTCCATATTGTCTTTGAGAAAGCAGGTATTGCAAAAGGTGACAAGATCGCCCTCTGCGCCCGTAACGGGGCAAGATGGGGTATCTCTTACCTCGCGGTCAATACCTATGAGGCAGTGATCGTACCTATCTTGTACGACTTCCTCCCGGACAGCGTGTGCTACCTCGTCGACCATTCCGAGAGCCGTATCCTGTTTACCGACAAGGACAAGTGGGAGAAGATGGATATCTCCAAGATGCCTAATGTCAACGTCGTCCTCAATATCGAGACCTGGGAACTGCTTTACTGCAAAGACGAGAAAGTGACTGACTCTTATTCAAAGCTCGATGCACTCTTCGCCGAGCGCTTCCCTGACGGATTCGGCCCTGACAATGTCGTGTATCCTGTCGACAACCTCGACAACCTCTCCACGATCAACTATACCTCCGGCTCGACCGGCAGCCCTAAGGGCGTAATGCTGACCTATAGGAACTTCAGCGCCAATATCGACTTCGCCCAGAGGTTCATACCGACGTCCGACAAGTGCAAGATGGTTTCGATGCTTCCTATGGCCCATATGTACGGCCTTGCCTTCGAATTCCTCTATCCTCTCGCTAACGGTACCGGAATCTACTGGCTCGGAAAGACTCCGACCCCTTCCGCACTGCTCAAAGCTTTCGCCGAGGTCAAGCCATATCTGTTGATCACTGTTCCTCTGGTCATGGAGAAGATCTTCAAATCCAAGATCAAACCGGTCCTCGACAAGCCTGCGATTTCTTTCCTTACCAAGATTCCGCTTGTCAACAAGCTGATATACAAGAAAATCCGCCAGGGACTTATCGATGCCTTCGGAGGAAACGTGCAGCAGTTCATCATGGGTGGCGCCGCCGTCAATCCTGAAATCGAGAAATGGTTCCGTAAGATCGGACTTCCTTATACTGTGGGCTACGGTATGACCGAGGCCTGTCCTTTGCTTGCCTACGAGCTTCCTTCCAGATATGTCGCAGGATCATGCGGCAAGCCGGTTGACTGCGCCGTCGTAAGGATTGCTTCCGATGATCCTCACAATGTCGTCGGCGAGATCCAGGCCAAGGGCGAGAATATCTGTCTGGGATATTTCAAGAATCCTGAGGCTTCGGCAAATGCATTCACGGAGGATGGCTTCCTGCGTACGGGAGACCTCGGAATCATAGACAACGACGGCAACCTCTTCATCAGAGGCCGATCCAAGAACATGATCCTCGGCCCTTCCGGCCAGAATATCTATCCTGAAGAGATCGAGGCAGTCGTGAACAACCAGGATTATGTGCTCGAGACTGTCGTTGTGGACAGGGGCGGAAAGCTTGTCGCTCTTGTATTCCTCGACGAGCAGGCTATAGCAAAGGCTTTGCTCGATCCTGAGGCAGTATCCGAGATCCCTGAGAATATCCGTGGCGGAGCCAACAAGAAACTCCCTGCATACAGCCAGCTTACCAAGGTGGAAATCGTCAAGGAACCTTTCGAGAAGACTCCTAAGATGAGCATAAAGAGATTTATGTACAAATAGTGACATTTTGGCAGTTTTGGCTGTCTGGAATGTATTTTGACTTATAGCGGACAGCAGCATATGCTGTCCGTTATTATTCAGAAGAATTGATATGAAAGGAAAAATTGGAGTAACCACCGAGAATATATTCCCGGTAATCAAACAGTTTCTTTATAGCGATCACGAGATATTCCTTCGTGAACTTGTCGCCAATGCGGTAGATGCATCCCAGAAGATGAAGGCGCTTGCCTCTTCGGGAGATTTCAAGGGAGAGACCGGAGATATAGATGTCCGTATAGAACTGGATGAGAAAGAAAAGGTTCTCAAAGTCATAGACCGTGGTATCGGTATGACAGAGGAGGAAGTGGATAAATATATAAACCAGATAGCTTTTTCTTCAGCAGGCGAATTCCTCGAGAAATATAAGGACCAGATCGGAAGCATAATCGGCCATTTCGGACTCGGTTTCTATTCAGCCTTCATGGTATCCGAAAAGGTCACCATAGATACTCTCAGCTGGAAAGAAGGCTCGAAAGCCGTACGATGGACATGCGACGGCAGCCCTGAATACAAGATCGAGGAATCAGACAAGACCGACAGGGGTACAGTCATCACCCTCTATCTTGACAGCGATTCAGCCGAGTATGCCAACAGCGGCAAGATCAAGAGCCTTCTCCAGAAATACTGCCGCTTCATGCCTGTTCCGGTAATCTTCGGAAAAGAGCAGGAATGGAAGGACGGCAAATACGTCGATACCGATAAGGATCAGGTAATCAACAACGTAGAGCCTCTCTGGACAAAGACTCCTTCTGAGCTCAAGGATGAGGATTATCTCAATTTCTACAAGGCCCTCTATCCGATGAAGGAAGATCCGATGTTCTGGATCCATCTGAACGTGGATTATCCTTTCCAGCTTACGGGTATCCTTTACTTCCCGAAGATCAAGGAAAGGATGGCCATCGAGAAGAACAACATCCAGCTCTACTGCAACCAGATGTTCGTCACCGACCATGTGGACAATATAGTCCCTGATTTCCTTACTCTTCTCCATGGCGTGATTGACTCTCCGGATATCCCTCTGAATGTTTCCAGAAGCTATCTCCAGAGCGATGCCAACGTAAAGAAGATCTCCGGTTACATCACCAAGAAGGTCGCCGACAGGCTCGAGGAAATCTTCAAGGACGAGCGCAAGGCTCTCGAAAGCAAATGGGACAATATCAAACTCTTCATCGAGTATGGTATGCTCTCCGACGAAAAGTTCGGCGAGAGAGGCCTCAAGTTCGCTCTTGTCAAGAACACCGAGGGCAAATACTTCAGCTTCGACGAATACAAGAAGGCCGTGGAAGGGGAGCAGACTGATAAGGACAAGAAGACCGTCTTCCTCTATGCAACCGATATCGAGGGTCAGTATCCTTTCATCGAAGCCGCCAAGAACAAGGGCTACGATGTGCTTCATATGGACTGCGAACTCGACTCCCACTTCGTCAATCTGCTCGAGCAGAAACTCGAGAACGTCCGCTTTGCCAGGGTCGATTCCGACGCCGTCGAGAACCTGATCCCGAAAGAGGAGAAGATCCGTCCTGAGATGAACGAAGAGCAGAGATATGATCTCGAGAACATGTTCAAGGCCGTGCTTCCGGAGGGGAACGACTATTACGTTACCGGCGACAATCTCGGTGAGGACGCGGATCCGATTCTGATCACTCAGAGCGAATTCATGCGCCGCTACAGAGAGATGTCGGCTCTTGGCGGTGGAATGAACTTCTACGGAGAACTGCCGAAGTCTTACAATATTACAGTCAACATGCAGAATCCTCTGGTCGCCAAAGTGATGGAGGCCGAGAAAGCCGAGGTCGCACCTCAGGCCGAGCTTCCTGCAGAGGCTCCCGAGTCCGCTACGGAAGAAGAGAAGACCAAAGCGCGTGAGGCTCGCGAGGCTGTGCGCAAGGCCCACAGGTCTGACATCGAGGCATTCGCATCCAAGAACGAAATCCTGCATCAGATTGCAGACCTGGCATTGCTTGCCAACGGCATGCTGAAGGGAAAGGCCCTGAGCGATTTCATCGCCCGCAGCCGCAAGGTCGTGACTGACGCCTATCTTAAATAGAAAAATATATGACTATCTTATTTCTTCTGCTGGTTTGCATCATAGGAATGTGCACCCCTGCCCAGACAGCGATCAATGCTCAGTTGCAGATCCGTCTGAACTCGGCGTTCGCCGCTACTATGGTCGCTTTCCTGATCGGAACTATCGTACTGTTCCTTATCAACATCCCTGTACTGGGCTCCATGGTTACCGGCCTCGCCGGAATCCCGTGGTATGCCTGGCTGGGCGGTGTCTTCGGATTCGCAGCCCTTACCTCGTTCGTCATACTCTTTCCTAAGATTGGAAGCATCCAGACGGTGCTTTTGCCGATTCTGGGGCAGATTGCCATGAGTATGATCATCGACAGTACCGGTCTCTTCGGCGCCGAGGTCAAGCCGATGAACCCTATGCGTATAGCGGGAACTCTCGTTGCCGTCGCCGGCGTATTTATGGTCGTACTCAAGAAAGGGGAGAAGAGCGACATGCATCATGGCCATAGAATACTCTGGCAGGCTCTCGGAGTTGTTGCCGGCGCGATGCTGGCGGCACAGTCCGCAGTCAACGGAACTCTCGGCGTCTGCCTGAATTCTCCGGTGCAGGCGGCCTTCATTTCGTCCCTGATTTCGACGGTAATACTGTTCCTCCTGATTCTTTCGATCAGGAATGAACGCAGATGTCTTGCCGGGATGTTCCCGATCAAGGGCCCTCTCTGGATCTGGATTGGCGGATTGCTGGGTCTGGCGATAGTTATCGGTTATGCGGCCTTCGCTCCTATACTCGGAATCGGGCTGCTTTCAGTGGTAAGTATTCTGGGCCAGCTCGGGGCGAGCATCCTTATCGACCGTTTCGGCTTTTTCAAGGCCCGTAAGGTACATGTCTCCCTCACCCAGTATCTGGGAATAGCTGTTGTTCTCGCAGGAGTAGTCTTGATATACTTCTAGTTACAAGAACTAACGTATAATGAACCGGTAGCCGAAATTCAGATTGAAGGCTGCCGGTTCATCTGTATAATAGTTCTTGACCCTGCCGGACGGTGGCATCTATCAGTCTGTCAAAGAATGACCTTTGACAGATTAGTCATCTCTATGGCCGTAGTCATGGCATCGAAACCCTTGTTTCCAGCCTTTGTGCCAGCCCTCTCCACTGCCTGCTCGATGGTCTCGGTGGTAAGGACTCCGTAGATTACAGGGATTCCGCTTTCAAGGCCCACCTGGGCGATGCCTTTGACTGATTCGCCGGCAACCATGTCGAAGTGGGGAGTATCTCCGCGGATGACGGCTCCGAGACATACGATTGCGTCGTATTTCTTGGACATGGCCATCTTCTTGGCAATCAGCGGGATCTCGAAAGCTCCCGGCACCCAGGCGACTTCAAGGTCGTCAGGATTTCCGCCATGGCGGATGAATGAGTCTTCGGCTCCACCAAGCAGCTTGCCTGTGATGAATTCATTGAATCTTGATGCGACGATGCCGATTTTCTGGCCTGACGCAATAAGGTTTCCTTCGAGTGTCTTCATTTTATTGATGTTTTATTGTCTGTTGTTTTCCGTATATGATTATTTGATGTGGAGCATGTGGCCCATCTTGCTGCATTTGGTTCGCAGGTAGCGCTCGTTGTTCTCGTTGCTCCGTATCTCGATCGGCTCTCTGCGTACGATTTCAAGACCATATCCGTCAAGCCCGCTGATCTTCTCCGGATTGTTGGTCATGATAGCGAGTTTTCTGATTCCCAGGTCCGCAAGGATTGCCGCTCCGGTGCCGTACTCGCGAAGGTCAGGCGCGAAGCCCAGCGCGACGTTGGCCTCCACCGTGTCCATGCCCTTGTCCTGCAGGTTGTAGGCGCGCAGCTTGTTGATGAGGCCGATGCCTCGTCCTTCCTGCCTGAGGTAAAGAAGCACTCCGCGTCCGGTCTCTTCAATGCGGCGCAGCGCTTCCTCAAGCTGTTCTCCGCAGTCGCATCTCAGGGAGCCGAAGGCGTCGCCCGTAAGACATTCGGAATGGACCCTGCAAAGTACAGGCTCATCTGTGGATACGTCTCCCTTCACCAGGGCTACATGATGCTCGCCGGTAATCACGCTCACATATCCATATGCCTTGAAATGGCCATATTTCGTCGGCAGGTCCGCCGTGGTGATCCTTTCCACCGTTTTCTCATGCCTGCGGCGGTAACGGATAAGGTCGGCGATGGAGATGATCTTCAATCCATGTTTCTTTGCAAATTCGACCAGTTCCCTGGTGCGCATCATCGTACCGTCATCGCTCATGATCTCGCAGCACAGTCCGCATTCCTCCATTCCGGCAAGACGCATAAGGTCCACGGTAGCTTCAGTGTGTCCGGCCCTTATCAGTACTCCTCCTTTCCTTGCCTTGAGGGGGAACATGTGCCCCGGCCTCCTGAAATCTGCCGGATGGGCATCCGGAGCTATGCATTTCATAGCCGTCACAGAGCGCTCCACGGCCGAGATTCCGGTGGTTGTCGAGATATGGTCGATCGATACGGTAAATGCCGTCCCGTGGTTGTCAGTGTTGTATGAGACCATCTGGCCCAGGTCAAGCTTCGTCGTGTATGACTCGCTCATGGGCATGCATATCAGTCCCTTTCCGAATGTTGCCATGAAGTTTATGTTCTCCGGGGTCGCATGGCGTGCGGCGCAGATGAGATCTCCTTCATTTTCCCTTTCAGGGTCGTCGATGACAACTATCATTCGCCCTTCCTTCAGTTCTGCGAGGGCTTCTTCAATCGTTGAGAATTCGTTTTTCTCCATATATCTAAAATCCGTTTTCTGCCAGCCATTCCAATGAAAGTCTGCTTTCTTTTGTTTCTTGTTTTCTTCCTGCCGAAAGCAGCCGCTCCGTGTACCGCGCGAGCAGGTCTACTTCGACGTTGACTACTTTGCCGACCTTGGCATCGCCCAAAGTTGTCACAGCCTTTGTCTGAGGAATCAGGGATACGGAGAATGAATGGCTGTCCACATCCGTAACCGTAAGGCTTACGCCGTCTATCGTGACGGAGCCCTTGACTGCTATATATCTGAGCAATGATTCCGGGAGTTTGACGGTGACTCTTGTCGCAATTCCGTCCCTTACCATGGATCCGATGACTCCGCATCCGTCCACATGCCCGGAGACAATATGGCCCCCAAGACGGTCAGATGCCCTCAGAGCCCTTTCAAGATTGACTTTCGATCCTGCGGCAAGCTTGCTGAGAGATGTCCTGTGGACAGTTTCCGGCATTACGTCGGCGGTGAATCTCTTCCCGTTCAGCGAAGTGACCGTAAGGCAGACTCCGTTGACGGCTATGCTGTCTCCGACGACCGTGCCTTCCGTGACCTTGTCGGCCGCGATGCACAGCGCGATGCTGGATCCATGTCTCGTGACGGACTGGACCGTGCCTGTTTCTTCTATGATTCCTGTAAACATCCGCTATCTGTTTTTTGCATATCCATGTATCAATATGTCCGGGCCGAACTGTCTGACGTCCTTTATCGAGATGTCCAGAGCGTCTGCCATCTTGGGAAAGCCGGCGCCTCCGACTGTTGTCTTCGCATCTTTTCCTCCCAGTATCTTCGGCGCGACGAAGATGTAATATTCATCTACAAGGCCATTCTCGATGAAACTCCAGTTGAGTTCTTCGCCACCTTCGAGCAATATCGAGTCTATGCGCATCTCCCCGAGACGTCGGAGCATGTCACTGATGTCAGTATGCCCATTCTCTGACAGGCAGGGCAGGGTCTCGACTCCGAGCGAGTTCAGCTGCTCCAGTCTTGAAGCCGGCGCTGCGTCCGTGTGGGCGATGATTGTCCTGCATTGCCCGGCCGTCCTGACAATCCTGCTCTCAGGGGATATGGATGCCATGCTGTCCGGAATAATCCGGACCGGGTTGTCCAGCCCCTCGAAGCGGCAGTCCAGCATCGGGTCGTCATATACGACAGTCCCTTTTCCTACGCATATTCCGGAATGGTATCCTCGCAATTGCTGGACGAACTGCCGGGAGGACTCGGATGTCACCCAGCGAGAGTCTCCGTCAGCGGTGGCGATCTTCCCGTCTAGGGTCATGGCGACCTTGAGGGTTACCCAAGGCTTTCTTTCCGTGATATACTTGAAGAAGATACGGTTCTGTTCAAGAATCTCTCCTTCGCACAACCCAGTCTCGACCATGATTCCGTTCTCCCGGAGGATGGCGATCCCTTTTCCTCCGACAAGCGGATTGGGATCGGTGGCTCCGACGATGACTCTTGCGATCCCGGCTTCGATAAGGGCGTCAGTGCATGGAGGCTGCTTACCATGGTGGCAGCATGGCTCCAGAGTTACATAGGCGGTGGCTCCTGCCGGGTTTTCAGTGCAGTCGCGAAGGGCTTCGCGTTCTGCATGGAGGTCGCCATATTTGCGGTGCCAGCCACGTCCTAGGGTGCGGCCGTCCTTGACTATGACGCATCCTACCAGCGGGTTCGGAGATGTGTGTCCCCGGCCTCTCTCAGCAAGCGATATCGCTTCCTGCATGTATTCTCTGTCTGACTCTGACCAATTCATGTCTGTTTTGTATATGAAAAATGCCCTGAATGCAATAAGCACTCAGGGCATAGCTATATCCATACAATCGAAACGACACCGATTCGGCGTCATCCCGACCATATCTCGTCTTCCATCCGGACTGTCACCGTTGGTATCGGAATTTCACCGGTTCAGTCCCCAAAAAGGGGAGTCGCGGACTGTCACCGCCAGTAGGGGATTACACCCTGCCCTGAAGAGATATTTATCTGACGACAAAGGTATGATTTTTTTTTCTTACATCAAAAAGCAAAACCTCTCCAGACACGGCCGTCAGAATAATCTTTTCTCTTCCTTTCTCCATAAGGAGCCGTAGTCTTGGATAGTTTGAACATCCATATGAATGTTCCTTTATCGTTAGCTTCCGTGCTGCTTATTGCATAATATTTATTTTCGGTTGGATTGCTATATGAACTGGTGTTTGTCGTTGGATAATGGGATGTCCACAGATATTTGAAATCATCCTTGAAAACGGTATTTCCCGGTTGTATCTTGCTATTGTAAGTGAAATCCATCTTTTTTGTGCTATTATTTAGCTCTACACTCAATGTCGCTCCCCATTCTTCAAGTATCTTGATCCACTGTCCGGCGCTTAAAGTAAACCATTTGGAGGCTCTGCTATAAATTGGCAGAGTTGTGGTATGGTCTCGTGTCAGATCTCCCAGACCTTCCGTGCTGCCTACTGTCAGCGAGTTTGTGAGGCCGGATTTGTCATTCAAGGCTTGTATTACGGTGCTGCAGTTGGCAAGTCCGGGATGATCTGCCATTTCTGTCGTATATTGATCGTAGGTCCAGCTGCGACCGGACTCCGAACTCCTGACAATTTCCAATTCATTCGCAAGTACCAGGCCGTGGGTATAACCCTCCGTATATTCATCATGAAAGTCGGCAAGGTAAACTATGATTCCTGCTTTGTCTCCCGACAGAGTGGTGCCATCCGCAGGTCTGTGCTTTATGTGCATGTCGTTGAACAGCACATCGCCAATCTGTACGGTGAAGTCCTCGATTTCCGAATTGGCCGGATTAAAGCCCCCGTCTATGATGAATTTCTTATATCGTCCTGCGCTCACGTTTGAGCAGGTGAAGCTGAATATCCTTCCGTCAGGATTCTTGCCGGAAATGAACTTGGACTGTCCGGGTTTTACGAGATAACGGTAGTAACCCTGCCTTCGGCTTGGCTTGAAGACTTTCTGCTCAAAGTCGTAAATCTTGCTGTCGGATGAGAGTGTTTCCATCGCATCAGATTCGGGAAGCTTTGGGAAGAGATAGACCGTACCCTTGATTTCCTCGGCTGCAGAAATGAAGATGAGCCCCATCGTGTGGCCAAGGATAAAAGTGAACGCTCCGTCCTCGGTCAGCCCTCCGTCTCCTACCATAAGGTCGCTGGCAATGTACTTCAGCGTGGTGGACTGGTCCTCCAATGGCATCCATTCATTGATGTATGTCGAAAAGAATCCGGCGGCGCTGTCCCTGTTCCAGTTGACTTTGTCGATGTTGAAATTTTTGTCGTACGGATAATAGGCAAAGTATTTCATGCCCGGGAAATAGTAGAAGGGCTCTCCTTCAGGATTTTTCCATTCGGTTCCGTCGAATGCGAGTTCCAGGTTCTGGTAGTGGGTGGCGCCTTCTCCCGAGATTGAGAATACGCCGATCTTGTCTCCGGCAATGAACCTTGTCCTCATCGATGTCGCGTCGCCGTTGTATTCTTCCTCGTTGCTTTCGTCTGCGCGTGTCGGCTGGTTGCCATAATATCCTCCGTCGGTCACTCTGATGCTGAGTGTCTTCCGGTTCTCCGGCCCGGTTTCTTCTTTGATGATGATGTCCTCTTGAGCGCAACTGCCCATAATCAGGGCCAGGGCTGTCCAGCCCAGACATAATAGATTAATTTTTTCCATGGTTGTTTTTTAAAATATGATTACTGTAAGTACTGTAATGTATATTTTTCTGTTGGACTTTATATCATTTTCCTGCATTTTTTTGTATTTTTTCGCCGGCTTATTCTTTAAGAATTTGAATATGAGAAACATGACAGAAGTCTCGCAGGGAAGACCCCGATCAAGGGTCCTCTCTGGATCTGGATAGGCGGATTGTTTGGTCTCGCAGGAGTCGTCCTTATATACTTCTAGTTACAGGAACTAACGAATCATGAACCGGTAGCCGATATTCAGATTGAAGGCTGCCGGTTTATCTGTATAGTAATTCTCGACCTTGCTGCCGTTGCTGAAGTGGTAGGAGAATCCAGGTTCCACGAACAGATAGCTGTGTCTGGTTATCCTGGCCTGGATGCCTATATTGGCGTTGACTGACCACCTGTTATCTTTGACAGATGCTTTCTCTTCGGTCTTGTCAGTTATCTTATCTCCGGTTATGGCCGTATGCTTAGTCCTGGCATTGGTGCAGAACTCGAACATCGGACCGGCATCGGCATAGAGGCTCAGTCTCTTCCAGGTGAACAGGTCATATTCAGCATATACAGGAATCCCAATATAGTCCATTGAAAGCTCTTGTCTCGCTTTCATTATACTCCTTTCCGAGACGGTCTCGTTCTTTAGTCTGGAATAAACTATTCCGGTACCGACAGACCATCCGGACGCAATCGGGAAACTGATGATGGCGCTCAGGGACGGGCTCTTGGTATGGTTCGTCTTTGTCTCAGTCTGCTGGTTCCTGGTGACATCGAAGAAATAATTGTTCTCGAAGGAATTCGCCGGACTTGCATAATATAAGCCCTTGGTGCCCATTCCGTATGAGCTGCCGGAGGATATGGTCTGGGAGGCTCCCATGTTTCCGGAAACTCTTACAGCAGGTTTTTTCCTGGCTGAATAACCGAAGGCAATCAAATCTCCGTCATATTCCTTGATCTCTCTCTCTTTGCGGGCCGGTTTTTCCTCCGTAACCTTGATATCGTCTTTAATATGGATGTCGGCAGGCTCAACGATAATGTCGGCCGGTTCGACAACGATGTCGACTGGTTCAATATCGATTACTACCGGGATTATATCCACCTCCGGTACGGTGACTGTAAACGGAACAGCATCGGCTTTCTTTACAGGAACATAAGCAGTAAGGTTTATATCTTCCGGTCTGGAAAGATCTACGATATGTACAAGAGTATCTTCCTGCTGGACTTGAGCCTCGGCTACCACAGAACTGTCCGGGACGAGGACATCTATGTCTTCCGAAGATTTGTCACGGAACAGAAATACTCCGGCGACAATGGCGGCTGCGGCGGACATTCCTACAGCGGAACTCCACCATGCAATCACGCGTCTGCGCTTCTTAGCTGATACACCCGTCCTGACTGCGTCCCACAGCCCTTCAGGGGCGGCTTCGGTATAGTCTTCGAGACTTTCCCTCAACCTGTATTTCCATTCATTATTACTCATCTCTGTTTCTGTTTAGGTATTCTTTGATTCTTGTCGCCAGGATTTTCTTCGCCCTGAACAACTGTGATGCTGAAGAATCTTCTTTGATGCCGAGCAGGGAAGCTATTTCCTTGTGGCTCTTGTCTTCGAATACGTAAAGGTTGAATACTGTCCTGTATCCGTCCGGCAATTCCTTGATCATCTGCTGGATTACAGAAGCCGGTACGTCTCCGTATGGAGGATCCTCGTCTTCGTCGGGGGTGTCCGGGATGTCATAGACAAGGCTGACCTTGCAGTTGTGCTTCAGATAACGGATCGAGTCGTTGACTACTATCCTTCTTACCCAGGCTTTGACGCTTCCTTCACCCCTGAACTCAAACTTGTCAAGACTGTCGAAAATCTTTATGAAAGCTTCCTGGAGAATGTCCTTGACCTGGTCGGTATCTACCACGTATCTGGAACAGACAGCCGTAAGATACCCCGCGTACTGATTATAGAAAATCTGCATCGCGTTGGTATCTCCTCTTCTGACAAGGGTCAGTATAGTTTCTTCAGCCAGTCTATTTTCTTGTCTTGAATTCAAATCTTTTGCTGTGCGTCTTGCCGTCAGGCGAGGTCCATTTAAGAGTCAACGGTTTATATTCATCTCCGGTGTCAGGCAGTTCATTTATGTCAAAGCATATGAAACTGCTGTCGTAGTAATCTTTGCGGTCACCATTGGTATTCTGGTATAGCCAGACTTCATAAGGGTCAGATAAGTTGCAGTATGCTACGAGATAGAGGTCGTGATGCGCAGGAGCGAAACCCCACCAGGTCTTGTACTCAAGCGTGAGGAATCCGTCCTCTACGGAATTGACCCACGAATCAGGAATATCCAGCCCATGCTTCGGATCGTCAAGGTCCAGGGCAGTACTGCTGGTTATACTGTTATGGAAAATTCCTTTTTCTATAAATCCGCCTTCCCAGTCGATCCAGGCATGTTTGCCATATACCGGGTCCTCATGACTATTGTCGATGACCAGAGAGCACATAAGCCTCTCCATCCCTGAATAGCCCAGAATATAGTTCTGCGGGAGAAGCCTCGTCTTATCGTCAAGCTGGAAATAGATGATTTTTGCCGGAGACTGCTTCACGGTAACTATAGCCATCTTGGGCTCCATGTCTTTTTTCCCTTCATTGAAATTGAAATTAAATGACATGTCCTTTGCGCATGAGAGAGTCATGAGCAGCATGGAGAACAGTATTAAAGGCTTTTTTATCTTCATTACAACAACTAAATCCCAAATTGCATGAACCTTGCACAAAATTAACATAAAAATAATAACTTTGCTCCGTTAATCGGTAAGTAACTAAATGAATTTGATAAATAATCTGCTGCAGGAGCCTTCCTCCGTGCAGGCTATAGTCGTCATCTTCCTTATAATGGCGATGGGCCATGCGTTGGGAAAGCTCAAAATCAAAGGCGTTTCGCTCGGCGTCACCTTTGTTTTCTTCTGCGGAATCATAGCCGGCCATTTCGGCCTTACAGGCAATCCTGTGATGCTTTCGTTCGCCCAGGATTTCGGACTCATAATCTTTGTGTATGCTCTCGGACTCCAGGTCGGCCCCGGATTCTTCAACTCCTTCCGCAGAGGCGGCCTCAAACTGAACATGCTCAGTCTGCTTGTAGTATTTCTGGGCACTGCAATGGCAGTAATCTTCAGTTATGTAACTCCGGTTTCGATCCAGGACATGGTCGGAGTCCTTTCCGGCGCCGTGACAAACACCCCGGCGCTTGCAGCGGCCCAGCAGACCCTCCACCAGATGGGTCTTCCTGAGCATTCTCCCGCTCTCGCGACTGCCGTTACCTATCCTCTCGGTGTCGTCGGAGTGATCATGGCCCTGATCTTCCTGCGCTCCCTGTTCTCCCGCTATCCCGGCTCTTCCGACAGCAACAACCAGGATCAGGACAGCACTTTCGTAGGGACATTCGACGTCGTCAATCCGGCAATCTTCGGCCAGACCGTCAAAGATATATCCTCATCATCCCCTGAACGCTTCGTCATCTCCAGAGTATGGAGGGACAATACGGTGCTGATCCCGTCCTCGGAGACAGTGATCGAGGAAGGGGACCGTCTTCTTGTCATAACTAACCGGGCATCCGAGTCCCTTCTGCAGAAGATATTCGGAAAGGAAGAGAGAAAGGACATGAACGGGGAGGAAATCGACTGGAATAAGCTTGACGATATGCTCGTGTCGCACTCGATGATAGTCTCCAGACCGGAAATCAACGGAAAGACAATCGGTGCGTTGAGGCTAAGGAACCGCTATGGAGTCAATATCTCCAGAGTGATACGTTCCGGAATGAGATTCCTTGCGACTCCGGATCTGGTGCTCCAGCTCGGGGACCGGGTTATCGTCGTAGGAGAAGAGAAATCGATGCCTGAGGTTGAGAAGGAGATAGGAAACGTACTGAAGCACCTCTATGAACCTAACCTGGTCTCTATGTGCATAGGAATCATACTCGGTCTCGTACTTGGCGCGATTCCTATAGCCGTGCCCGGGATATCCGCTCCGGTCAGGCTGGGACTTGCCGGAGGACCGATAATCTCCGGAATCCTGATGGGGGCGCTCGGGCCGAGGATCCATGTCAAGACATATACGACCGAAAGCGCAAATCTTATGCTCCGAAGGCTCGGACTGTCGATCTATCTGGTATGCCTCGGACTCTCTGCCGGCGGACAGTTCTTCGAGACTGTCTTCCGTCCGGAAGGCCTGCTCTGGATAGGCCTAGGTTTCGCTATTACGGTGATACCTGTGGTTCTGGTGGGCGTGCTTTCGTTCAAGGCTTTCCGGCTGGACTACGGCGCCGTCAGCGGCATGCTTTGCGGAGCGATGGCCAATCCTATGGCCCTTAACTATGCGTCGTCTTCAGATTACGGAGACCGCCCGGCTTTGAGTTATACTTCCGTATATCCTCTCGCCATGGCGGTCAGGGTAATTCTTGCCCAGCTTCTGCTGGTTATTTTTCTATAGTAACAGCAAGTCCGTCGTTCGCTGAAATAACGAATGGTTTCTTCCCGGCTCCGGAAAGGACGGGCTCGCCATTGCTGGTGCTGATTACTGTGGCTTTGCCTCCGAAACGCTTCTCCAACTCCTTGACGTCGACATGGACCGGTTTGTCGGAAGCGCTGATCGCTCCTACATACCATGTCGTCCCGTGACGTCTTGCAAGAATGCAGAATTCGCCCGGCATTCCGTCGACCAGTCTGGTTTCGTCCCATTCTGTCGGGACTTTTTTCATGAAATCGAGACATACGGCCGGAGCGTCCTCGAGATTGTTAGGCGCCAGCGCGAAGTTCTGGACAGGATTCTGGAAGAGAATTGCCGTGGCCAGCTCGAAGGCGTCGGTCGTGCGGCGGATATTGCCTCTTACCCGGCCATTGGCGTCGGGTCTGCCGTTATTCTTGTCCATTCTCTTGTTGAGGAATGCTCCTCCGAACTCCATGCTGCCGACTGCGTTCCTGATGAACGGATGCAGGCAGGCGTTGAGGGCTTCGAGGTCGCAGTCATGCTGATTGAAGATGAGATTCTCCGAAGCCCGGACAGCCTCGCTGCCTACATAGTTCGGATACATCCTTTCCCATCCTCTAGGCAGGGTGCAGCCGTGGAAAATGACCATCAGGCCGTAGTCGTCTGCGTCGCTGAGTATCTCCTCGTAGAGGCGGATGGTCTCCTGCTTGTCTCCGCCGAAGAAATCCACCTTTATTCCTTTGACGCCTATCGACTGCATCCAGCGCATCTCCTGTTTTCTGCGTATGGGATCGCTCATGACGTTGACCGGGCCCTGGACGATATCGTTCCACCAGCCGCTGGAGGCGTACCAGAGGAAGAGACTGACATTCTTGCTCTGCGCGTAGGCGGAAAGCTCGGCAATCCTGTCATGTCCGATGTTCTCGTCCCAGTAGCTGTCGACAAGACTGAACTTGAAGCCCATTGCGGAGGCCAGATCGATGAACTTGACCTGGTCCGGATAATTTATGCTCGGGTCCTGCCAGAGAATCCAGCTCCATGTTCCCTTTCCTGTCTCGTATCTGTGGCGGGGCCCGTATTTCGGAGTCACGACGTCGAAGGCTATTGTAGTCTCGACGATCGGGGCGAGGCTGCTTCCGACGGTGATCGTGCGCCATGCCGTCGCTCCCGGAAGGGCGAAGGCCGGCTCTATGGTCCCGTTACCGTTATTCTCTTCCGGCATGGGGAATCCGATCTTGTAGCCCTGGCCGTCGAAGTCTTCGAGACGGCATCCGCAGTACCGGCTGTCGACTCCGGTCTCGCTGACCAGAACCCAGCCGCCGGCAGTCTTGAAAAGACATGGAAAAGTATATCCATGGCCGAAAGCCGATTTCTTGTCCATAGGGGCGGCGAGTTCGTAGTATTCCTCGTAGCTCGGCTTGGTCCGCTTCCATCCGACCATCGCATCGCTCTGCGGAGTCAGGTATGTTACCGTCCCTTCAGGGAAGCGAAACGATGTCTTCTCGTCCATGACCCTGATGCTGCCGGTCTCGGAGTCCTTCGGGACGAGGTAACGGAAGGCCACGTCGTTGTCGAAGATCATGAATTCGATGTCCAGAAGGCGGCCGTCCGGATTGACGGTATGGAGAATGATATCGTTGGCCTCGCGTCTGACATGGCTTGCCTTGATCCTGTCCATGTCGTATTCGACAGTCTTATGCGAGATTTCCTGACTTTTCAGTGTAAGTCTGGTGAAGTCCGCGAAGTTGGCGACAAGGCCTAAGGGAGAAGGGGAGACCATCCCGTTTCCTTCGTAGCTGATTGAGTAGCATAGCGCGGATTCATCCGAATAACTGAAATCTACGCACAGTTTCCCGTCCGGGCTGACCGCCGAGAATATGGCGGCTGCCAGCATAGTCAAAATAGTGTTCATCCTGATAGTTAATGTTACAAGACAAAGGTAACACTATCGTCAGAGAAAATGTTGAATAATTGCTTTAACAAATCGGTCAAATCACATAAAACGGCGCCGCATTTCTGCAGCGCCGTACAAGCGAAGTCATTAGAGGGGTTGACTAGAAGCCGCCTCCCATATTCTGGAACATCTGCTGGATGTATTCAGTCCATTTCTTGTGCTGCTCTTCGGTGAGGACTTTCTTGAGTTTCTCGTCCTGCTCGCTGAAGATCTTCATCATTTCATCCTGGTCAGGCATTCCGCCTTCCATGAGTTTTGACATTTTCTCTCCCTGCTCCTTGAAGATTTCGAGAACCTTAGGATACTGGGCGTCGGTAAGTTTGACGACATCTTTCATCTGATCAGCCTGCATCTTTGCCATTTCCTGAGGGTCCGGCATCTGGCTGCTGGTGCTTGTTGCAGCATTGGCTGTGCACACGCCAAAGAAAAGCAACATGCTCGCAATGGCTACTTTAAAAATACTCATCTTCATATTAGTGTTTTTTTATGTAAGTATCACAAAGCTAATAAATCAGATGTTTTTCAGGCATTTTTTTCGACCAACTGCCTATATTATTCGATGAATTCCGCAGGGGCTTGCATTCAGGTCAAATAATTATAGCTTCGTGGCCTGTTGAAGGAAGGAAACGTCCTGAAAGGTCCCTTGTTTCGAGGCGGATGAAACCGAACGGAGTCCCGTCAGTACAGGAGAAACTCTCTGAATCTGCTATGGCTTTGTCCATTACAAGCTGGACCTTGCCGTCCTTGTCGTTGACCAGGCTGAGAACTGTCGTCGCTCCATGGGGAGTACCGAGTACTGAGAGAAGTAATTCTTCCGGGGCGAAAGATACCCGCGGGATGCCCAGGGCACCGCAAAAATCCCTGGTTACGAACGGTTTGTCCCCGCTCGTGACATATAGCCAGAACTTGTTCTGCTGTCTGTTGGTAAGGAAGACTGTCTTTACGACAGGGGCGCCAAGGGCTTCTCCGATGGGGATACATGCCTCCATTGTAGTTCCGTCTCCGGTGTCGACTCTGCTGAATGGGATACCGAGTGCGTCAAGTTTTCCGAAGATTGCACGCTTTGTTTCGGAGGAGAATTCTTCCGGACTATAATTTTTTATTTCTGAAATAAACATGTCATAAATATAGTCAAAATATTGAAAAACAACATTGTCTTTATTTTCGTAACCATAAAGTACATTTTTTACTTTAATTATCGAAAAATATTCTTAACTTTGGAGCCGAAACTATACGTAATAGTGGATTAAAGTTTTGAAAATTAAGCTATTACGATGAAATCGGATAACATTTAACACTAATTTGACTGCTACCGTGTGATACGGTTGGTATGACTTATATTAACAACAAACTTTTATAAACCAAGTGGAGATTTATTTCTCCGGACACTAGCGCTATTTATGAAAAAAGTATTATTGGCTTTTGCTCTCGTCGCGATGATAGCATGCGGCGGTGGCGATGATTACCATGCAGAACTGCCTTCCCCGTACCCGGAAGAGATTCCGGAGCCGGATCCGAAACCAGATCCGAACCCTTCTGATCCCGCAGACATCACTCCGGGTGACGATTGGACAAAAACCGAGGTTTCCGAAGGCCTTGTACTCTGGAGTTTCAGTGGTAAAAGTCCTATTACAGGCACGAATCAGATTATAGACGTAGCTGATGTCGATATGAACAATCCTCGCTACAGTTTCCATGTCAAATTCCACAATCCCGATTCAGTTTCCAACATTTTCAAATCCACAGGAGCTGTCGTAGCTACTAATGCCGGCTATGGCCCGGTTTCAGTGTTTATCAAGGACCATGGAATCGTCAAGTCTGAAATCGATCTATCGATGAACGAAGCGAAGTCCGAGTATGAGTATGCTTGGTGCAATGATGGCGGAGTCTATGGCGCCGCCGACGGAACAGTCACCATCGAGCATACCAGAATAGGCCGTAATCTCAAGGAATTCAGCGAGTACAACCTTGGACGAAAAGATCTCAATATCGTTACCAGCGCTCCAATGCTGATTGATGATTACGAGGCTGTAGGTTATAAACTCGATCAGCATGCATCTACTAAACATAAAGAATATATAGAACTGCAGGAGCAGGTCAATCCGCGTACTGCCATAGCTAAGACTAAGGGTAACCACCTCCTTTTCGTGGTGGTGAACGGACGTCTCACCGGAAAGGCGGACGGTATGACCATCGCTCAGCTTACAAAGCTTCTTGTGGAGACTTTCAATCCTCAGTACGCACTCAATATGGATGGCGGCGGTTCCTCGACTCTTTGCGTAAAGGGCCTTGGCGACCCTGTCACCAACGTAGTCAATTATCCGGTAAGCAGCAACAAGCGTTTTGACCATACCGGTCAGAGATTACGCCGTACCACTTTCTATATAATGGACTCCGGGAAATAATCCCTGTCTATCAGAAGAACACATATTTCTAACAAATTATTCTTTTTATGAATCATAACTATTGTGCAAAGTTACTCTTTGCATTGCCAGCTATGCTTGGGCTTTCTATGCTCTTTGCAGGGCAGGTAATGGCGGAGCCTCAGACTCCGCCGGCAGGAACTGCGGGGACTATTACAGTCAGCGGAACCATTACAGATGAGAATGGACTCCCTCTTCCTGGCGCCAGTGTATTCGAAGTAGGTAATTCCAGCAATGGAATCGTTACTTCTCTTGATGGTAATTACTCGATCGTCGCTCCGGCTGACGCTTCACTCGAGTTTTCATTCATAGGCTATCTTACCCAGACCGAAAAGATTTCAGGCCGCAATACTATCAACATCTCGCTTCTTCCTGACAATGAAGAGCTTGAGGCTACCGTAGTCGTCGGTTATGGTACTACCAAAAAGGTCAATCTTACCGGTGCGATCTCGACAGTGAAGTCCTCGGATCTCCAGAACCGTTCGGCTCTGGATGTAGAGAGAATGCTTCAGGGTTCAGTGCCTGGCCTTAACATCACCACATCATCCGGCCGTCCTGGACAGGGCGCTTCTATCAACGTCCGCGGTCTGACCTCTATCAACGGTGGTTCACCTCTCGTACTTATCGATGGTGCAGAGGGCGACCTCGAGAGGCTTAACCCTATGGATGTGGAGAGCATCTCCGTAATCAAGGATGCATCTTCTGCCGCTATCTACGGAGCGCGCGCTTCTTACGGTGTGATCCTCGTTACAACCAAGAGCGGAGGCAATAAAGACGGCGATGCAACAATCACATATAGCGGACGTTACGGATGGACCGCTCCTACCGTTTCGACCGATTTCGAGACAAGAGGTTACAACTCTATTTATATCAATAACCTTTTCTATAAGTCGTATGCCGGCGTCAATGCTGCAGCGTATTCTGATGAGGATATGATCGAGCTCTGGATCCGCCGCAACGACAAGACCGAACATCCTGACCGCCCTTGGGTTACCGTTGGTCAGGAAGGTGGACGCGACGTGTATAACTATTATGCCAACACTGACTGGTGGCATTATTTCTTCAGAGACATCAAGCCGGCACAGAGCCATGGCATCAGTATCAGAGGCGGTTCTGAGAAGGTTAAATATCTTCTCTCGGGCGGATATAACAGCCAGGCCGGTATGTTTGCTGTAACTCCTGACAACTACAAGAAGTTCAATCTGCGTAGCAAGATTGACTTCCAGGCTAACAAGTGGCTTAGCGTAAGCAACAATACCACTTACTTCACCAGCCGCTACGATTATTCCGGATACAGCAGCGTGAACAACATGTTCCTGCAGAGTACTGTAGGAAACTTCGCTTCTTTCCCTACCCACAACCCTGACGGTACAAGTGTCTACCAGACAAAGTACTATAGCGCTAGCGGCGCTAATATGATTGCAGATGCCGCCGGCGACAAGCACTACAATCATATTCAGGAGTTATCTACAATCACTGAAGTGACTATTACTCCTTTAAAGGATCTTGTCATCAAAGCCAACTACAATTACGTATTCTATTTCAACAGGTACGTAAACAGATACGTCAATGCTCATTACTCCCAGTATCCTGGAGTTATCGGTACGTATGATACAAGTCATGGACAGGATCGTCTTGTTGAAGACCTTGATGACAATTACTATCAGCAGGCCAACATCTTTGCAACCTATACTAAATCTTTTGGAGACCACAACTTCAAACTCATGGGTGGTGGTAGCTGGGAGACAAAGTACCTCAAGACTGTAGTGGCAACTGGCTATAGCCTGATGTCCGAGGAACTCAATGACCTTAATCTCGTAGGTACTGATTCTGACGGAAACAAGCGTGTTGAGGGTTCCGGAGGACAGAACCGTTATACTCTTCTTGGATTCTTCAGCCGTTTCAACTATGACTTTAAGGGTAAGTATCTCTTCGAATTAAATGCCAGATATGACGGTACTTCCCGCTTCAAAAGGGGACATCGCTGGGGATTGTTCCCGTCGGCATCTCTCGGATGGAGACTTTCTGAAGAGCCGTTCTTCAGCTCTCTGCTGCCGGTGGTCAACAATGCCAAAGTTCGTTTCTCATACGGTCAGCTCGGTAACCAGAATGTGGGCTACTATGATTATATACGAAAGATTTCCCTTGACGAGCAGACATATCTGTTCGAAGGAGGCAAACCAGTCATCGCAAAAATTGGTGCGCCTGTAGCAGGAGATCTTACATGGGAGATTGCTACCCATTACAATCTCGGTCTCGATTTCAATATGTTCGACAACAAGATCGATTTCTCCGGTGAGGTTTATATCCGTGATACCAAGGATATGCTTGTATCTGGAAATGATCTTCCATCTGTGTATGGTGCCGCTGCCCCTAAGAGAAATGCTGCCGACCTTCGTACAAAGGGTTATGAACTTTCTCTTAGTTGGAGAGATTCATTCAATATCGCAGGACGTCCTTTCAATTATGGAATCAAGGCTATCTTCAGTGATTATGTTTCCCATATCACTAAATTCGATAACCCTACCAAGTCCCTTAATAAGTCCTACTACGAGGGTATGAAATATGGTGAAATCTGGGGCTACAAGATAGGAGGCCTGTTCGATTCCGATGAAGAAGCTCGAAGCTATGAAGTAGACCAGTCTCCTGTAAATTATATTATCAATGCTTCTGCCGGTTCAGAAAACGGACTCAGGGCCGGAGACCTCAAGTTCCTCGACCTTAATGGCAACAAACTCATAGACAAGGGACAGAATACGGTTGATGATCCGGGTGACCGCCGCATAATCGGTAACAGCCAGCCTCGTTACAACTATGGACTTACCCTTAACGGTTCATGGGCAGGCTTCGATTTCTCGGTATTCTTCCAGGGCATAGGCCATCAGGACTGGTATCCTTCACAGGATGCACGTTTCTTCTGGTTCACATATGTAAGACCTTACGCTACCTATATCCCTAAGGATTTCCAGGATCAGTACTGGAGCGAGGATCATAAGAATGCATACTTCCCGAGACCTCGTGGATATGTTGCACTTGGTAACGGCGGAGACCGTGAACTTTCTGCAATCAACGACAGATATCTCCAGAATATCGCCTACTGCCGTCTCAAGAACCTCACTTTCGGCTATACGATTCCGGCGGAGCTTACTAAGAAGATATCAATCTCTAACATTCGTCTCTACTTCACAGGTGAGAATATCGCATACTGGTCGCCTCTTGCCAAGCATACCAAGTACATGGATCCGGAGGGCGCAAATGTCGGAAACTCCTCGGTTTACCCTTGGCAGAAGACCTTCATGTTCGGTATCGACGTAACATTCTAATAAGGAAGCATCATGAAAAATATATTCAGATTATTAACTCTTTCAGCTGTCCTGAGTCTTACATGTTCCTGCGAAGGTCTTCTTGATGAATATCCACTTGATGACCTTAGCCCGGATACATTCTACTCCACCAGGGAGGAGCTCATGGCTTTCAGCAATAAATTCTATACTATAATCGACGCTCCTTATGTGGAGGGCGCTGATATCTATGTCCCTGCATCCCTTTCCGAAGAGGTCAGAGGTGACAGGCAGATCCCTAACTCCGGCGAAGGCTGGTCATGGACAATGCTCCGTGATATCAACACTATGCTTGGCTATCTTGATCATTGTGATGATGAGGCCGTGCGTCTTGAGTATGAAGGCCTTGGACGTTTCTTCCGTGCCTATTTCTATTTCGACAAGGTAAAGAAGTTCGGTGACGTCCCATGGTATGACAAGGAACTTGAGTCAGATGATCCGGATCTCTACAAGCCGCAGGATTCCCGCGAACTTGTGATGCAGAATATCATCGCTGACCTTGAATTCGCTATAGCAAATCTTCCTGCAAACAAATCTACGGTACGTGTCACTAAGTGGACAGCGCTTGCTCTCAAGAGCCGTGTGTGTCTTTTCGAAGGAACCTTCCGCAAGTATCATGCAGGGGATGTGTTCGTGGCTTCTCTCCCGTCAGATGCCAAGCCTTATACCTGGTATCTCGAGCAGGCAGCCGATGCCGCATACTCCTTCATCACAACCAGCGGCTATACCATCTATAGCAACTCGACTTATGCCCTGAACTATCGTTATCTTTTCTCTACCAACAATGCAACAGGTGAGGAAGACATACTAGTGCGCCATTATGACGCCAACTTCAGCTCAACACATAGTTCCGGAGCCAACTTCAATACTCCTTCTCTCGGAAGGGAGGGTATGAACTATAAGATTTTCGCAAGCTATCTCATGAAGGACGGTTCCCGTTTCACCGACAAGTATGGCTGGGATACGATGTCTTTCTATGAGGCTGCTCAGAACCGCGACCCTCGTCTTTCACAGTCTATCCGTACTCCTGGTTATATTGTCGATGGCGAAACCATATTGAGCGCTCCTGAAATCAAGAACTCGGTTACCGGTCTCCAGCCTATCAAGTATGTTACAACCAGAGACCAGATGGTATATGCGAAATCAGATATCGACCTTATTGCTTTCCGTGCCGGCGAGGTTTATCTCAACTACGCAGAGGCCAAGGCTGAACTCGGAACTCTTACCCAGAGCGATCTCGAGATGTCTCTCAACAAGCTCCGTGACCGCGTAGGAATGCCTCACCTCAATATGGCTTCTGCAAACGCTAATCCTGATCCATTCCTTACCGACACAGAGTGGGGCGGCTTCAGGAACGTCACTGGCGACAATAAGGGCGTGATACTCGAGATCCGCCGCGAACGCGCTGTAGAGCTTTGCCAGGAGGGCTTCCGTTACGACGACCTTATGCGCTGGAAAGAGGGTAAGGTCCTCGAGTCGCAGTTCTATGGAATGTATTTCCCTGGTGAGGGGAATTATGACTTCGACGGCGACGGTACTATCGATGCCTGCATCTTTAAGGGTACCAAACCTTCTGTCAATGCTAAATACTTCTTTGAGATAGGAAAAGACATTATTCTCAGCAATGGCGACAGCGGGTATATCAATCCTCACAAGAACATTGTCTGCAAGTGGAATGAGGGAAAGGATTATCTTTACCCTATTCCTATCTATGACCGCCAGCTCACAAACGGAAATCTCAAGCAGAATCCGGGCTGGGATGACAAGTTAACTTTTAGCGAATAAACAGCCATGAAAAAGATATTATTGATCCTTAGCGCATTCGCGCTGCTGCTTGTCTCCTCCTGCGTGAAGGATAATGAAGATAAAGTACCTTTCATGAAGGGTACCTTCTATACTGCTTCCTTCGCTGATGTGGACACTGTGGTGACTGTTCCTCAGGTTACCAAATCCATCGATATAAGAGTTCTTGCCGATACCCTCAAGGGTACTGTCGCAAGCGACAATGTGACTATCACTCTCGGCGTCGATCCGGACTACGTTGAAGAATTCAACAAGGCAAACGGAACCAATTATGTAATGGCTCCTATAGGTTCTTATGAATTCACAAACAGTAAGGTTTCTCTCTTCAGGTATAATGTGGTTTCCACTACAGGTTCAATCAAGGTAGGTGCTACATACGATATGGATATGAACACAGTCTATATGATCCCTATCGTAATTGCATCCGTAAGCGGTACCGAAGAATATGAGGTGTCCAACGATAAGATTGGATACATCCTTCTCGGAAGGGCATATAGCCCGATTGCAATGGGCGCCGGTACACCGGATGATCCGTATGTGATCAGATCTGCAGAAGAGTTCGGAAAGATCCGTGAGACTCTTATCGAAGGCTCCAAAGTTTACTACAAACTTGCCGTTGACGTCGATATGTCATCATTCGGCGACTGGGAGGGCCTTAACGGAGAATCCCCTTATACCAGAGCTGTCGATTTCGATGGTGACGGCCATACTCTCTCTAATCTTACCTGCCGTTCGACCGGTACTGGAAATGGCGGTCTGTTCAGCGTGCTCAACGGAGAAGTCCGTAACCTGAATATCGTCAATGCTAAGATCGGCAACGCTGATAATAAGAATTCAGCCGGAATAATTGCCACCTTCGGCGGTTATCACAATGATAAAGTCGATTTCAGAGGAAGCGCAATCAATTGCCATGTACAGGGAACGATCACAACTACTGCTTACGGTAATGGCGGTATCTTCGGATACGGTTACGGCGTCACGATAGAGCGCTGCTCTGCCGATGTGGAGATCACAGGAAACCATCACTGTGCAGGTATCGTAGGTTATCTTCCTGAGAATGGCGGAAATACAGTCAAGAACTGTTATTCTACCGGTACTATCAATGGCACAAGGTTCCCTGCAGGAATAATCGGATATGTCGTAAAGGGCGGAAAAACTACAGTTTCCTGCTGCTACTCGACAATGACTCTGGTTTCATCCAACTTCGGAGGCGCTGCCATGATCGGACGTATCGACAACGCTACTGAAAGCGACTATGATGTAGTGGAGAATTGTATCGCCTGGAGTGATCGTATCGCTTGTACCAGAACATCCAATGGCGATGAAAACTATAGCGTAGGTGCTGTTGTCGGCGATTGCACCGGAGCTCTCGGAAAGATTTACCTGACCAACTGCTTCCGTAATCCGAATATGGAGTTTGTCGCTTCTGCGCCACTGAACGTACTTTGCGACCAGCCAAACTTCGATCCGTCGAATCCTCCAAGCGGCGCCGGTACTTCAGACGGTGCTGCCAAAGGGCACATCTATCCGTACCATGGAGTCGCAGCAGCCGCTGGCGCTACATGCTCTCAGGTTGCCAAATCTCTCGGTTGGGACGAGAACATCTGGGATCTCAGCGGAGATCTTCCGAAACTCAAGTAAATACTGATACTCTATAAACGACAAGGCAGAACCCTCGGGCTCTGCCTTGTTTTTTATGTTTGATAAACTACTTGATCAGTTCGTCAGGACAATATATCCTTATCGTGAGCCCTCCGGAAGTGAAGTCGAGCTGGCCGAGAAGCAGAGCATTATTGAGGAAGGAGAGAGCCTTGCTGTCAGTCACGATGAACGGACGGGTATATTTCTCTCCCATGTCTCCGTTGTTCTCGATAAAAATTGTGCATTCTTCACCTTTGATATCCTTGCCCTTGATCATATAGCGGGCGGAAAGAGTCCTTCCGGTCGGCTTTCCCACCTGCGTGTCTACTCCGGTCGGAAGGACTTCTCCCTTGAAGTTCGGGCAGTCAACGGTCCC
>Ga0256407_10003550_pt1 | contig 27514 bp, 23 predicted proteins | sample RumenRJG_04DNA_FD_193489 | JGI IMG/M metagenome (GOLD analysis project Ga0256407, IMG submission 193489) | Bovine rumen microbial communities from Lethbridge, Alberta, Canada - RJG_04 | ecosystem: Host-associated > Mammals > Digestive system > Stomach > Rumen | place: Canada: Alberta... | reverse complement strand
TAAAATCACAAGTAAGACAAACGACGGTAGCATCTTTTTGCCTGCGTTGATTCCCAAATCCCATATTTTGTAGGCTGTCGGGAAAATGGCGGAACAATAGGGAAAGAGAATAGGCAGAGCCACTGTATTTATCGGGGTTTCCGCCTTTCATAGCATAATCGGGGTATTATCATCCTTCACGCCTATGCCCTTTTTGGAGTGATGGATAGCAAGAGGGAATATGAGAATTTTAACATTTGCCACAATGCCATTTGAAAACTGATTTTGCATGATGGCAACACAAAAACATCACAACACGTATATTTTTACTTAAAATCTATGGTTGCAAACCATTTATTTTTTATCTTTGCTTTTAGAGCAGAAAACGTACAAAGCCAACAAATCCATACGACAATGAAAAAACTACTAGCACTATATGCATTCGCACTCGTGACCTTTATGGTCAATGCACAGTCTTGTCCCGATGACAACCATCCCCATGCCATCGACCTCGGTCTGCCCTCCGGCACGAAATGGGCCTGCTGCAATATGGGTGCCGATAAGCCCGAAGCTTACGGCGGCTACTATGCTTGGGGTGAAATAAAGGAAAAAAGTGTATATAATGAAGAAAATTATGATTACTTTGATAATTTGAAAGGAAAATACATTTATATTGGTAATACCATTAGCGGAACAAATTATGATGTGGCTTATGTGAAGTGGAATGAACCATGGCGTATGCCAAATGATATGCAATTAGAGGAATTAGTCTCCTATTGTGTAAAAAAATGGGAGATGAAAAATGGTATATATGGATTTAAATTCATAGGGCCTAATGGTAAATACATTTTCTTACCTAATGGAGGATACAAAAGATGGTATGAATATGTAGAACACTTTTTTAGCCAATACTGGTCGGGGGCGAATGCATGTTATCCGACTATTCTTGTCATAGAGAATATTGATGAGGGTGAAAATACTGCTCCCCCTAACGTAAAGATTGGCAACACTATTTGTTACGAAGGTTGTATGGTTCGTCCCGTAGTAGGGACATATCCTTATCCTCTTGAATTGTCATCGAACTCGCTTGAATTAAAGTATAGAAAGGAGGGCATAATTGATATAATTTCAGGTAATGGCAATTACATGGTGGAAAGCAGCAATCCTAATGTAGCCTGTGCTTATATTGATTCCCTTTGTTATTATAATAGTGATCAAAACAGTCAATTTGAAGGTTTTCCTAATGAAGCATATAGAGTTATTATTAGTGGGAGAGGGGTGGGAGAATCTACTCTTACTGTCACCGATAAAGAAAGTGGACAATCAGTTAAAATAGAAGTAAAAGTTGATTACTCTAATTTAGAGTTATCGAAAAGTATACTTAAACTTCACTATGGTGATCATACTATTGTAGACATATATTCAGGCAATGGCAGTTATTCAATAGAAAACAACAACCCTAATGTAGTCAATGCAGTTCTTGACAGTTCCTCTGTAAAAATAGATGTCATAGGAGTTGGAGAAGCCATTATAACCGTCAACGACATAGAAACTGGACTAAAAAAGAATATTAATGTAATCTCGACGTATGCTCCACTTGATCTTGTTGATCAAATGATTGTTTTAACAAAAACTAATCACTTAAATGTAACAATTTATTCAGGGAATGGTAATTATTCAATAGAAAACAGTAATCCTGATGTTGCTATTGCTATAGTTGAAAGTGAATCTATCAATATTATTGCCGGAAATGAAGGCAGAGACACCATAACAGTTATAGATAACCATTCTGGCGAGACTGCTCCAATTTATGTCGAAGTGATTAATTCTACTTGTCCCGATGACAACCATCCCCATGCCATCGACCTTGGTCTGCCCTCCGGCACACTTTGGGCTTGTTGCAATGTGGGGGCCACAAAACCAGAAGAATACGGCGGGTATTATGCATGGGGCGAAATAGAAGAAAAGAATATATATTATGCAGATAACTATAGTCATTACGACATTGCCACACAAAATGTTTTCAATGATTTAGACGAATGCATAAGTGGCACGCAATATGATGTGGCACATATGAAATGGGGCGGCACTTGGCAGATGCCTTCATGGGAACAAGTCGAGGATGTTGTTTATTACAATACAGTATGGTGGGTAAATATTAATGGTATCCGAGGAGTGAAGATTATGGGATCTAACGGCAATTTCATTTTCATGCCTGCATCTGGTCTCCGTCACTTGCGTGATTATTTTTATAAGTTAAATGCTGAAGGTTCTTATTGGTCAGGCACTCAGTCAACCAACGATATACTCATACCATCATTCTATTTTGCTAAAAATGGAATGTGTATCAACCCCATGGGACGTGAAGCTGGTTTATCCGTTCGTCCCATTATCAACTCAAATGATATAGTCGCAAACATTACATATTTTTCTGCTGAACGCCCTAGCCAAACCATTTACAATATCTATGGCATCAAGGTTGCGGACAAAGCCGCCGACATGAACACCCTGCCTCCCGGCATCTACATCGTCAATGGTAAGAAGATGGTGATTAAATAATCTGAAAAAAGCTTTTCATTAGCCCACTAAAAGGTAGCTTTTTGCTGCCCCATCCTTGAAATCGAACACCCAAAATTATCCTCTTTTTTGTTAGCTGTCGGGAAAATGGCGGAACAATAGGGAAAGAGAAAAGGCGGAGAACCTGTTTTTATCGGGGTTTCCGCTTTTCACAGCATAATCGTATCATGGGATGCTATTTCCTCACCCTCTCGCTGATGTCGGGCACAGGCGCACCCGTTGCAGTGCTGGGCATTATCCTACCCATCTACACCGTGATCGACATGATAGAGACGGCCGTGAACGTATGGTCGGACTCATGCGTGGCAACCATGGTGAACCACGACATCGAAAAGCACGACAATAATTGAGCGAATGCGAGACTTCAAATACATAACAAAAAACACACTGCACAGAATGGCAGTGTGTTTTGTGTGTGTATCTTATCTATTGACTATCAGTTGATGGCGCTGGAGGCGACGAGGCCTTTCTCCATGAGGATGGGCAGCACATTGGCCGACGACTGACGGCTGCGCTTGTTGCTGATGGCCATATATTTCTCGAACAAAGAGGCATCCTTGTTGAGCAGGTTCTCCATGAACTTGTCGTTCACACGGGTAACTTCCATCTTTCCTTTTTCGTTGGCATCGCTGTCTACAAGGTAGCATACCGTTCGGCTCAAGAACTCGTTACCTATCCAGCAGGCAGTGCCGGCGGCTTCGAGACCTAGGCTCACAGCGGTGTTACCGACAAAACAACCGGCCATACTGAGACCGAAGCCCAACAGCAAGGAAGCATCGTGAGTCTTATAGGCCATCACACACACCTTGTCCTTGCCATAGCGCACGGCCTGGGTGTATCCGGTGACGTCGAGTTGAACACCATCGTTGCGCAGGTTGCGGCAATTGACGTAAAGGTGACCGCCGTACATCACGGCAAACGCATCTCTCTTCAACATCTTGTCGGCATCTTTCACTCCCGTCTTGAAGGAGTAGCAATTGTTGAAATTCTTCATTTGGCAAGCCTGTTTGGTCTGTCCTTTTGTCAGGTCGTCGACCGATTTCCAATTACCTGCGACATAGTCGGAGTAGGTCATGCAATACTTTGCTACTTGTGCCTGGGCCATCAGTGTGAGGCAGCACATCAATGCTAAAACGAAAACATTCTTTTTCATATTCCTTATTTTTTATGTTGTATTTTTTTATAATCTTGTTTTGGTTTTGTCGTTTTGACGATGCAAAGGAAATATGAATTCTGCCAAGCCGCAAATATTCTGGCCGAAACTCATCGAAGAGCTTCGGACAAAGTCGAAGAAACTAGAAAAAACAAAAAAAACGCCTGAAAAGTTGTCCGAAAAGGCCAATGGTGTTGGTTTTTTCGAGCCTGTCTACCCTACCCTTTCCTGAGTTGTGAGGGCGGCACTCCGAAATGCTCCTTCACATAGCGTCCGAAGAAAGAGGAATTGGGGAATCCCAGGAGTGCACAGATTTGCTTGATGCTCAGGTTAGTTTGCATGAGGTAATACCTGATGTCCTCGAGCACATATTCACGTATCCACTCGTTGGCCGTCTTGCCCGAGTGGTTCTTGCAGACGGTGGAGAGATATTTGGGCGTGACGCACAACTCACGGGCGAAATGCTCCACAGGCAGGTGCTTCACCTTGCTGTTGCCCACCAAGTCGAGAAATTGCTGGAAGATGGCCTCCGAGGTCTTTCTCCCCCGGGGGAAGGAAGCATCCTCGTTCTCGGTCTGTGTGAGGAGGAATCCCAGCAGCGCTATCAGGCCGCCTCTGAGCAGCGATTCCATCACCTCCATCTTGTAAGGCGTTTCGGCAGGCGACGAAATGATGGTTCGCAGCATCTCGTAGAAACGTACGAGGAAACTGATTTCCTCTGCGCCCAGGGTAGCCAAATGCTGCTTGCGCACATAGAGCAAGTTGGTCCAAGAGTTCATCCGCGCGCGCAGTATGCCTTGCAGCATGCGGTTGCTCACGAAAAGCGCCTTGAACTCGAAGTCGGGCGACATCATGAGATTGGAGAAAGAGAAATTGGACGGGCAAGCCAGAATCTGGTTGGCCTCGAAGACAAGAGGCTTGCCATTCATGTCGAACTGAATCCTGCCTTGGGTGCAGAAAGCCACAATATTCATTTGCAGCCGCGAGATAGGGGGAGCCACCAGCACCTTCACATTGTTGATAAGCACCAAGTCGTCGTCGGAGTAGTCGAGCGTGAGTTCAGCCTCGGCATGTCCGGCAACCGCCACATTATTCAAATATTTATCTTGGGAGGACTCGTTCATCTGTTTTGTCTTTTTCTGCCACAAAAATGATAAAAATCCATGAGAAAACAAGTAAAAAAGGACACAAAAAGCATCCAAAATTTCCTCTTGGAAGAAATAAGACACAAAAAGCACTAAACAGGACAATGAAAATAAGAAAAAAATTGCCACCTTTGCATTCAATTGGCCGGCATCAAGGCCAATATTCAGCCATCGCGTGGCATCAGCACACCGCTCACAGCCTATGCCGTCATGGTGAGACACCTTCAAAGAACATCATAACAAATGACCGATATGCTAAAGACAAAGAATGTCATCCTAATCATGGCCGCAGCACTCGCCCTTGCAAGTTGCGGCAAGAACAAGTCGGAAAAGACCAAAGCCCCCACCCGCGTGAAGATAGAGACCACATCGACCGCGGGCACCTACGGAGGCGAGGTGTATGTGGGAACCGTGGAGGAGCGTGAGGCCACTGCCGTGAGCTTCACGAGCATGGGCGTGGTGCGCCGTATGCTGGTGAGCGAGGGCCAGATGGTGCAGCGCGGCCAACTGCTGGCCGAACTCGACCCCACAAGTATGGACAACAGCGTGGAGGCCGCCAAAGCCTCGACAAGCCAGGCCCACGACATGGTGGAGCAGGCCCACAGCGTGTACAACCAGGCCAAAGACGCCTACGACCGCATGAAGTTGCTCCACGACAACGGCTCACTGCCCGAAATCAAATGGATAGAAGCAGAGACCCGCCTGAAGCAGGCCGAGACCAGCCTGCGCACCGCCGAGTCGGGCGTGCGCTCGGCCAACGCCGCCGAGAAGATTGTGCGCAAGAACCTGGCCGACACCCGTCTCTATGCCCCCGTCTCGGGCATCATCGGCCGCAAGCAAGTGGGCGCCGGCGAGACCGCCCTGCCCTCGCAAGCCATCGTGACGATACTCGACATCAGTTCGGTGAAAGTGAAAGTGTCCATTCCCGAACAAGAGATGGGGCGCATCACCGCCCACACCCCCTCGCACATCGTGGTGGGCGCCGCCGACCGCCATGTGAACGGCGGACTGATAGAGAAAGGTGTGCAGGCTGATGCCATGACCCACACCTACGACATCCGCATCCATGTGCCCAACCCCGACCGCAAGTTGCTGCCCGGCATGGTGGCCAATGTGACCCTGAGCGCCGGCAACGCCAAAGAGAGCGCCATCACACTGCCCGTGACCAGCGTGCAGAAGAAGTCGGACGGAACGCTCTTTGTATGGACCGTCGCGGCCGACAGCACCGCCCACCGTACCCCCGTGAGCATCGGCCATCCCGTGGGCAACCGCGTGGCGGTGACCCAGGGCCTGCACTACGACCAGCACGTGGTGGTGGAAGGATACCAGAAACTGAGTGAGGGAACCAAAGTCATCTATTAGTATATGGAAAAGAACACCAAATGGCTGCGCTGGCCCCTTGAGCACTATTCCATATCGCTGCTCATCATCGGCCTGTTCTTCGTGCTGGGCATCTTTGGCATGTACGACATGCCCAAAGACGAGTTCCCTCAGTTCACCATCCGCCAGGGCGTGGTGGTGGCCGTCTATCCCGGTGCCACCTCGGAGGAGGTGGAACAGCAGGTGACACGCGCCCTGGAACGCTATCTCTTCACCTTCGGCGAGGTGAACCGCACGAAGACCACCTCGACCTCGCAGAACGGCATGTGCTATGTGATGGTGCGCCTGAACGACGAGGTGAAAAACAAAGATGAAGTGTGGAGCAAGATCAAGCATGGACTGGCCGTCTTCAAGCAAAGCCTGCCCAGCGGTGTGCTCGCACTAGTGGCCAATGATGACTTCGGCAACACCTCGGCCCTTCTCATCGCCATCGAGAGCAGCAACCGCAGTTACCGTGAGTTGCACGACTACAGCGATGCCCTGAGCGACCGCCTGCGGCGCATTCCCTCGGTGGCCAACGTGAAATCGTATGGCGAACAGCAAGAGCAGGTGAGCCTCTATGTGGACCGCCGGCGCCTGGAGGCCTACGGCATAGGCCAGCAAACCCTCTTCAGCAAGTTGCAGGGCGAGGGCATGACGATGATGAGCGGCAGTCTGAGTGATGACGACCAGCAGGTGCCCATCCACATCACTCCCACCGAGAACAGTGAGGAGGAGGTGGCCAACCAGATTATCTTCAGCGACCCCACGACAGGAAAGGTGGTGAGGGTGCGCGACGTGGCCCGCGTGGTTCGCGAATACGACAACAGCGACAATTATATCGAGCAAGACGGGCATCCCTGCATCCTTCTCTCGCTCGAGATGACCCCCGGCAACAACATCGTGGCCTATGGCCGCGAAGTGGACAAGGTGATTGACCAGTACCGCAACGAGGAGCTGCCCGACGACGTGACCATCACCCGCATTGCCGACCAGCCCCAGGTGGTGGGCGACAGCGTAAGTTCATTCCTGCGCGACCTCATCATCTCGATGGTCATCATCATCCTCGTGATGATGGTGCTCTTCCCCATACGGTCGGCCATCGTGGCGGCCATCACCATCCCCCTGAGCACCTTCATCTCGGTGGCCATCATGTATCTTGTGCACATCGAACTCAACATCGTGACCCTCGCCGGCCTCATCGTGGTGCTGGGAATGGTGGTCGACAACTCCATCGTGGTGATAGACGGCTATCTGGAATACCTCGGCAAGGGCTATGCGCCCAAGAATGCCGCCATCGCCTCGTCGAAGCAATACTTCATGCCCATGATGCTCGCCACGTTGTGCATCAGCATCATCTTCTTCCCCCTGCTCATCACGATGAAGGGCTCGTTCAACGACGCGCTGCGCGACTTCCCGTGGACCATCGCCATCAACCTGCTCGTGTCGCTCTTCCTCGCCGTGATGGTCATCCCCTTCCTCGAGGTGCTCCTCATCAAGCCAGAGACCGAGGAAGAGAAGCAGCGCAAGAAGCAGAAACGCAACATCACCGATGTGGTGCAGAACATCTACGACAACGTGCTGCGCCACACCTTCCGCCATCCCTGGCTCACCATCTTTGGCGGTATAGGAGTGATACTGCTGTCGCTCCTCATCGTACCCACCCTGAAGGTGAGGCTCTTCCCCTATGCCGACCGCAACCAGTTTGCCATCGAGATCTTCCTGCCCGAGGGCAAGGGCATCAACGAGACACGACAGTTGGCCGACTCGATGCGGCTGGCGCTGAAAGACGACAAGCGGGTGAGGTGCATCACCAGTTTCGTGGGATGCTCATCGCCCCGGTTCATGACCTGCTATGCCCCGCAGATGGCCGGCCGCAACTATGCCCAGTTCATTGTCAACACCACCTCGCAAGACGCCACGCTGGAGTTGCTTGCCGAATACCAGCCTAAGTGGAGTGAGAAATTCCCCAATGCCTATGTGCGCTTCAAGCGTCTCGACTTCCTCGAGGTGCCCGAACTCGAATACCGTTTCTACGGCGAGAACCTCGACTCGCTCCATACCGTGGCCGAGCAACTGATGGCCCGCATGCGCGAGATGCCCGAACTGGAATGGGTGCATACCGACTTCCTGCAGCCCTACCCCATCGTAGATGTCACGCTCGACCCCGTAGCCACGGCCCAGTTGGGTATCAGCCGTTCCACGGCAGCCCTCGCGCTGAGCGCTACCAGCGGCAAGTTGCGCATCGGACAGTTGTGGGAAGGCAACTACGAGGTGCCCATCGTGGTGAAAGACGATGCCGACCTCACCTACTCCGACATCGAGGACTTCGGCATAGCCTCGCCCATGGCCGTGCTCTCGTCGGCACTCCCTCCGATGCTGGGCAACCATTCCACCACCAAGACCGTTCCCCTGCGCCAGATTGCCCAGGTGAAACCCGCGTGGAGCGAGAGCCGCATCATGCACCGCGGGGGTGAGCGATGCCTCACCGTGACGGCACAGTTTGCCCATGGCACCTATGCCGCCCCTATAGAGAGCCGTGTGGCCGACCTGATGAAGGAGATGCCGTTGCCCCAGGGCGTGCGGTCGGAAGTGGGCGGCGAGATAGAGTACGACCTTGAGTCGCTGCCACAGATTTTCGGTGGTGTGGCCATCTCGATGGTCATCATATTCTTCTTCCTGCTCTTCAACTTCAGGAAATACGGCATCACCATCGTCTGCATCGCCGCTCTGGGACTCATGCTTCCCGGCGCACTGGTCGGACTCGGACTGATGAACCGCACACTCGGCCTAACCTCGATCATGGGTGTCATCACGCTGATGGGTATGATCATGCGCAACGAGATTCTGATATTCGAGCATGCCAACAACCTGATGAAGCAATACAAGAGCGAGCATCCCGTCTTCGACCGCGACAGTTACAATGCCGCGGTGAAACAAGCGGCCATCGACGCCGGCAGCCGACGCATGGTGCCCATCTTCCTCACCACCGCCACCACTGCCGTGGGCGTGGTGCCGATGATCATCGCCCAGTCGTCGTTCTGGATGCCCGTGGGCGTGACCATCTTTGCCGGCGGCATCGGCTCGCTCATCATGGTTGTGACCATGCTTCCAGTGGTATACTGGAAAGTGTCCACGAAATAAAAACCCCGTCAATCACACCAACAAGTCAATCACCAATATGAAAAAGATACTTGCAGCAACCCTCTGCGTCATCTGCTCCACCCAAGCGTGGGCCCAAAACACCTACACCCTGGAACAAGTGCTCGACTCGGCCCGCACCCACAACATCGCCATCCGCAATGGCAACCGCGACATCGAGGCCGCCCAAGAGCAGCGCAAGGAGGCATTCACCAAGTTCTTCCCCATGGTGAGTGCCACCGGGGCTTGGTTCAATGCCAACAAAGGCATGGCCGAGATGGAGGTCAACCCCTCGCAGTATATCACTCCCGAACTAGGCGCCGCCCTCGCACAGTTACTGCCCATGGAGACCCTCGCCTCGCTGAGCGCCCCCATGAGCATCTCGATGATGAAAGACGGCACCATAGCGAGCATCACCGCCACGCAGCCCGTCTTCGCGGGCGGACAGATCGTGAACGGCAACAAACTGGCCAAGGTGGGAGAAGAAGTGAGCCGCCTGCGCCTCCAGATGGCCGAAGACGAGGTGGAAACCACTGCCGAGCAGTATTTCTGGCAGTTGGTGACCCTGGAGGAGAAGGGGCGCACCATAGCCGCCGTGGAAGCCATGCTCAACGACATCCATAAAGACGTGGAACTGGCAGTGAAAGCCGGACTGACGCTGCGCAACGACCTGTTGCAGGTGGAACTGCGCCAGAACGAGGTGGAGAGCCAGAAAGTGAAGTTGCGCAACGGCATCTCGTTGGTGCGCATGCTGCTGGCCCAATACTGCGGTCTGCGCGACACCACCTTCACGCTGCGCTACAACGACCAACTCACATCACCCCTCACCTTGAGGCGCGACCACCAACAAGCCCTGCTCTCCACACCGGAGTATCAATTGCTCGACAAGCAGGTGGAAGCCACTACACTCCAGAAGAAAATGGCCATAGGCGAGAATCTGCCCTCCGTGGCCGTGGGCGCCGGCTACAATTACCACAACCTGATGGGCAGCGACTTGTCGTTTGGCATGATTTACGCCACGGTGAGCGTGCCCATCTCGGGATGGTGGGGCGGCTCACACGCCATCAAGCGCAAGAAGATAGCCGAGCGACAAGCCATCGACCAGCGTGAGGACAATGCCCAGTTGCTCGGCATTCGCATGCAGAAGGCATGGAACGATGTGGAGGAGGCCTACCTGCAAATCGGCATCGCCGACCGCAGCATCGAGCAGGCCGAGGAAAACCTGCGCATCAACCGCATGAGCTATCAGTCGGGCACCATCACCATGAGCGACCTACTACAGGCACAGACGCTCTACCAACAGGCACTCGACAAACGCACAGACGCGTTTGCCGACTACCAGAACAAAATACTGGCCTACAAACACGCTGTGGGAGAATAAGACAACGAACAACAAGTGCGGCCCGAGTGAGCCGCACTTGTTATTTGGAGTTCAAAGAGTTAAGATTCTCTCCGATTCATCAAGAGGAAACAGGGAACGTCAGTCCATGTCAACATCCTGGAGGCTGCCATCACCGTCGAACTCGACTTTCATACCACTTTCCAAGGTCACCTCGTAGCGGGTCGAAAGGCCTTCGATATCTTTCTTGATAATAAGAACCTTCTGGTCGGGATAGTTTTCTGTGAGATACGACTGAGCAGGAGCTGGAAGCTGATCGATGGTAACAACCTTGTCATCACACGAGATCATTGCCATCATGACAAAGGCAACAACAATCAAAAATATTGATTTTATTCTCATATTAGAAATAATTGGTAAGATATTCACAAAAGTACACTATCTAACTACCCTCCCAAAACAATTTAACAATTTTAACGCATAAGATGGCCAAATGAGCGTTGAGATAGGCACAAAAAAAATTGATTGTCTCACGACAACCAATCTTTATTAACCTTAATAATCTAATACCATGAAAAACACGTTGCAAATTTAGTGTATTATTTCCACTCTATAAAACATTTCCTTAAAAAATGCATGATGGATAATGTTTTTTAACTATTCAGTCACTAATTTTATACTTGTTAACAGCATAGAGCCATCCTTGGGGAATCCTTCTCTTACTGCAATCGGAAAGCGCGGCCATCCCATAGGTATTTCCTGTCCACAAGAATGGCATCAACCCGCTGCCGGTCGTTGGCAGAGAGCAACGGGGTGGAAAGCCGGAACTTGAGAGAGGCATCGCTGGGTGAGAAAGAAGCAGATGTCATGACAGGGTCGATCAACCGCACCAGCCTGTCGTATTCGTCTACATCCATGGTGTCGGGACGATGCATGAGGTCGGCAGCCTGTATCTGGGGCACGAGATCATTGGCCGGCACGGGATGCCACTCTTTATCATAGAACGTCAGCACGCTCTCGGGTTGGGGACCAAGAAATGTGCTCACCACACAGAGCAAAGAGTCGCCATCGGCTTTCTCGAGCAAGGCCACGGTGAGTTGTGAAGCGGGTGAGAGGGTAACCACGGTATGATGGATGGTGAGCGTATCCATCACGCTCATTCCTTCGAGCAGGTTATAGGTCTCGGCCCTCACTCCCATACCATAGAAATCGACCATCTCGCGGCGCTTGTTGGCATTGAGGTATTCACAGAGCGAGTCGGGCATGCTCATCCAGAAATCTTTCATCGCGCGCTGAGCCTGCGCTTGAAAACAGCAGAGCACGAGCACGGCAAGAACGACATATCTTTTGTTTACTGGCATCATGACATTTGGTTTTTTGCGGTGCAATATTACGTAAAAAAAACCACAATGCCAACAGAATAAACAAAAAAAATAAAGTGGCGAAGATAGGCGGCGGCTTCCATATAAAAAGACTTTTGCGTAGGCACCTCCCCCGTCCCCTCCTGAGAGGAGGGGGGATGATTAGCATCGCATATCACTCCCCCCTCCTCTCAGGAGGGGACGGGGGAGGTCTTTTTTTATTTGGGACTTCATTTTGTGTGTTGCCCAATTCGTTACTCAGGAAAGAAAATAAATCTGACGATTTATTTTGCTTTCCATTCGGTTTGCACTACTTTGCCGCTTCGCGGCGAAGATAGGCGGCGGCTCGGAAAAACTCAAATAAATTTGGTTTTTCACTCGCCTTGCACTATCTTTGCAGCATGATATTCTATTTCTCGGGAACGGGCAATACCCGATGGGCTGTAAAAGAGGTGAGCCTTGCCACAGGCGATGCCATATACGACATAGCCGACCTGCAGCAGAAGCCACTGCCTGATTTGCAGTCAGACGAACGCATAGGCCTCTGTTTTCCCGTTCATGCCTGGCGCCCGCCAATGCTGGTAAGGACCTTCGCCCGTGAACTGGGCAAGCGCCTGCGCGATGCGTCGTCACACTATCTGTGGGCACTCTGTACCGCAGGCGACGACATCGGCGAGACGATGGATATCCTTGAGCACGACCTGAACCAGGGTGGACTTCAGTTACACAGCAGGTTCTCGCTGCTGATGCCCGAGACCTATGTGGGTTTGCCTTTTATGGATGTCGACCCACTCGATCGTGAGCGAGAGAAGCGACGCCAAGCCAAAGACGACCTCTCTGCCTACATCCCGAGAATCATCAACAGAGAGCGCGGTGCAGAGCACCTGCACCTGAGCCACTGGCCCCGAGTGAACAGTCGCCTGCTGGGATGGGGATTCTACAAATGGCTCATCAGCGACAAGCCATTCAGGTGCGATGCATCGCAGTGCACAGGCTGTGGTCTATGCGCCAAGGTGTGTCCTGTAGCGAATATTGGTATGGATGGGCACAACCACCCACAATGGCTGCACAACGGCCGCTGCCTTACCTGCTTCGCCTGCTATCACCACTGTCCGCACCATGCCATAGAATGGGGCGGCCGCACCCAGAAGAAGGGGCAATACTACTTTGGAAAGAACCAACCATAAGATATGAGAAGATTTCAAGATATGAGAAGATTTTTATTTTCGGTAATCGCAATGATCATTTGCATGGGAGCATGGGCCGTGCAAGCCGACCCGCGCCCTGTAGACGTGAGACAATCGGATGGCACCATCCTTACCGTGGTGCTCCATGGTGACGAGGATTTCCACTACTACACCACCCTCGACGGCATCCTGCTCGTGCAGAAAAGTGGAGCCTACTATGTGGCCTCGACGGGAACCGACGGTCGTCTAACCGCCACCACACTACTGGCCCACAACAGCGCTCAGCGCAGTAAGGCCGAGATGACAGCAGCCAAGGCCCAGGATATGAAGTTGTTTTTCGACAATGCCAGTCAGACCGCCAAAATCAACCGTTTGAAGCGTGAGCCCATCGAGACCTCGGGTTCGATGTTTCCCCACATCGGCTCGCCACGTGCCGTAGTGATTCTGGCCGAGTTTGCCGACACCACCTTTAAGATAGAGAATGCCAAGCGCTCGTTCACCGACTATTTCAACTCTACCGAAGCCAAACTCACCAATTATGGCAGGGGTGAGAGTTCGAATGCCTCGAGTGTAGGTAAATATTTCGCCGATGTGAGTTTCGGACAGTTCACGCCCCAGTTCGACGTCTATGGTCCCGTGAAATTGCCCAACCCCCTGTCCACCTATGGTGGTACCCAGAGCGATGGCAAGGGTGAGCGTATGGACCTGCTGTTCCAAGATGCATGCACCCTGATGGACGACAGTCTGGACTTCTCGCAATACGACATGAACGGAGACGGCGAGGTAGACCTGGCCATCATCATCTATGCCGGCTACTCACAGTCGATGGCCAACAACTCCAACGAATGCATCTGGCCCAAGTCGGGCACCACCTCAGGTGGCACCTATGATGGCTTACGCGTATCGCGCTACGCCGTGAGCGCCGAGCTCAACGGGTTCCCCGGATGCTGGTCGTCGGCCCCATGGGAGCGCATCAACGGCATTGGCACGCTCTGCCATGAGTTCTGCCACACGATGGGCTTACCCGATTTCTACCCCACTGGCTCACAGGGTGCCCTCGTGAAGGGCGACAACCAAGCCATGGAATACTGGAGTCTGATGGACAGCGGCAATTACCTGATCAACGGCTATGAGCCCGTGGCGCTCAACGCCTGGGAGCGCGAGGCCTTCGGATGGATGGAGATTCCCACCCTTGAGGAGGGGCAGGACATGGAACTCACATCGATCGATGCCGGCGGCACCGCCTACCGTGTGCTCAACGACAGTGACGCCACCGCACGCGAGTATTTCATCATCGAGAACATCCAGAACATCGGGCACAACCGCGCCCAGAAAGGTCATGGCATGCTCGTCGTGCATGTGGACTACGACCCCTCACGCTTCTCCATGGCCTCCAACACGGTGAACAACACCAAGGGACATCCCCGTATGACGGTGGTACCCGCCGACAACCGCCTCTTTGCCCAATACAATGTGGGCAAGACCATCGATGGCGTGTATATCAACAACAGGTATTTCTATGACGAGTTGTCTGGTGACCCATTCCCCGGCACAAGTGAAGTGACTGCCCTTAACGACACCACCAAGCACGTGAACTTCCAGGTTTACAATGGCTTACGACTCGACAAGGCTTTCTGCGACATTGCCGAGCGTGCCGACGGTGTGGTGACCTTGAAATACATCACCCATTTTGCCGACCACGTGGTGGGCATCCACGACCTTCGTGCCACCCTCGCCGACGAAGATGATGCCACCTACACCCTCGACGGCCGCCGTATGGGCGATTCTGCCAGCCTGCCCAACGGCATCTATGTGAAGCGGGGGAAGAAAATCGTGATTCACCGCTGACGACCAAGACCATTACTGGCAGGAGGAGGACCATACAACGAAAGGGAGCCAAGAAGGACGTGACCTTCTTGGCTCCCTTTTCTTATAAGAAGATGTGACTAATAGACCCTTTCTCCGAAGATGGTGGTGCCAATGCGCACCATGGTGCTACGACACTCGCAGGCCACCCGATAGTCGTGGCTCATGCCCCAACTGCGTTCGCAGAAAGTGTCGTCGTTGGCGAAATATTTGGCCTTCACCTCATCGAAGAAATCGGCGGCGGTGAGCATCTCGCGGCGCACCTGCTCCATATCGTCGACAAACGACGCCATCATCATCAGTCCGCAGATGCGCACATGGCCGAGCGAGCGCCACTCACCGGCGTCGAGCAGCGCACGGCACTCATCAAGCGTGAGCCCGTACTTCGTCTCCTCGGCGGCGATATGCAGTTCGAGCAGCACATTCACCACCCTGTCGCACTTGGCTGCCTGACGGTCGATCTCGCGCAGCAGACGCATGGAGTCCACCGCATCGATCATCGCCACGTAGGGCACGATATACTTCACCTTGTTGGTCTGCAGGTGTCCGATGAAATGCCACTCGATGTCGGCAGGCAGCGCTGCGTGCTTGGCTTGGAGCTCTTGCACATGGCTCTCGCCAAACACCCGCTGCCCCTCGTCGTAGGCCTCGGCAATGCTCTCGGCAGGGTGATACTTGCTCACCGCCACCAGCCGCACCCCTTCGGGCAGGCTGTCGAGCACCTGGTGCAAGTTGCGTCTCACATCCCCTTCCATGTCTTATTCGGCTTGTGTATCTCCGGCCACGGTCGCAGGAGCCCTGTGCTCATACACATCCATGAGCTGGGTCTCTGCCAGGCTGGCGATGGAATAGTCGATGGCCGTGGTGCCCATCACCTCTTCTATATGCTTTACGGCCACGGGCAGCGAACCTGCCTGCACCAGATAATACACATTCGAGCGTTTCTCCTTGGCCGTTTTCTCGTCGATGGTGATGAACTGCAACTTGGCCTTATACCACTTGTCGTCACTGTCGGCATCGCTGAAGAAAACCTCCTTGTAAGCGGCTTTCTTGATGTCGGCCACCTCGAATTCGCCACTGATATACGACGACATCTCCTCGGTGATGGATGTCTCGGCCTCAGTGAAACTCAGTGCGTCGACGGCATATTGTTCGGTAACTTTTTTCTGCAGTCCGTCTTCCATGATTTTCTCATAACGGATTTTGGTCTCAAACCAATCAGCTGTTCTTGATCTCATTATTTGTTCTTTTAAAGTTTCGGGTGGCAAAGGTAGTGTTTTTTTAATTCACTTCAAGTATAAATACGAGTTTTTTTGTATTTTTGTTGTCAGTCTTGCAACCGGCAAGCACCATTGGAATCTTAGGACAGCACCCCCATACCGAAGAAACCAAGTAAAAAAACGTGATTTGTTGTAGTTTTTTGGAAGACGTTGCGTCTAATGTGCAGGAAACAGTTCCATTTCTTATCATCCAACTTATACAAAAACATAAATGTACATGAAGATTTTATCCACGACCTGGTCGATTGTGATAATGATGACAATGACAGTATTATCTTGCAAAGCAGGAAAAGACAACACAGAAGCCGCCCCCGGCGCATCATCCGACACGCCATCAATTGTCGAAAAGCCCATCGCGACAACAGGTACGTTCGACCGTCTCGACATATCGGGTATTGACGAGGTCACTGTTGCCCATGGCGACTCATCTCAAGTGACTTTCTCAGGCGATGAAGAAGCCATAGCCCAGTTCAGTGTCGACACCAAAGACGGACTTCTTGTCATCAAGAAAGAAGGCAAGTCACGCCAGCAGCAGCAGGTGAAAGTACACATTTCATTGCCTTCACTCCACGGGATGAAGATAGCCGGCACAGGAAGTGTCATCCTGCAAGATGAGACCAAAACCGACATTCTGAAAGCAGACATCAATGGCTGTGGAAGCCTGAAGACTGAAGGCATTATCTGCGATGAGCTGAAGATGAACGTTTCGGGAGTGAGTGACGTCAGGCTCAATGGGATAACAGCACAAGACGCCTCGCTGTCGATGAATGGTGATGGAAGCGTGGAAGCCAGTTTCACGGACACGGGTTCGCTCAGTTGCTCTTTCCAGGGAGTGGGCAGCGTATCGCTGAAAGGCAACGTGAAGTCCTTCCAAAAAGAAGCGAATGGCGTGGGGCAACTCGACACCAAGAATCTGGTTGTGGAGTAAACAAGGCAGATTGAAGGCCATTGCATTATAGAGGGTGTGTCAAAAGTGAATGAGTGCGCTTTGCACATCAGCCAATGGTTTTCGCCGTAGGCGACTGAAAAAGGGAGTGCGCTTCGCGCAGAACCAGCGGTCACTGTTCGCGAAGCGAGGGAAAGTAAATCTCACAAATCGTTACAAATCAAGCAAATAACAAATAGAAAAATGATTTGAATGATTTGTATAGATTTGAAAGATTTCTCGCCGTAGGCGACTAAAAAAGCCAATTTGACACACCTTCATTCGGTTTTCACTATCTTTGCCACTTCGTGGCGAAGATAGGATGCGCCTTCCATATAAAAAGACTTTTGCGTAGACACCTCCCCCGTCCCCTCCTGAGAGGAGGGGGGATGATTAGCATCGCATATCACTCCCCCCTCCTCTCAGGAGGGGACGGGGGAGGTCTTTTTTTATTCGGGACTTCATTTTGTGTGTCGCCCAATTCGTTACTCAGGAAAGAAAAGAAATCTGATGATTTCTTTTGCTTTCCACTCGGTTTTCACTATCTTTGCCATTTCGTGGCGAAGATAGGCGGCGGCTTGGAAAAACTCAAATAAAATTTGGTTTTTCACTCGCCTTGCACTATCTTTGCAGCCAAATTGTCAATAGAGTATTATGCCAGAGATATCCATACGCGGACATGAGATGCCGGAGTCGCCAATCAGGAAGTTGGCCCCCCTTGCAGCCGCAGCCAAGAAAAGAGGAACGAAAGTATACCATTTGAACATCGGTCAGCCCGACCTGCCTACCCCCCGTGAGGGTCTGGAGGCACTGAAAAGCATCGACCGCGAGATACTCGAGTACTCCCCTTCGCAAGGTTATCTGAGCTATCGTGAGAAGTTGGTGGGCTATTACCAAAAATACAACATCAACGTGACCGCCGACGACATCATCATCACGTCGGGCGGCAGCGAGGCCGTACTCTTTGCCTTCCTCTCCTGTCTGAACCCCGGCGACGAGATTATCGTGCCCGAGCCCGCCTATGCCAACTATATGGCTTTCGCCATCTCGGCTGGTGCCAAGATCAAGACCATAGCCACCACCATCGACGAGGGATTCTCGTTGCCCAAGGTGGAGAAATTCGAGGAACTCATCAACGAGCGCACCCGCGCCATCATGATCTGCAACCCCAACAACCCCACCGGCTATCTCTACACCCGCCGTGAGATGAACCAGATCAGGGACCTGGTGAAGAAATACGACCTCTACCTCTTTTCCGACGAAGTCTACCGCGAGTATATCTACACCGGATCACCCTATATCAGCGCCTGCCACCTGGAAGGCATCGAGCAGAACGTGATACTGATCGACTCCGTGTCGAAACGCTATTCGGAGTGCGGTATCCGCATCGGTGCCCTCATCACGAAAAACGCCGCCGTGCGTGCCGCCGTGATGAAATTCTGCCAGGCCCGCCTCTCTCCCCCACTGATCGGACAAATCGTGGCCGAGGCCTCGCTCGACGCTACAGAGGAATACTACCGCGACGTCTACGACGAGTATGTGGAGCGCCGCAAATGCCTCATTGATGGTCTGAACCGCATTCCCGGTGTCTACTCCCCCATCCCTATGGGTGCCTTCTACACCGTGGCAAAGTTGCCTGTCGACGATGCCGAAAAATTCTGCCGCTGGTGCCTGGAGAAGTTCGAGTATGAGGGAGCCACCGTGATGATGGCCCCCGCCGCAGGATTCTACACCACCCCTGGTGCCGGCATCGACCAGGTGCGCATTGCCTACGTGCTGAAGAAAGACGACCTGACACAAGCCCTTGTGGTGCTCAGGAAGGCACTGGAGGCCTATCCCGGACGAGTAGACGAATAACTCCACCTCACGCATGAACCTGCCCCTATTCATTGCCCGCCGCATCTATCACGATGAGGACGACCGCCGCAAGGTGAGCCGTCCCGCTATCCGCATCGCCACCGCCGGTGTGGCGATAGGACTTGCCGTGATGATTATCTCGGTGTGCGTGGTGATAGGGTTCAAGCACACCATCCGCGACAAGGTGGTGGGATTTGGCAGCCACATCACCGTGGCCGACTACATGACGCTCCAGAGCGATGCCCCCTACCCCATCTGCATGGGCGACAGCATGATGGAGGTGCTGAGTGGCATCAATGGTGTGACCCATGTGCAGCGCTTCGCACAAAAGCAAGGCATTCTGAAGACCGACAACGACTTTCTAGGCGTGGTGCTCAAGGGTGTGGGTCCGGAATTCGACACCACGTTCATCAGTCAGCATCTTGTGGAAGGCTCCATGCCAGTCTTCAGCGACTCTGCCAGCACCAACAAGTTGGTGATATCGAAACTCATCGCCGACAAGTTGCAGTTGAAATGCGGCGACCGCATCTTCGCCTATTTCATGAACGACAACGACGTGCGCACCCGCCGCCTCACCATCACCGCCATCTACAACACCAACCTGAAGCACTTCGACGAGAACCTATGCCTGGCCGACCTCTACACCGTGACGAAACTCAACGGCTGGGAGAGCGACCAAGTGAGCGGTGCCGAACTCACCGTTGACAACTTCGACGCGCTCGACGCCATCGACGAGGAGATGATTGCCAAGGTAGACCGCACCACCGACCGCTATGGCGCTGTCTACTCCTCGCTCACCATACAGAAGATGTATCCCCAGATTTTCGCATGGCTCGAACTCCTCGACCTCGACGTATGGATCATCCTCATTCTGATGATTGCCGTAGCCGGTTTCACCATGGTCTCGGGCCTGCTCATCATCATCATCGAGCGCACCAGCATGATAGGCACGCTGAAGGCCCTCGGAGCCAAGAACCGCACCATCCGCCACACCTTCCTGTGGTTTGCCGTCTTCATCATTGTGAAAGGCATGGTGATAGGCAACCTGATAGGCGTGGGCATCTGCCTGCTTCAGCGCTACTGCGGACTGGTGAAACTCGACGCAGAGACCTACTATGTGGATGTGGTGCCCGTAGAGATCAACGTGCCCCTCATCCTCTTGCTCAACCTTGCCACACTGCTCATCAGCGTGGTAGTGCTCATAGCCCCCAGTTTCCTTATCACCCACATTCAGCCTGCAAAAGCCATCAAATATGAGTAGATTTGTCGGTTTTTGTAGTCCATTTCGCACCTAATCGGTATTAAACCATAAAATTTGCACATTTTTTTTTGATTTGTGCAAATTAGATGTTATCTTTGCACAAAATTTGAAATTTTGTGCAACTGACACATTATGAGTTTCAACAAGACTATTGAGAAAAGCATCGTAACGAATTGGAACTACGATGCCCTTACCGACTATAAGGGAGCAACGCTCCAATTCAACGATGTGGCCCGCAAGATAGAAAAGGTACACATCCTGCTGGAACAAATCGGAATCAAGAAGGGCGACAAGGTGGCCATCTGTGGGCGTAACAGTGCACACTGGGCTGTGGCTTTTCTTGCCACACTCACACATGGAGCCGTGGCCGTGCCCATCCTGCATGAATTCAATGCCGAACAGATACACAACATTGTGAACCACAGCGAGTCGCGCATCCTCTTCGTAGGCGACGTGGTGGCCAAGACCATCGATGCCACCGCCATGCCCGACATCGAGGGAATCATCTACCTGCCCGACTTCTCGCTGCTGGTATCCCGTTCCGACGCCCTCACCTATGGCCGCGAGCATCTGAACGAACTTTTCGGCAAGAAATACCCCAGGGTGTTCAGGGCCAGTGATGTGCACTACTATGAGGATAGCGAGGAAGAGCTGGCGCTCATCAACTACACAAGCGGCACCACAGGCTTCTCGAAGGGCGTGATGCTGCCCTACCGCGCTCTGACAGGTAACATCGACTTCATCCTGGAATACCTGGGCCATCCCTATATGAAGCCCCATACCAACATGCTGAGCATCCTTCCGATGGCCCACATGTATGGCATGGCCGTGGAGTTTCTCTACCCCTTCATCTATGGCATCCATATCTTTTTCCTCACCCGTCTTCCCTCTCCAGCCATCATCGCACAAGCCTTCTCCGACATCAGACCATCGCTCATCGTGGCCGTGCCCCTGATTATCGAGAAGATTATCCGCAAGAAAGTATTCCCCAAGATACAGAACAACATCATGCGCCTACTGCTCACCATGCCGGTCATCAGCAAGCGCGTGAAGCAGAAGATTTGCGAACAGGTGTATGAGGCCTTCGGTGGCAATTTCTACGAGATCATCATCGGTGGGGCTGCCCTGAACCAAGAGGTGGAGTCGTTCCTCCGCAGCATCGATTTCCCTTACACCGTAGGCTATGGCACCACCGAGTGTGCCCCGCTCATTGCCTACAGCGACTATAAAGACTGCATTACGGGCAGTTGCGGTACGCCTGTGAAAGGCATGGAGGTGCGTATCCTGAGCCACGACCCAGAGCATGTGGAAGGCGAGATTGTGACCCGTGGCTGCAATGTGATGCTGGGCTACTACAAGAACGAGGAGGCCACCCGCGAGGCCATCGACGCCGACGGCTGGTATCACACCGGCGACTTGGGAACGATGAGCGCCGACGGCCATATCTTCATCCGCGGCCGCAAGAAGAACATGCTCTTGGGTGCCAACGGACAGAATGTCTATCCCGAAGAGATAGAAGACCGCCTGAACAGCATGGCAATGGTGAGCGAGAGCATCGTGGTGCAGCGCGACGACAAGTTCGTGGCCATCATCCATCCCGACTACGACGAGGCCCGCAACCTGGGCTTCACCGACGAAGACCTTTCCAACATCATGGAGCAGAACCGCAAGGACCTGAACGCCTTGCTTCCCGCCTACAGCAAGATTACGTCGGTGGAACTGCACCAAGAGGAATTTGCCAAGACACCCAAGAAAAGCATTAAGAGATACTTATACCAAAACGTCTGAAAAATACACGTTATGGAATCGATACAGAATTTCAACACCTTAATAGAGAAAAGCATCATCGAGAACTGGAACCTTGATGCACTGACCGACTACAAGGGAATTACGCTGCAATATCATGATGTGGCGCGGAAGATAGAGAAACTGCACATCATGTTTGAGAGCAGCGGCGTGAAACGCGGCGACAAGATAGCCCTCTGCGGGCGCAACAGCGCCGGTTGGGCCTCGGCCTTCCTCGCCACCCTCACCTATGGTGCCGTAGCCGTTCCCATTCTCCATGAATTCACCGCCGACCAGATACACAACATCGTGAACCACAGCGACGCGAAACTGCTCTTCGCCGGCGACGTGGTGTCGACCCAGGTCGACCCCACCAAGATGCCCCATATCGAAGGCATCATCTATATCCCCGACTACTCGCTGCTTTTCTCCCGTTCGGACAAACTCACCTTCGCACGCGAGCACCTGAACGAGATGTTCGGCAAGAAATACCCCAAGTATTTCAGGCCTGAGCACGTGAAATACTACAAGGAGGAGAGTCCCGACGAGATGGCACTGATCAACTACACCAGTGGCACCACCGGTTTCTCGAAGGGCGTGATGATACCCTACCGTGCCATCTGGAGCAACTTCGACTTTGCCTGCCACGCTATGGGCAGCAACGTGAAGAAAGGCGACAACGTGCTGAGCGTGCTGCCCATGGCCCACATGTATGGCATGGCCTTCGAGTTCATCTATGAGTTCCTGAAGGGATGTCACATCTTCTACCTGAACCGCGTGCCATCGCCCGCCATCATCGCGAAAGCCTTCTCCGAGGTGAAGCCCGCCATCGTCATCGCCGTGCCGCTCATCATCGAGAAGATCATCAAGAAGAAAGTGTTCCCCAAGATACAGAACAACCGCATGCGCCTGTTGCTCAACATGCCCGTCATCAACAAGAAAGTACGCCAGACCATCCGCGAGCAAGTGGTGGAAGCCTTTGGCGGCAAATTCTTCGAGGTGATTATCGGTGGCGCCGCCTTCAACCAGGAGGTGGAAGCATTTCTCAAGCGCATCGAGTTCCCCTATACCGTGGGCTATGGCGCCACCGAGTGCGCCCCCATCATCTGCTACGCCGACTACCATGAGTTCAAACAAGGCAGTTGCGGCAAGGTGGCCATCCACAACGAGATCCGCATCGACAGCCGCGACCCGCAGAACATCCCCGGTGAGATTCTGGTAAGAGGACTCAACGTGATGCTGGGCTACTACAAGAACGAGGAGGCCACCCGCCAGACCATCGACAAGGACGGATGGTATCACACCGGCGACCTTGGCGTGATGGACTATGAGGGCAACGTATTTATCAAAGGCCGCTCGAAGTACATGCTGCTTGGTGCCAACGGCCAGAACATCTACCCTGAGGAGATAGAAGACAAGCTCAACTCCATGGCGATGGTGAACGAGAGCATCGTGATACAGGAGGAGGACCGCCTGGTGGGCTTGGTGCATCCCGACATCGAAGTGGCCCAGTCGATGGGATTCACCCACAGCGACCTGGAGAACATCATGGAACAGAACCGCAAGGAACTGAATGCCGTATTGCCCTCCTACAGCAAGATCTCATCCATACGCATACAGGACGAGGAGTTTGAGAAGACCCCGAAAAAGAGTATCAAGCGGTTCCTCTACCTGAAAGGCTAGCACAGACTTACGCACAGGAAAAACCTGAGAACCCGAAAAAATAAGACAAGAGATTATCAGAGAAAGCGAGGCTCGTCACTGCGGTGGCGAGCCTTTATCATCTCAGTCGGCACAACCTTTATTGGCCAGGTACACACCGACGAGGATGAGCGCACTGCCCGAATAGGCGATGGCCGTCATCGGCTCGTCGAGAAAAATGGCACTGAAGATGACCGTGGCCACAGGAATGAGATAGATGTAGTTCGACATGGTCACTGCCCCAAGCTTATTGATGGAGATGTTCCACATCACGAAGCAGGCAAACGAGGCCACAAGGCCCAGGAAGAGCAGATTGAGCATCACAGTGCCCTTCATCAAGCCTGAGAGGTCGTACTGCCAAGGCTGGAACCACAAGAAAGGCATCGAGGTGAGCACGCCATAGAAGAACACCTTCCGGGTGATGAAGACAGAATTGTACTTGTCGCCCATCACCTTTACCAGATAGCAGTATACACCCCAGCAAAGCGCAGCCGCTACCGACAACAAGTCGCCCAAGGGGTTGAGTTTCAGGATGACCTGCCCATTGAAGATCACAACCGCTATACCCACCAATGCCATTGCCGAACCAATGATCAGGATCTTCCTCACCTTGAGGTACCTGTAGGTCATCAGCACGAAAACCATGGTGAACAGTGGCGAGCAACTCACGATGAAACTCACATTGTTGACATAGGTAATGCCCACCGCCAGGTTCTCGGCAATGAAATAGAGCGAGCCACCCGTGACACCCAGCGCCACCATCATCAGTTCGTCGCGCCAACTGTCGGCCAGCAACTTGCGTGGCGAGAAAGGCAGGATGGCCAGGTAGGCCAAGGCGAAGCGCACAATGAACACTTCGTCGGCGCGCATCCCATCCAGCATCAGGATTTTGGTGCTTACCAACGTGCTGCCCCAAACGGCCACCACACCGATGGCTATAATATGGTAAAGAAGAGTGCCTTTGCTTTTGTGTTCAATACTATTAGACATGGTTAGCCTGATAAAAACTGCAAGTTTATGCAAAAATAGCAATTTTCACCAACTTACGCAAGAGAAGAGGAGAAAAAAAAGCGGATAGGAAAGGAAAAAACCGGGTATGCCGGCATCAGTCGATGAGCGATGCCGACCTCACCCTGCTGAGGGTTTCGGGTGTCATCTGCAGGTAGTTGGCAATATAGTTGAGCGGTGCTCTCTGCACCACTTTCGGCATGAGTTTGCACATGCGCTTGTATCTGTTCTGCGCGGTCTCGAATCTCACCAGATCGGCATGTACCTGCGAGAGGATGAGCGACTCCTCAAGGATTTTGCGGTAGAGTATCTGGATATTGACGTTGTGGAGAGCGACCTCCTCGAGCCGCTGTTTGGGCAGGGCATAGCAAATGGAGTTCTCAAGGGCCTCGATTTGCAGTTTGGTGGGTTCCTCCCTAAACAGGCTTTCGATGCACATCACGATGCCTCCGTCCACCCCCAGGTGTTCGGTGACGATACGGTCGTTCTTCTCATAGAATTGCCTGACCAGCCCGATGTCGATGTACAGGATTTCACGACAAATGTCACCTTCTGACAGGATCATCTGTCCTTTGGTGTATTTCCTTGGCACGAGCACGCTCTCGAGAATATCCAGCTCATTATGAGTCATGGTACTGTATTTTCGTGCCAGTTCGCGGGCGATGTCGCGTGTAGTGTGTATTTCCCTCATTTCTTTCTCCTTTCTCTGCGTTAGTGCGCGATTTTTGTGGTATTATCTTATTGGTTGATGGTTGGGATACTATAATAGTTCAGTCGAGTTTCAGTACGGCGAGGAAAGCCTTCTGCGGCACCTCCACATTTCCGATTTGCTTCATCCGCTTCTTTCCTTTCTTCTGTTTCTCAAGTAGTTTGCGTTTGCGCGACACGTCACCACCATAGCATTTCGCGGTAACATCCTTGCGCACACATTTCACGGTCTCACGGGCGATGATTTTGGCACCGATGGCCGCCTGAATGGCGATATCGAACTGCTGTCGGGGTATCAGTTCCTTGAGTTTCTCGCACATACGCCTGCCAAAAGCCACGGCATTGTCCTGATGGGTAAGCGTAGAGAGCGCATCCACGGGCTCACCATTGAGCAGGATGTCGAGTTTGGCGAGTTTCGACGGCCGATACCCACAGATATAATAGTCGAACGAGGCATAGCCTTTCGAAATGCTTTTGAGTTTGTCGTAAAAATCGATGACGATCTCACCCAGAGGCAGGTAGAACAGCAGTTCCACCCTGTTTCCACTCACAAACTCCTGACTGATGAGTTCGCCTCGCTTGTCGAGGCAGAGTTTCATGATAGGGCCAATGAAATTGGTGGTGGTGATGACCGAAGCCTTGATATAGGGTTCCTCGATATGGTCGATAAGCGTGAGTTCGGGCAGTCCCGACGGGTTGTGCACCTCTTTCGATCCCCCTTGCTTGTCGTAGACGATATACGACACGTTGGGCACGGTGGTGATGACATCCATATCGAACTCCCTGTCGAGCCTCTCCTGGATAATCTCCATGTGGAGCAGTCCGAGGAATCCGCAGCGGAAGCCGAATCCGAGCGCCACCGACGACTCGGGAGTGAATGAGAGCGACGCATCGTTGAGTTGCAGTTTCTCGAGCGAAGACCTGAGGTTCTCGTAGTCGGTGGGGTCGATGGGATAGACACCGGCGAAGACCATGGGTTTCACCTCCTGGAATCCCTCGATGGCATCCTTGCACGGGTTGGCCACATGGGTGATGGTGTCGCCCACCTTCACCTCCTTGGCATCCTTGATACCACTGATGATATAGCCCACCTCGCCCGTACTGAGCGAGTCGCGAGGTATCATGTCCATCTTGAGCACGCCCACCTCATCGGCATCATACTCCATGCCGGTGTTGAAGAACTTCACCTTGTCGCCTTTCCTGATGGAGCCATTGGTGATTTTGAAGTAGGCGATGATGCCTCTGAACGAATTGAACACCGAGTCGAAGATGAGCGCCTGCAGCGGTGCCTTGGGATCGCCCACGGGATGCGGGATGCGCTTGATGACGGCCTCGAGTATCTGCTCCACACCCTCGCCGGTTTTTCCCGACGCGCGTATGATATCCTCATGGTCGCAGCCGATAAGTTCCACGATTTCATCCTCCACCTCGTCGGGCATGGCCGATGGCATGTCTATTTTGTTGATGACGGGAATGATCTCGAGGTTATGGTCGATAGCCATGTAGAGGTTGGAGATGGTCTGCGCCTGCACGCCCTGTGTGGCATCCACCACGAGCAAGGCTCCCTCGCAAGCAGCGATGCTGCGCGACACCTCGTAGGAGAAGTCGACATGTCCCGGAGTATCGATGAGGTTGAGCACATAGTTTTTCCCATCAAGCGCATACTCCATCTGGATGGCATGGCTCTTGATGGTGATGCCACGCTCGCGCTCAAGGTCCATGTTGTCGAGCATCTGCCCCTCGGTTATCTGTATGGTTTTTGTATGTTCGAGCAACCTATCGGCCAAAGTGGATTTGCCATGGTCGATATGCGCGATGATACAAAAATTCCTAATTAGCTCCATTATTCTTCAAACGGTTTACAACGATCCTAAATCCTTAT
>Ga0256407_10003549_pt1 | contig 27515 bp, 18 predicted proteins | sample RumenRJG_04DNA_FD_193489 | JGI IMG/M metagenome (GOLD analysis project Ga0256407, IMG submission 193489) | Bovine rumen microbial communities from Lethbridge, Alberta, Canada - RJG_04 | ecosystem: Host-associated > Mammals > Digestive system > Stomach > Rumen | place: Canada: Alberta... | reverse complement strand
GGCAAGCATGACCATATCCGTTTCGACATCATGCCCGCTGCCATCTTCACAGAACCCGAGGCAGCCTGTGTAGGACCAACCGAAGACCAGCTCAAAGCCAACGGCATCGCTTATACCTGTAAGAAGTCGTTCTGGCGTGCCAATGGCAAGGCTCTGGCGATGGGTGAGACCGAAGGTCTCTTGAAGCTCTTCTGCGATGCTGACGGCGTGATCTTAGGTTGTCACGCCTATGGCGCCCACGCTGCCGACATCGTTCAGGAAGTGGCAGTCCTGATGTGCAAGCAGACGACGCTCAGCGAACTCGCCGATATGGTGCACATCCATCCTACGCTCTCCGAAATCCTTCGTTCTGCGGCTGAGGTATAGCTTTTTTTCCCGAGATGTTTGCATGTTTGGGGGGAATTTTTATATCTTTGCACCCAAAACTATGACTTTTGATTAAGTATTAACTCTATTAAAACAAAAGAATAATGAAAAAGATGAAGAATTTATTGACGATGATTCTGCTGTCACTCACAATGTGCGTGACCAGTTGTGACAATTCGGTTGGTGTGCCCGACAAACCCGCTGAGCCTGAGGTTACCCTCGAGGATGCCCTGAATGATGGTACTGTCGTGGCCTTTACTTTCAACCTGAACGATGAGGAGTTCTACGTCGCCTTCGTGAGGGTGGGTGATACCTATGAGTTGCTGGACTTTGACAAGGCGCAGACGCGTGCTGAAGAACCGGTAATCACGGAGAAGGATTGTGAATTTTCGATGGTACACGACAAAGATAACAACCAGATCAAATTCACGGTTAAGGAGAAAAAGACTTCCGGTCTCGTGCTGACCGCTGTCATCGACATTAAGCAGAGTACTATGGAGGTGACACCAGGCGATCCGAAGTACAAGATATCCGGTGTGAAGATGAAGGTCTCCAACGTTGAGATAACCAATCTGCTGAAGAAGAAAGGCGAAGGTGTTACCTTGACCGATGCTCTGGTGAAAGGTGCAAAGGTGGAGGTGTCCTATTACTGGGAACGAAGCAAAACCCCAACCGTCTTCACTTTCACCAACGAAGGTGGAACATTCTCTTGCAAGACCACTGGGTACAATAATGATACCTTTGAAAAGGGTAGTCTGAGGTCGGAGGGCAACTTACTCCGTTTCAGTGTCATCAACAACGTGAATCCTTATTGCTCCCTCGAGATCGACTTCAATGTACCGAATATGAGCTACAAGTTCTTCACGGTCTTCCATGACTATTACGACTCCTTCAATATCAGCGTGAATGACACCGACATCACGTCGAATATTAAAAGGGAGTAGGGCTAATACGCTATCTCATAGAGGATGTGTCAAAATATATGCACATCCTCTATGAGTTTGTTCCAACAGGCGTTTTAAAGGTGAATCTTGCTACCATTAATGCGCGCAATTTCTAGATTTAATCCTTGCAATTTTTATCCTTAACAGGCTGTATTCTACCTCACTCATATGGCACTGCAAAGGTACAAAAAAATTCAGCATTCCTGCAAGCGTTTTTCGAATTAATTTTGAAATGTTAAAAAGCCATAGGAAAAGACAGCTTGCCGAAACGCCTAAACGCTGAAACGCCAACGCGCCTCAGTGAACCCTGGAAGAGTGTAGTTTCCGCCATTCCTTGACCCGGACTGTGATGTTCTCCGCCAGACATTCGCTGTAGAGCCACGGCTCACAGCTGTGGATATCGCCCACGTTGAGGAAACCTTTGTAGGCTGCATATTCCGAGCCGCTGTAGCCGCTGACGACGAGAACATGGTGCTCGGGCGACAGCGTGACGGTAATTGTGTCATGGAGCGTGGCGGGAATGGCGTCAGTCCGCCAGTTCACGGGGTTGATGCAGATGTCGGAGGCTGAGATAACGGGGATTACGTACTTCACATCTTTCACCGTGTTGTAGCAGATGGTGACGCCAGTGTCTGTCTCTCCCTCGGCGGGACGGATGTGGCTGCACTGAGCCATGTCAGCATTGGTCACCTTATAGCCTAGCACGTATGCCGCAGCCAATTGGCTGTATGTCTCGTCGTCGATGTGCTTCAGCAGTTCCACCACGGCCAGACCGCCCTGACTGAAGCCCGCGATAACGAGCGGACGACGCTTGTCGCGCTGAGCCTGGAAGTGGTCGAAGGCTGCGCAGACGTCGCCAATCGAAAGTCGGGTACGATTCTTGATTGTGACTTCGTTCTGAGTCATCCAGGCCTCCATGGTGGTGTGGCGATAGAACGGCGCGAAGAAGCGGTGGCCAGGCGACATATACGCCACCACCTTGTTGATCTCCAAATTGCCCATGTGCTTGCGATGCTCGGAGTTCCACACGTCGGCATAGTGGCATATCCTTCCATCCTCCGTCTTCCAGTCTTCCTCCCACGTCGATACGACGTAGAAGATGTCGGCTCCCGTGCCATCGGTGTCGCCATTAGCGGTCACCCACATGGTAGGGTCGTTGTAGTCGGGTGCTTGTGGAATATACGTTGCCTGTTCATACGAGTTCTCTGCGTTATTACTCTTCGACGAACACGATGCAAACGTGGCTGTACTACCAAGCAGGATGGCGGCTATCACCCATTGCAAAATTCTGCTCATAATTATTTACAGCGTTTTTAGGATATCTTCTACCACTTTGGGGAAATGCTCCATTTCAAGCATGTGTTCTTTCTCGGCAATGATCTCCACGGAGTCGTTTGGAGAAAGGGCTACACGGAACTGTGCGATAATCTCTCCTGCATCACATTCGGGAGTGACCCAGTGGACTGTCATACCTGTCTCCGTCTCTCCTGCGGCTTTCACGGCCTCGTGCACATGATGGCCCCACATGCCTTTGCCACCATATTTCGGCAACAGGGCTGGATGGATATTGATAATCCTGTGGGGGAAGGCATCGATCAGGAAGTCTGGAATCAAAGGCAGCCAACCTGCCAGAACGATGAAGCCGATGTTGTATTGACGCAACAGGGGCAGCATCACATCTGGATTATGCAAATCAGCCTTAGGGGTAACAGCCGTAGGCACACTGAGCCGTTTGGCCCTATCCAGAACGAAGGCGTCTGCCTTATTACTGACAACGAGAGCGCAGTTCACGCTCTCGGAGTCAGCAAAGTGTTTGATCAGGTTCTCGCAGTTGGTACCGCTGCCCGATGCAAAGATTGCTATATTCATTATTATACCAGATGTTCGATGAGATCGGCACGATCGCCAGGCAACATGTCGATGACAGGAATCTCTACCATCGTGTAGCAGCCGGGCTGCAGACGCATAGAGGCGCGAGCCACATTTACCAGCACCTGACCTGTGAGGGCGGGGTTGTTGATGCTCATATTGAACTCCAGGCGTTGGTTCTGCGTCTTACCGCTCACACCCTTGCGCACCAGGTTCACGCCATGACCCATGTCACGTACATCGTCAACACTCTCCACTTGGAACACATGTGTCTCGTCGCTGGCGAAGTAAGGATCAGCCTTGATGGCAGCAGTCACCTCTTCGAGCTTGGCACCCTCTTCGAGCTCTACATACACCATACGGCGGTGGATGCCCTCACCGAGGGGGATCGTCATCGACAGGGCGTTCTTTACACCTGCCTTAGAGCGTACGCAGACGCTGTGGCCCATCGACATGCCAGGACCGAAGTTCGTATAGCTAAGTCCTTTCGGAGCCAGACTCTGCATCAGGGTGCGGACGATGGAGTCGCTGCCCGGATCCCAACCAGCAGCAATCACACTCACGGTGTTCGTCTCCTGATTCAGCTTCATCAGACGCTCACGGTAACCGCGGATATTGGTGTGGATGTCGAAAGAATCGACAGTATTGATGCCGAGGGGCAGAATCTGGTTGGCATATTCCTCACAGCTGCGGGTAGGTGTGGCGAGGATGGCCACATCCACGTCTTTCAGTTCACGGATATCCTTTACCACCTCATAGGGTGCGAGTTCTGCGGGCTTATTCTCTGCGCCATTGCGACGTACGATACCTGCTACTTCCATGTCGGGGGCTGTCTCCAGGGCCTCGAGCGCATACTTACCAATGTTGCCGTAACCGACGACGGCTGCTCTGATTTTCTTCATATTTTAATGTGTTTGTTGGTTATTTCAATCTTTTCGGTGGCAAAAGTACGCATTTTATCTGAAATAAATAACAAAATGATGGAAAAATTGTGTTTGGTATGTCATTTTGTGATCTTGATGATGAATTATGATGGAAAACACAATAAACAGGCGGCATGATGCGTTTTTATTGAAAAACGTGTGATGTTATGATTGAGTATATCAAAGGAGAACTGACTGAGCTGACGCCTGCATTGGCTACGATCGAGGCTGGCGGTATCGGTTACGGACTGAATATCTCGCTGAACACTTTTAGTGCGATTCAGGGAAAGAAGGAGGTAAAACTCTATGTGTATGAGGCCATCCGCGAAGATGCCCATCAGCTCTATGGTTTCGTGAACAAGAAAGAACGGGAGATGTTCCTATTGCTGATTACAGTGAGTGGAGTAGGAGCCAATACGGCGCGGATGATGTTGTCGGGCATGAGTGTGGCAGAGTTGTGTAACGCCATTTCGACAGGCAACGCCAAACTGATACAAAGTATCAAGGGCATCGGTAAAATGACGGCACAGCGTATCATCGTGGATCTGAGGGATAAGATCGTGGCCCTGGGCATTACTGAGGAGATACCTGTGGGTGGAACGACGGCAGCGCCAGTAAACAACGAAGTGAAAGACGAGGCTGTTTTGGCTCTGACGATGCTGGGATTTGCGCCTGCACCGAGTCAGAAGGTGGTGATTGCCATCTTGCAGGAGCAGCCTGATGCTCCTGTAGAAACCGTAGTGAAGCTCGCCCTCAAACAAATCAAGTAATCTTTGTGAGATTTGGCGTCGGGATATTGATAGGACTCCTTTTCGCGTGCGTGTATGCGCAGGCGCAAGAGGCTGATTCGTTGGCAGCACGCTGGCGCATCCAGAAGACAGCCCCTGTGCTGGTTGCCGATCTCGACTCTTCCGCCATCGACCTGAAACGCCCCGATAATATCCGCCAGACAGTGGAGTACGACGACTCCGCCAATGTGTATTATATCGGCTCGAAGATTGGTGACACTTATCTGAACGCCCCCATCCTGATGACTCCAGAAGAGTATCGCCGATGGAGTGAGAAAAGGGCGATGCATGACTTCTTCCGCAAGAAGAACACGGAGAACGTGGAGAACAAGGGTAAGGACAAGTTTTCGTTTGCCGACATGCACTTTGACCTCGGACCCGCTGAGAAGATCTTCGGCCCCGGTGGTGTACGTATCAAGACCCAGGGAACGGCAGAGCTGAAGCTGGGTGTCAACATGAAGAGTATCGATAACCCCTCGTTGCCAATCAGAAACCGTAATACCACCGCCTTTGACTTCGACGAGAAGATCAATCTCTCGGTGAATGGTAAGGTGGGCGACAAGGTGAACATGAACCTGAACTACAATACCGATGCCACCTTTGATTTCGACACGCAGAACCTCAAACTGAAATACGAGGGTAAGGAAGACGAGATCATCAAACTGGTGGAAGCTGGTAACGTGACATTCCCCTCGAACAATTCACTGGTAAAGGGTGCATCGAGTCTCTTCGGTGTAAGGGCTGATATGCAGTTCGGACGTCTGAAGCTGCAGACAGTGCTCTCGCAGAAGAAATCCTCCACGAAGAGTGTCTCGACAAAAGGGGGCACACAGACCACTCCCTTCGAACTCGATGTGGCCGATTACGAGGAGAACCGCCACTTCTTCCTGTCACACTACTTCCGTCAGCATTACGACCAGGCGATGTCGAACCTGCCTAACCTTCTGACGGGTATCGAAATCAACCGCGTGGAAATATGGGTGACGAATAAGACGGGCCTCACCACGAATACTCGTAACATCGTGGCATTCACCGACCTCGGCGATACGGAGGTGAGCAACCCCATCTGGGCCCTCTCTGGTCAGCCTGTACCTGGTAATAGTGCCAATGATGAATACAGTACCCTGACCACCCAGTATGCGGCTGCCCGTGATATCGACCAGACAAACAGTGTGCTCTTAGGCATTCCAGGCTTCAAGGCTGGTGTGGATTTCGAGAGTCTGTCGAGTGCCCGTCTGTTGTCAAGCTCGGAATATACCGTGAACAAAGCCCTTGGCTACGTATCGCTGCGATCAGGCCTGCAGACGGATCAGGTGCTGGCTGTGGCCTACGAGTTCACCTATGGCGGTGTGACCTATCAGGTGGGTGAGTTTGCCAGCGACCTGACGGATGCCTCGAAGTCGCTCTTCGTGAAATCGCTGAAAAACACCTCGAACCATCCCCAGCAAGGTAACTGGCGCCTGATGATGAAGAACGTGTATTACCTAGCCTCGACAGTGGAGAAGACCAAGTTCCGTCTCGATATCAAGTTGCAGAGCGACACCGCTGGCGTGTATCTCACCTATATTCCTGAGCCGCAGGTCAAGAACCGCACGCTGTTACGACTCCTGGGTGCTGATCGTCTAGACAATAACAACAAACCCAACCCCAATGGCTACTTCGACTTCCTGGAAGGTTATACTGTAAGCAACGGACGTGTGTTCCTGCCTTCTGCGGAACCCTTTGGCGCTTACCTCCGTGAACAGTTAAAACGTGCTGGCGTTGATGCCGTGACAGCTGAGAAATACGTGTTCAGCCAACTCTACGACTCCACCAAGACCACCGCCAAACAGGTGGCTGAGAAAGACAAGTATATCATGACGGGTCAGTTTAAGGGAACCTCAGGCAATGTGATCTCCTTAGGCGCCTATAACGTGCCACAGGGCTCTGTGGTGGTGACGGCAGGTGGCGTGGTACTCACCGAGGGCTCTGATTATACCGTGGATTACTCTGCAGGTGAGGTGACCATTCTGAACCAGAGTATCATCGATGCAGGGACGAATGTGAATGTGTCGTTGGAGTCTGATACCGACTATGGTATGCAACGTAAGTCGATGATTGGTATCAACTGGGAGTATGAATTCTCGAAGAACTTCCAGATCGGTGGTACGCTGATGCACCTCTCCGAACAGGCACTCACCTCGAAGGTCACGATGGGGGCTGAACCTCTGAACAACACGTTGTGGGGCCTGAATGTGAACTGGAAACAGGAGAGCCAGTGGCTTACCTCGATGCTTGACAAGATTCCCTTCCTGCATGTCAAGGAACCTTCTCACATCAACTTTACGGGAGAGTTTGCTCACCTCATCGCAGGTACAGCTGGTGGTATCCAGGACGATGCCTCGTATATCGACGATTTTGAGAACTCTAAGAATTACATCGACGTGAGTAACCCGAAAGCGTGGAGCCTCTCCAGCGTGCCTTCCACCTTCAGGGAGTCGCAGGACAAGGCAGATGTGACGAGTGGCTACAACCGTGCCCTCCTTGCCTGGTATAACATCGACCCGCTCTTTACCCGTAGGTCCTCCACACTGACCCCGGCGCATATCAAGAGCGATCTGGAGCAGTTGTCCAACCACTATGTGAGAGAGGTCTATGTGAAGGAGCTCTATCCCAACCGTCAGCAGAGCACCTATAACGGTGCCACCTCTACGCTGCCGATCCTGAACCTGGCCTATTACCCCCAGGAAAGAGGTCCCTATAACCTGACGCACGACTTTAATCCCGACGGAACATTGCGCCAGCCAGAGACGAAGTGGGGTGGTATGATGCGCAAACTCGACACCAACGACTTCGAGCAGGCAAACATCGAGTATATCGAATTCTGGCTGCTCGATCCCTTCATCTACACCCGCGAGGAAGGTACGGCCTCCGATTACGCTGGTGACCTCTACATCGACCTCGGTGAGATCAGTGAGGATGTGCTGCACGACGGAAAGAAGTTCTATGAGAGCGGCATGCCTGTCGATGGCTCCGACGCTTTCACCACCACCCAGTGGGGTAAGATTCCTGTGCAGGCCACGCAGACCTATGCCTTTGCCACCACGTCGGGCTCACGTAACCTGCAGGATGTGGGATTCAATGGCCTGAACGATACCGAAGAGCGCGGCTATGGCGCCTATAAGGAGTGGCTCGATGCTGTTGTCAACAGTGGCGTGATCACCAAAGACAGTATTGTCCAGGCATGGCGTAACGACCCTGCCGGCGACAACTACCATTATTTCCGTGGCTCTGATTTCGACGAAGAGAAGAAGAGCATTCTCGATCGTTATAAGCGCATCAACAATCCACAGGGCAACTCGCCTGACACAGACAACCAGACGGAGTCGTACGATACCAGTTATAAGAGTACTCCTGATGTGGAGGATATCAATCTCGATTTCACGCTGAATGAGTTTGAGCGTTTCTTCCAATATAAGGTGCGCATCAGTCCTGAGATCTTTGATGCCTACCGTAACGGTGTAGCATCGGAAGACTGTTTTATCTCCGACATGCGTACCAGTAGCGTGAAACTTCGTAATGGTGAGACCACCAATGTGAACTGGTATCAGTTCCGTGTGCCCTTGGTTGATTACAGGCGCAGGGAGGGTAACATCAGCGACTTTACCAGTATCCGTTTCATGCGTATGTTCATGACGGGGTTCCAGAAACCTATCGTGCTCCGTTTCGGTAGTCTGAATCTGGTACGTGGTGAGTGGCGTACTTACAAGCACAGTCTCGAGACGAGTGGAGCCGAGAACGGTATGTTCGAGGTGAGTGCGGTGAACATCGAGGAGAACAACGACAAGATACCAGTGAACTACGTGTTGCCCCCAGGTATCAGTCGCGTTACCGATCCCTCACAGCCCCAGCTCGTGGAGAGCAACGAACAGGCCCTGCAGATGATCGCCACCGATCTGCAGCAGAGCGAGTCGAAGGCTGTGTATAAGAAAACCACCATCGACCTGCGCCATTACAAGCGGATGCAGATGTTCGTGCATGCCAATCATCTCGTGCCCGATCCCACCAATTTGGAGGATTGTCAGTTGGCGGTGTTCATCCGTCTGGGTACCGACTATAAGAACAACTACTACGAATACCAGATACCACTCGTGCTGACCCCCGACCGTAATGACTATAACCAATACTCCAATGCCGATCGTCGGATGGTGTGGCCCGAGGAGAATATGCTCGACATCGCCCTCGATGTGTTTACCAATCTGAAGAAACAGCGCAACCAGATGAAGGCCAACGGCATGGGCTCCTACAACCAGCTCTTCTCTATGTACGATCCGCAGAAACCTGGCAATAAGGTCAGCATCCTGGGTAACCCCACACTCGGTGAGGTGAAGGTGATGATGATTGGCGTGAGGAATATCTCCAATGAGGTGAAGTCGGGTGAGGTCTGGGTCAATGAGCTCCGCTTGATGGAGTCCAACAACGAGGGCGGATGGGCAGCATCAGGAACGATGAACCTACAGCTTTCCGACTTTGGAACAGTGAATCTCGCAGGCCGCTATATCAGCGACGGCTTTGGCGGCTTGGAAGAGGGTGTGATGCAGCGCTCCACTGACACGCAGAAGCAGTACAGTATCACCACCTCTCTCGAACTCGGCAAGTTCTTCCCCGATAAGGCTAACGTATCGGTACCCTTCTATTACTCAATTACGAAGGAGACAGTGAAACCACGTTATAATCCACTCGACAACGACATGCGCCTTGATGATGCGCTGGAGGCTGCTGCCAGCAAGCAGGAGCGCGACAGCATCGATAATATTGCCATCACGCGGACCACCAACTCCAACTTCGCCATCTCTAACATGCGCTGGGGCTTGAAATCGAAACGCCATCCGATGCCCTACGACCCTGCCAACTTCTCGTTCAGTTATAGTCACGCCCATAGTTACACCTCGGGCAAGACTACCGTCTATGAGAAGGATGACCAGTGGCGCGGTGCCATTAACTACAGCTATTCGCCCGTGTATAAGACGTGGGAGCCGTTCAGAAAGCTGCAAGGTAAGTCGAAGTGGCTGAACTTCCCCAAGGCCTTCGGATTGAACTACCTGCCCCAATCGTTGGCCCTGAACACTGAGATTACCCGTTCCTACTACGAGTTGCAGGAGCGTGACATGGAGAACCTTGACAATCATAGTCTGCCGCTTACCTTCAACTCGCAGTTCCTTTGGAATCGTGACTTCTCCCTGCGCTGGGACTTCACGAAGAATCTGCACTTCAACTTCCAGTCGGCCACCCATGCGGAGATCGAAGAACCTTACACCCCAGTGAATAAAGACCTCTTCCCCGACCGCTATTCTGCTTGGAAGGACTCCGTGTGGCGCAGCATCAAGAACCTGGGTACCCCTCTCGACTATCAGCAACAGGCCACCTTCAGCTATCAACTGCCCCTGAATAAACTACCGTATCTGGAGTGGGTAAATGCCGATGCCTCCTATAATGCCCGTTACACATGGGTGCGCGGCACAAAGCGTAACGATGGCGTCTCGCTGGGCAATACTGTCAATAGCAATCGCAACCTGAACATCAACGGTTCATTCAATCTCGAGATTGTTTATCATTATTTCCCCTTCCTTAAAAAGGCCGATGAGCGCTATCGCCGATCTAATAGGGCGAGAGATTATAGGTCGTCTAGGAAATCTAACATGTCTAACCGATCTAACATGTCTGGCAAATCTAACCCAGAGGAAGAGAGGCTCCCCCTCCATAAGAATGCCTATCAGCGCGAGATTACCTTACGCACTGATACCACCATCATTGTCGCCCATAATAAGAATGCCCGGAAACTCGATGTCACTGCCCGCACCCGTGATGGCAAATCCTATCGCATCAAGTTTAAGGTGATCGACCAGAATAAGATCCTCATTAAGAATCGGGACACCGTTCAGCTGAAACTCAGTATCGTAGCCAAGCCCTCAAGCGAGAACGAGTGGTGGTACAAGCCCACCCAGGCAGCCGCCAGCTTCCTGATGATGCTACGCTCTGTCAATGTCAGCTACCGCAATCAATATTCAATGTTGCTTCCAGGTTTCCTGCCGATGATCGGCGACATCTTCGGACAGCGTGCCGATGGACTCCTGTCGCCTGGACTCGACTTCGCTTTCGGCCTGATCAGCGATAGCTATATTGACAAGGCCCTGCAGAACAATTGGCTTCTGAAGAGCGACAGCGTCTCTACGCCTGCTACCGTCAACAGTGTCAAAGACCTTCAGATAAGGGCCGTACTAGAACCAATCCGTGACCTGAAAATCGATCTGAATGCATCATGGACAGACAACCGTGCCCGAAGCATCCAATATATGTATCCTGGCAAGCCCACCACCCATAGCGGCTCGTTTAATATGACCACCATCTCGTTGCGGGGTGCATTGGCAGGTATAGGCGACGCAAGCAACGGCTATCACTCCAGCGCCTTCGACGAGTTCCGTTCGCTTTTGCCCGAGTTCCGTTCGCAGGTACAGGCGCAGTATGCCGACGCTCCGCAGAAACATGGCGATGTGAATCCCTATAGTGCCGATGTCATGGTGCCCGCCTTCCTCTCTGCCTATACGATGGGAGCTGGCAAGTCACTCAGTATCTTCCCCGCTATCACCCGTGTTCTGCCCAACTGGACTATACGCTACACGGGACTCTCCAGACTTCCCTGGGTGCGCGACCATATGAAGAGCCTCACCCTGAGCCATTCCTACAAGAGCGTTTACAGTGTGGGCAGCTATGCCTCCTACAGCTCATGGCGGGAGTATATGGACGGGTTGGGCTTCATCGTCAATCAATCCTCGGGCGTTCTCCAGCCCTCGTCGATGTATAATGTCTCCACAGTGAGTATCAACGAGGCCTTCTCACCCCTGTTGGGTGTCGATGCCACCTTCCAGAACAACCTTACGGCGAAGTTGGAGTATCGCACCACTCGCGTACTCAGTCTCTCCATGACGAGTGTGCAGTTGAACGAGGCCCTCAGTCGCGACTGGGTCATTGGCTTGGGCTATAAAATACAAGATTTCCGTCTCTTCACCGACGGCTTCAGCCGCAAGGTTGGCAAGACGCAGAAACGCTCCAAGAACCCTAGTAAATCTAGTTCCTCTAGAAATTCTAATTCTTCTAGTATTTCTGGTAATTCTAGCTCTAAATCCGGCGTGAACCACGACCTGAACCTGCGCCTTGACATCTCCTTCCGCAATCAGGCTGCCATCACCCGCGATATCGCTTCGGGCACATCCTCCGCCTCCAGCGGCAACAGCGCTTTCAAACTCTCCTTCATGGCAGACTATACTCTGAGTCGGCTGATGACTATCACAGCCTACTATGACCAGCAGACGAACACTCCGCTTCTCGCCAGTAGTGCCTATCCTACCACTACCCGAGACTTCGGACTATCACTGAAATTCTCCCTTACGCGATAATAATCAGAAAGGCTTCCTTTGAATGAAGGAAGCCTTTCTGATTATTTCTTATCGTAAGCGTGGACGGGGTAGTCGGTGGTGAAGTGTAGGCCGCGACACTCCTTGCGCTCCAGAGCCCAGCGCGTGATGAGATAACCCACGTTGATCATGTTACGCAGTTCACAGATGTCCTTCGATGCCTTGACGCGCTTGAAGAGGCGTTCTGTTTCCTCGTAAAGCATGTCGAGACGATCCCAGGCACGATGCAGGCGCAGGTCGGAACGTACGATACCGACATAGTTCGCCATGATTTGGTTGACTTCCTTCACGCTTTGTGTGATGAGCACCTTCTCCTCGTTGGTCATCGTTCCCTCATCGTTCCACTTGGGAACCTTGTCGTTGAAGTCGTAGAGATCGACATGGGCGATGGAGTCCTTCGCAGCCGTGTCGGCATAGACCACAGCCTCGATGAGCGAGTTTGACGCCAGGCGGTTGCCGCCATGCAAACCAGTGCAGGAGCACTCTCCCAGGGCGTAGAGGCGCTCGATAGATGACTGGCCGTTGAGATCGACCTTGATACCACCACACATATAGTGGGCGGCAGGGCGTACTGGAATATAGTCGGTGGTGATGTCGATACCGATGGAGAGGCACTTCTGGTAGATGTTGGGGAAGTGATGACGGGTCTCTTCGGGATCCTTATGTGTGACATCAAGGCAGACGTGATCCAAACCGTGAATCTTCATCTCCTTATCGATAGCACGGGCCACAATGTCACGGGGAGCCAACGACAGACGCTCATCGTATTTCTGCATGAACTCTTCGCCATTAGGCAGTTTCAGAATACCGCCATAGCCACGCATGGCTTCGGTGATAAGGTAGGCAGGGTGAGTCTCTTTCGGATTGTGGAGAACCGTGGGGTGGAACTGCACGAACTCCATGTCGGCAACGGTGCCTTTGGCGCGATACACCATAGCAATGCCGTCGCCAGTTGCAATGACGGGATTGGAGGTGGTGAGATATACGGCACCACAGCCACCTGTACACATCACTGTGATTTTAGAAAGATAGGTATCTACCTTCTGCGTCTTGGGATTCAGCACATAGGCGCCATAGCACTGGATGTTGGGCGAGCGGCGTGTAACGCGAACGCCCAGATGGTGCTGGGTGATAATCTCTACAGCAAAATGATTCTCTTTGATGTCGATGTTGGGATTGTTTCTCACGGCTTCCATCAGTCCGCGCTGGATCTCGGCACCCGTATCGTCGGCATGATGGAGGATGCGGAACTCGGAGTGACCGCCCTCGCGGTGCAAGTCGAAGGTGCCATCTTCCGTCTTGTCGAAGTTCACACCCCATTTCACTAGTTCCTGGATTTGTCCGGGGGCGTTGCGTACCACCTGCTCCACAGCCTTGCGGTCGGAGATGTAGTCGCCTGCGATGATGGTGTCGGCAATGTGCTTGTCGAAGGTATCTAACTTCATGTTGGTGACAGAGGCCACACCACCCTGTGCAAACGAGGTGTTCGCCTCGTCGAGTGAGGTCTTACAGATCATACATACGCGGCCTTTACCGGCCTTTGCCACCTTCAGGGCGTAACTCATTCCGGCTACGCCAGCACCGATTACAAGGAAATCATACTTATAAACCATAATTGACTTGTTTTGATTATTTGCTGCAAAGGTAGTTATTTTTTTAGTAAATACTTGCATTCTGCGAAAAAAAGTTGTATCTTTGCGCAGTGAACTGCTTGACGAAGATGAAAAAACTATGGACGATAATCCTCTTGCTCGCCCCATTGGCTGTGTTTGCGCAGCAGGTGGTGGTCAGCGGCAACGTGGTAGATGACAAGACCGGTGAGGCGCTTGGGCAAGTGAGTGTCTCGGCGGGAAGGGTGTCGGTAGTGACGAATGATGATGGCGACTTCACACTGAAACTGTCAGAGACACCAGGTAAGATTTCCGTCTCTCATGTGGGTTATAAGACCCGCTATCTGAATGTCACGTCAGGACAGACAGGACATCTGAAGGTGAGGCTTCGTCCGGCCACCATCCAGTTGCGTGAGATCGTAGTCGTGAACGAGGACCCGAGGGAACTGGTGGAGGCTGCCATCAGAAAGATTCCTGAAAACTACAGTATGGTACCTGAGATGCTGAAAGGCTTCTATCGTGAGACAGCCATGAAGCGTAAACACTATATTTATGTGGCAGAGGGTGTGGAGGATATGTATAAGACACCATATAACCGTAGCGTGAACCGTGACAGGGTGGCTATCGTCAAAGGGCGTCGTCTGCTGAGTCAGAAATCGAGCGATACTTTGGGTATCAAGGTGATGGGCGGTCCTGTACAGGCCGTACTGATGGATCTGGTAAAGAACCGTGAGTTCTTGTTGAACAAGCAGGAGATGGATGCCTACGATTTCAAGATGGGGACACCCGAATACATTAACGATCGACTGCAGTATGTGATTAATATGGAGCCGGCAGAAATCATGCCCTATGCACTTTATCACGGAAAGATCTACATTGATACCGAGCGTCTGGCCTTTACCCGTATTGAGCTTGAGCTTGATATGAAAGACAAGGAGAAGGCTACGAATACGATGCTGGTGAGGAAGCCTCTCGGTGTGAAATTCAAACCGAGGGAGTTGACGAGCGTGGTAGATTACCGTTATGAGGGCGGTGTGACGCGCATCAGCTATCTGAAGAATACCTTCCGCTTCAACTGCGACTGGAAGAAACGCCTGTTTGCCACCACGTTTACCGCTACCTGTGAGATGGTGGTGACTGACAGCAGTTCGGAGGATATACGGCCTATCGGTACCCGCAGCTCGTTTGACTCGCGTGATTCGTATTACGATAAGGTGGAATACTTCCTGGACCCCGATTACTGGAGCTCCTATAATATCATTGAACCTTCGGAATCGCTTGACAAGGCTATCCAGAAGCTTGTGTCGAAGTACCGGAGAAATTAAAGGATTAAGATTGAAAGTGAAAAGTATAAAATATATAGTAACTCTCTTTGTGGCAACCTCTTTCATCAGTCTGCAGGCGCAGACGGAACAGATGGTTGCGGATACAGTGACAACAGATACAGCGGCTGTGGTGCTCCCATGGCCGCAGAACGTACAGGCCCGTCTGGATACCCTTATGCTCGATCCCTTGTTGGAATCTACCCAGTTGGGACTGATGGTCTATGACCTCACAGCCGACTCCCTGTTGTATAGCCATGGGGCAAAGCAGACCTTGCGCCCTGCCTCGACGATGAAGCTGCTCACCGCCGTGACAGCCATCGACATTTTAGGTGGCGAATATAAACTGAACACCTCGTTGCGCTATATGGGTACGGTGAAGGACAGTGTGCTGACGGGTGATCTCATCTGTGTGGGGAATCTGGATCCGATGTTCGACGCCAACGATATGCGTGCCTTCGTGGAGAGTGTGAAGGGATTGGGTGTGGATACCATCCGGGGACGGCTGGTGGCAGCCCCCTCTTTCAAGGAACCGGAGCTTTTGGGCGAGGGCTGGTGCTGGGATGATGACAATCCCCAGCTGTCACCGTTGCTCGTGGAACGGAAAGATGAATTTATGTCGGCCTTTGCCAACCGACTGCGTGACGCCGGTATCGTGGTGGAGGCACCTATCACCTCCGACTCCTATTCAAAGGATGCGCTGATGCTCTGCTTGCGTAGTCATAAACTCAAGGATGTGCTGATGCCGATGCTGAAGGAGAGTGATAACCTCTATGCAGAGGCTCTGTTCTTCCAAATTGCCGCCTCTCAGTCCGCACGTCCTGCAAAGGCAGCCCATGCCCGTCAGCTGATCAAACGCGAACTGTCGAAGGCTGGTGTCACGGGTGTGCCCTACAGGATTGCCGACGGCAGCGGCCTGTCGCTCTACAACTACGTCACACCAGAGCTGATGGTGAAGTTGCTGATTTATGCCTATCGGAATACGAAGGTCTTCATGCAACTCTATCCAGCCTTGCCTGTTGCGGGACAGGACGGTACGTTGAAGAAGCGCATGACAGGACCATATACTAACGGCAAAGTGAAGGCGAAGACAGGTACACTGACAGGTATCTCATCGTTGGCGGGTTATCTCACTACTGCCAACAATCATGTGCTGGCTTTCAGCATCATCAACCAGGGAGTGCTCAAGAATGCCGACGGCAGGGGCTTCCAGGATAAGGTGTGTACGGCGTTGTGTGAGCCTTGATAAAAAAATTGCTAATATTAAAATAGAGGTATCATGGAAGAAAAGGAGATCAGACAAGAGCAGATATTGGTGAGAATCACAGGACAGGATCGTCCGGGTCTCACGGCATCAATCATGGGCATTCTTGCCAAGTATGACGCACAGATCCTCGACATCGGTCAGGCAGATATCCACTCCACACTCTCTCTGGGTATCCTGATCCGCATGGATGAGAACAACTCAGGACAGGTGATGAAGGAGCTGCTCTTCAAAGCTACAGAGTTGAATGTGAACATCGGTTTCTCACCCATCACTGATGAAGAGTATGAGGACTGGGTAGGACATCAGGGTAAGAACCGCTATATCCTCATGGTGCTGGGGCGCCAGTTGGAGGCCCGACAGATTGAGGGGGCTACCCGTATCCTTGCTGACCAGGGACTGAACATCGACTCTATCCTGCGACTGACGGGAAGAAAAAGTATCAAGACCCCTGGTAAGCATATTCGTGCCTGTATCCAGTTCTCGTTGCGTGGTGAACCTATCGACCGTCAGGAAATGCAGTCAAAGCTGATGAAGCTTTCGCAGGAGATGGAGATCGACTTCTCCTTCCAGCGTGATGATATGTTCCGCAGGATGCGTCGTCTGATCTGTTTCGATATGGACTCCACGCTGATCCAGACGGAGTGTATCGATGAACTGGCAGAACGTAATGGAGTAGGGGCTGAGGTACGTGCCATCACGGAGAGTGCCATGCGAGGAGAGATAGACTTCAAAGAGAGTTTTACCCGTAGGGTGGCGCTGTTGAAGGGCCTCGACGTGAGTGTGATGCAGGAGATTGCCGAGAACCTGCCTATCACGGAGGGTGTGGATCGCCTGATGTCTATCCTGAAGACCTGCGGTTATAAGATCGCCATCCTCTCAGGTGGTTTTACCTATTTTGGAGAGTATCTGCAGCGTCGCTACGGCATCGACTATGTGTATGCAAACGAACTGGAGATTGGTGAGGACAGCAAGCTCACAGGTCGCTATGTCGGTGAGATCGTGGATGGACATCGTAAGGCAGAACTCTTGAAGCTCATCGCCCAGGTGGAGAAGGTGAACCTTGCCCAGACGATTGCCGTGGGTGATGGTGCCAATGACCTGCCGATGATTTCCGAGGCAGGTCTGGGTATCGCCTTCCATGCGAAGCCCCGTGTGGTGGCTAATGCCAAACAGAGCATCAATACCATCGGTCTCGACGGGGTGCTCTACTTCCTTGGCTTCAAGGATTCTTATCTTGGCGACCAGGGTAAACTATAAATTTAATCTTTAATGTTTAATGTAACCCTTTTGGATTGGTTTCGGGAGAACGGTCGTGATCTGCCTTGGAGGCAAACTCGTGATCCGTATGCGATATGGCTCTCAGAGATTATCCTCCAACAGACGCAGGTGAAACAAGGCTGGGAGTACTGGGAACGCTTCATGCATCGCTGGCCAAAAGTAGAAGATCTGGCTGCAGCCTCAGAAGACGATGTTCTGCGGGAGTGGCAGGGATTGGGCTATTATAGTCGTGCAAGGAACCTGCATTTTGCAGCCCGTCAGATTTTGTCTCTGGGACATTTCCCTGATACGCTTGAGGAGATCAAGAAACTGAAAGGCGTGGGTGACTATACCGCTGCGGCTATCGCTAGCATTGCCTTTGGTCTGCCTGCAGCTGTGGTGGATGGAAACGTGTATCGTGTGCTGGCACGTCATTATGGTATTGATACCCCTATCAACACCACAGAGGGGAAGAAGGTGTTTGCTGCGCTGGCACAAGAACTGCTGCCCTCTACTGAGGCATCGGCTTATAATCAAGCGATCATGGATTTCGGTGCCATCCAATGCACCCCACAATCCCCACATTGCGAACGCTGTCCTCTGATGGAGTCCTGCGAAGCCTTCCGCACAGGGCGTATCGCCCAGTTGCCTGTGAAACTGAAAAACCTCAAGATTCACGAACGTCACCTTACTTATATATATATACGCTGCCAGGGTCAGACGGCTATCCGTCGTCGTGGCCCAGGAGATATCTGGCAAGGACTCTGGGAACCCGTGCTGGTGGAGGCTGATTCTGTGATCCCCTCCGCAGCGCAGCTGCTTCGGAAGAACGTGAAGCATGTCCTGACACATCGGGTGCTCTATGCCGACTTCTATCTGCTTGAATCCAATGATAAACCAGAAATTCCCTTAGACTACATCTGGATTCCAGAATCTGATATTGACAACTACGCCTTGCCTCGATTGATAGAAGTCCTTCTTTCTTTTTTGCCTAAATAGTGCAAGTTTTTCGTGGGAAATTTGTGGGAATGGAAAAAATGCATTACTTTTGCAGGGCAAAACGAGTAATTTGAGCTAAAAACTAAGTAGATTTTATGATTTGGAATGAAAGCGTTGAGTGCATGGACCGCGAACAGCTTCGTGAGATCCAGAGCCGCCGCCTCGTAAAGATGGCGGAGTATGTTTATCACAACACCCCCTTCTATCGGAAGAAGTTCCAGGAGATGGGGCTTGAGCCTGGCGATATCAAAAGTATTGATGATATCGTTAAGCTGCCGTTTACTAACAAACTCGATTTGCGTGACAATTATCCATTTGGATTAGCTGCCGTGCCGATGAGTCAGATCGTGCGTATCCACGCTTCGTCGGGAACTACGGGAAAGCCCGTGGTGGTGCTTTATACCCGTAAGGATCTGGCAATGTGGGCTGAGGCTATCTCCCGTGCCTTCACGGCTTATGGCGCCGGAAAGGATGATATCTTCCAGGTGGCCTATGGCTATGGTCTGTTCACTGGCGGTCTGGGAGCGCACGATGGTGCCACAAATATCGGTGCCTCTGTAATCCCCATCTCTTCTGGTAACACCCAGAAGCAGATGACGCTGATGCACGACTTCGGTACAACGGTGCTCTGTTGTACACCCTCTTATGCCATGTTCTTAGGTGAGGCGATGCAGGAGTGTGAGTGGCCTCGTGAGGAGTTCAAACTGAGGGTAGGTGTGTTTGGTGCAGAGCCTTGGACGGAGAAGATGCGTGTGAAGCTGGAAGAGAGTCTTGGCATCAAGGCATACGATATCTACGGACTGAGTGAGATTGCCGGTCCTGGTGTGGGCTATGAGTGTGAGCACCAGTGCGGTACCCACCTGAATGAAGACTATTTCTACCCCGAGATTCTGAATCCTGAGACGGGTGAACCGTTGCCCGAGGGACAGTTTGGTGAGTTGACTTTTACCCACTTGACGAAGGAGGGTATGCCCCTGTTGCGCTATAGGACGCACGACCTGACAGCCCTGCATTATGATAAGTGCGCCTGTGGACGTACGTTGGTAAGAATGGATCGTATCCTAGGTCGTTGCGACGATATGCTCATCATCCGTGGCGTGAACGTGTTCCCGTCACAGATCGAGGATGTCATCTTGAAGTTGCCTGAGTATGAACCGCACTTCCTGTTGACAGTAGATCGTGTGAACAACACCGACACCTCGGAGTTGAAGGTGGAGGTGAAAGATGAGTACTTCACCGATGATATGGCAACGATGGTAGGTTTGCAGAAGAAGCTTGAGAGTGAGCTGCGCAGTGTGATTGGTCTTGGCTTCAAGGTGAAGCTGGTAGAGCCGAAGGGTATAGAGCGTTCTGAAGGTAAGGCTAAGCGTGTGATTGACAAACGTAAGTTTGAGAAGTAAGGAATAAAACCATAAAACGTTAAGTATATGAAAGCAAAGCAACTGTCTGTATTCCTCGAGAACAAGTCTGGACGACTGACCGAGGTGACTGAGGCCCTGGGGGCTGCAGGTATCAACCTTTCTGCCATGAGTATTGCCGATAACAGCGACTTCGGTATCCTGCGTTGTATCGTGTCTGATCCCGACAAGGCATATAAGGTGCTGAAAGAGGCGCATTTCGCCGTGAAAATTACCGATGTGATTGGCTTCGTATGCCCGAACACCAGCGGTTCGCTATCGGTGGTGCTGAAGCATCTCTCCGACAATGGCGTTTTCATTGAGTACATGTACTCTTTCGCTAACGGCAATGTAGCCCATGTGGTGATCCGGCCCACTGATCTGGATCTGTGCGAACGCATCCTTTCAGAGAAAAAGGTGGAGTTGATGGCCGATAGTGACCTCTATCAGTTATAAAATAAGGAGAAACTGCAAAATTTCCGCTGCGAAATTTTGCAGTTTCGTTTTTTTAGATTACCTTTGCAGCGAAATTTGAGCAGGATATCTAAAAGAAAGCAATGAATATAAGTGAATTGACCGCCATCTCGCCTATTGATGGTCGTTATAGAGGTAAAACCGAACCCTTGGCCGCGTATTTCTCAGAGTATGCCCTTATCAGGTATCGCGTACGTGTGGAAATCGAGTATTTCATTACCCTTTGTGAATTGCCTTTGCCGCAGTTACAGGATGTCGATCATGCATGCTTCGACCAGCTGCGTGACATCTATCGCCAGTTTACGCCTGCTGATGCTCAGCGGGTGAAGGACATCGAGAAGGTGACCAACCACGATGTGAAGGCTGTGGAGTATTTCATCAAGGAGAAGCTCGACGCGATGGGCGGTTTTGAACATTATAAGGAGTTTATCCACTTCGGACTTACCTCACAGGATATCAACAACACTAGTGTGCCCCTCTCTATCAAGGAGGCACTGGAGGAGGTATATTATCCCCTTTTGGAGGAACTGATTGAGCAGCTGAACGACTATGCCGAGCAGTGGAAGAATATCCCGATGCTGGCAAAGACACACGGACAGCCTGCATCGCCGACCCGTCTGGGTAAGGAGGTGATGGTGTATGTGTATCGTCTGGAAGAGCAGCTGCGTGCCCTGAAGGAGACACCGGTAACGGCTAAGTTCGGTGGTGCTACCGGTAACTTCAACGCACATCATGTGGCTTATCCCCAGTACGACTGGCGTGAGTTCGGCAACAGCTTCGTGAGTGAGAAACTCGGTCTGGAGCGAGAGCAGTTCACTACCCAGATTTCCAACTATGACTGGTTGGGCGCAATCTTCGATGCGATGCGCCGTATCAATACGATCATCATCGACCTAGACCGAGACTTCTGGATGTATATCTCGATGGATTATTTCAAGCAGAAGATCAAGGCTGGTGAGGTGGGCTCCAGTGCGATGCCTCATAAGGTGAACCCTATCGACTACGAGAACTCGGAGGGAAACCTCGGCATTGCCAATGCCATTCTGCAGTTCCTGGCAGCTAAGTTGCCAGTGAGTCGTCTGCAGCGTGACCTGACCGACTCTACGGTACTCCGTAATGTGGGTGTGCCTATGGGTCATGCACTCATTGCCTTCCAAAGTACGCTGAAGGGGCTGCGTAAGCTGATTCTCAACGAGGAGAAACTGCAGGAGGATCTCGACAACACCTGGGCTGTGGTAGCTGAGGCCATCCAGACCATCCTGCGCCGTGAGGCTTATCCCAATCCTTATGAGACCCTGAAAGCACTGACACGTACCAATGAAAAATTGACAGGGGAGAAGATCCGTGACTTCATCGAGACGCTCGAGGTGAGTGAGACCGTGAAGGAAGAACTGCGTGCTATTACCCCCGCCACTTATACAGGTATCTAGATCAACCAATCAAAATTATTAAGAGTAAGAGAATTAAGAGTAAGAACAATTAAAAAATGACCAACTATGGAATTTGAGAACAACGAAAAGAAACACGAAGAACCAACACAGCAAGATGGTTTTCAGAGAGAGGTAAGACAGGGACGCTCTCCGCGTCCACGTATCCATACAGCAGCACGCCCAGCTTTCGAGCGTACTACCTATCGTCAGCATGACGATGAGGGTGGTTTCCGTCCTGAGGGCTTTGGTGCAGGTCTGCAGAGCAATACACCCCAGCGTGGTGCTTACCGTTCCCGTAACAACTACGAGGGTGGTTATGGTCAGCAGCGTCAGGGTGGTTACAGCCAGCGTCCTCAGCAGGGCGGTTATGGCCAACAGCGCCAGGGTGGTTATAGCCAGCGTCCTCAGCAGGGCGGTTATGGCCAACAGCGCCAGGGTGGTTATAGCCAGCGTCCTCAGCAGGGCGGTTATGGCCAGCAGCGTCAGGGTGGTTACAGCCAGCGTCCTCAGCAGGGCGGTTATGGTCAGCGTCCTCAGGGAGGTTACAACCAGCGTCCCCAGCAGGGTGGCTATGGTAAGCCTTACGGTGCAGCACCTTATAAGAAGGGACCTCGTCAGCATACTGCCGACTATGATCCAAATGCAAAGTACAGTTTGAAGAAGCGTATCGAGTATAAGGAGATCAACTATGATCCCAACGAGCCGCTTCGTCTGAATAAGTTCTTGGCTAATGCCGGTATCTGCAGCCGTCGTGAGGCTGATGAGTTTATCCAGGCAGGTGTTGTCACCGTCAATGGTGAGGTAGTGACAGAGCTGGGTACCAAAATCCTTCGTACCGACGAAGTGAAGTTCCACGATCAGCCTGTAAAGATCGAGAAGAAGGTCTATGTCCTGCTGAACAAGCCGAAAGACTATGTGACAACCAGCGATGATCCTCAGCAGCGTAAGACGGTGATGGATCTGGTAAAGAATGCTTGTCCGGAGCGTATCTATCCTGTAGGTCGTCTGGACCGTAACACTACCGGTGTACTGCTGCTGACAAACGATGGTGACTTGGCTTCTAAGCTCACACATCCGAAGTATCTGAAGAAGAAGATTTATCACGTATATCTTGATAAGAATGTCACAGCTCATGACCTGCAGCAGATTGCTGAGGGTATCCAGCTGGAAGATGGTGAGATCAAGGCTGATGATGTTCAGTATGCTCACCCCACTGACAAGAAGCAGGTAGGCATCGAGATCCACAGCGGAAAGAACCGTATCGTGCGCCGTATCTTTGAGAGTTTGGGCTATCATGTGCAGAAGCTTGATCGCGTGCAGTTTGCAGGTCTGACGAAAAAGAACCTGAAGCGCGGTGACTGGCGTTATCTCACAGAGGAAGAGGTAGATCGCCTTCGCATGGGTGCCTACGAGTAATAACTAGTATAACTAGTAAGACTAGCAAATCTAGAAATAAAATGAAAAGAACAAAGATTATTGATGTGCTGAAAAGCACAGAATACGGTAAGGATATCTGCGTGAAGGGTTGGGTGCGCACGCACCGCAGCTCTAAGGCAGTTGACTTTATCGCCCTCAACGACGGATCGACCATCAAGAACGTTCAGGTTGTGGTGGATCCCGCTAAGGTGAGTGAAGAGATCCTGAAACAGGTGACAACAGGTGCCTGCATCTGTGCCATGGGTAAGCTGGTGGAGAGTCCTGCTGCTGGTCAGCCTTCTGAGATTCAGGCAGAGGCTATTGAGATCTATGGTCTCTGTGGCAACGACTACCCGATGCAGAAGAAGGGACAAAGCTTTGAGGTGATGCGTAAGAACGCCCACATGCGTCTGCGTACCAATACCTTTGGTGCTGTGATGCGTATTCGTCATAATATGGCGATGGCTATCCACACTTATTTCCATGAGCATGGCTTCTACTATTTCCACACACCGCTGATCACAGCCAGCGACTGTGAGGGCGCAGGAAACATGTTCCAGGTAACCACCAAGAATCTCTACGACCTGAAGAAAGATGAGAACGGTAAGATCATCTACGATGACGATTTCTTCGGTGAGCAGACCTCACTGACGGTTTCTGGTCAGCTGGAGGGTGAGCTGGGGGCAACGGCACTGGGTGCTATCTATACTTTTGGTCCTACCTTCCGCGCAGAGAACAGTAATACCCCTCGCCATCTGGCAGAGTTCTGGATGGTGGAGCCTGAGGTAGCTTTTCTGGATCAGGAAGAGCTGATGGATCTCGAAGAGGACTTCATCAAGTACTGTGTTCGTTGGGCTCTTGATAACTGTAAGGATGATCTGGAGTTCCTGAACAAGATGATCGACAAGACCCTTATTGAGCGTTTGGAGGGTGTGCTGAAGGAGACCTTCGTACGTCTGCCTTACACTGAGGGTATCAACATCTTGCAGGAGGCTATCAAGAAAGGTAAGAAGTTTGAGTTCCCCTGCAACTGGGGCGATGATCTGGCTTCAGAGCATGAGCGCTACCTCGTGGAGGAGCACTTCAAGAAGCCTGTCATCATGACCGACTACCCACGTGCTTTCAAGTCGTTCTATATGAAGCAGAATGAACAGCAGGGTGAGGGCAGTGTCGGCTATAAGGGTGCTGTGGCTCCTGGACCTACCATGCAGGGTACCGATGTGCTGTTCCCGCAGATTGGCGAGATCATCGGTGGTTCTGTTCGTGAGGAAAGCTACGATAAGCTGATGGGCGAGATCAATCGCCGCGAGATGGATAAGACCCACCTGTGGTGGTATATCGATACCCGTCGCTGGGGTACCTGTCCGCATGCAGGCTTCGGCCTCGGTTTCGAACGTCTGATCCTGTTTGTGACAGGTATGCAGAACATCCGTGACGTGATTCCTTTCCCACGTACTCCGAAATCAGCAGAGTTCTAAATAGAAAAGCCTCGCCAATTGGCGAGACTTTTTTTATTTTACTAACCTGACACCTTCTTCCTCGATGACGATAAGCCTGCGCTTATACAAATCACCGATTGCTTTCTTAAAGGCTTTCTTGGAAACTTGGAAACGGTCGTAAATCAGTTCCGCAGGCGATTTGTCGCCGAGGTTGCAGTAACCATCGTTCTCGTAGAGATAGCGTAGCAGTATTTCAGCAAAGTCGAGTGTCTGTTGGCGACCTGTCTGCTGAAGCACGATGTCAATCTTGCCATCTTGTCGTACGTGATCCACGTAAGCCTTCACCCTCATACCGCTATGCAAGGGCTGGAAGATCTGATTCTCGAAAATCAACCCTTGGAACTTGTTGTTGATGATAACCTTGAATCCAAGATCGGTCTTTTGCCATATCAAGATATCTACTTCCGCACCATGCTGAAGTAAAGGCAGGTCGTTGATGGTTGGAACGCTGAGATATTTCTCTACCTTAGCAGTAGCCATCAGGCGGTAGCTGTCTTCATCCACCTTAATATATATGATATAGCTGTGATCCTGTTCCATATGTTTCTTCTGCTCACGGAAAGGACAGAAGAGGTCTTTCATCAGTCCCCATTTCAGGAAGGCGCCAAACTGGTTTACCCATGCCACTTCAAGATAAGCAAACTCGCCCACCTTGGCGTATGGACGTTCTGTGGTGGCTACCGGGCGTTCCTCCTGATCCAGGTAAAGGAACACCTCGATCTCGTCGCCAATATGCATGTCATTGGTTACGTAACGCTGTGGAAGAAGGATCTCACCTTCCTCTCCGCCGTCAAGATAGAGTCCGAAATCAACGGTCTTGACTATTCTGAGGGTATTGTAATCTCCGAGTCTGAGCATGTCTCTTGAGGTATTAATGGGGTTTCGATCAATCCGTCGCGTAGATGGATAGTACGGTCTGTAATGGCAGCCAGTCCCTCATCGTGGGTCACAATCACAAAGGTCTGCCCGAACTGGTCGCGCAGGTCGAAGAACAACTGGTGCAGTTCTTCCTTGTTCTTCGTGTCGAGAGAGCCTGATGGCTCATCCGCTAAGATTACGGAAGGCTTATTCACGAGGGCACGTGCTACGGCGATACGCTGTTTCTCACCACCCGAGAGTTCGTTGGGCTTATGAGAGGCACGATCGGAGAGTTTCATGAATGCCAGCAGTTCCTCTGCCCGCTGCCGAGCCTGTTTGTTGGAAGCACCTGAGATATAGGCAGGAATCATGATGTTCTCGATGGCTGTGAACTCTGGAAGCAGCTGGTGGAACTGGAACACGAATCCGATGTTCCGGTTGCGGAAGTCTGACAGCTGTTTCTGACTGAGGCGTGTCACATCGATATTGTTGATTTGTATATGTCCGGTATCTGGGCGATCCAGTGTGCCGATGATCTGTAGAAGGGTGGTCTTACCGGCACCACTGGGCCCCACGATACTCACGACCTCTCCCTTTTCGATGTGCAGGTCGATGCCTTTCAGCACCTGCAACGAGCCGAAGCTCTTGGTAATATTCTTAATGTCTATCATAATTGTTTTGCTTTCTGATTTCTTTCATGGAGCCACCGCGAGATGGTCTCATAGATACTGTTCTCCTCATGGTGCTGAGCCTCGGTGAAACTCATGCGGTCTTCCTTCTGGTCACCGAACTGATCAGGGAAGATAATCATCAAGTTCTTACCTGAGAAGTGCTTCTGTAACTCGTCGGGCAGGCGCTCCAGGGCATTCTTATACGAGATGGTACCTTTACGGGCAGTCACAACCACGAAAAGATGATCCTCGGAGATATCTGCCGCCAACTTAGGCAGTTCGTTCCAATGGGGCATTTGCGTGTATTCGGCTCTTACGTTCGGATGGCGGTTGTTGATATACTCCGCAATCAGTGTCAGTGACTCCTGACGTCCGTGGAACTGAATCCGGCAATCAAGTTGTCCTGCTAATCTGCCCAGACGTTCTAGCCAACGGTGGAATCCCGGCTCGAACTCCGCCCTTGAGGGGACAGCCACCTGGATACGTCGCAACGTATTCATGGGATGGACAAAACGGGTGAGGATAATCTGACGGTTCAAACCGTTATACAAGCTCTGAATGAATTCACCCCAAAATCGCGGGTTATTATCCGTATGCACGTGCATACCCATGATAATCTCCGAACAGGCAAACTCACGGAAGGCATGTTTGATGCCGTTGGCAATGTTCGTAGCCAGACGCACCTGGGTCTGCACTCTTACCTCTGAGGCACTTGCCTGTTGCTGCAGACGTTCCAGGAGTTGCAAGCCCTGTTCGCGGTAAGTGTTGCTGTGGATGCCGTCATACACCACGTTGAGTGCCACCAACTCTCTGTTCAGACGCTGATTGCGGATGGTGTTGGCTAGGGACAGCAACTGTGGGGCAATCTCAGGATATTTTACACAGATCAGTATCCTCTCATCGTCCTCATCGATGGAGGTGTCATTGCGCAGATGGGTCTTCTCCTGGATGATGATCTGTTGGGAGGCATGCTC
>Ga0256407_10003548_pt1 | contig 27530 bp, 21 predicted proteins | sample RumenRJG_04DNA_FD_193489 | JGI IMG/M metagenome (GOLD analysis project Ga0256407, IMG submission 193489) | Bovine rumen microbial communities from Lethbridge, Alberta, Canada - RJG_04 | ecosystem: Host-associated > Mammals > Digestive system > Stomach > Rumen | place: Canada: Alberta... | reverse complement strand
CAATTGATTCAGAGAATAGGAAACAGGATGGAGCAATACCCATTTGACACACTGTTTGAATAACCAGTCCACCAGTGGTACTTCCAATTGTGATAGGTAAGCAAAGTGCTTTACCAGTAATATTCACTCCAAATAAGTCTTTGTTATTTTGATCAGAGACAATAACGTCAGAGTTCATTAATGCACTCTTTTGGAATGAGGCTAAAGTATTAAATCCTTGATGTGAGACTGCTGCTTCTCCAACATAGTGGCCACCAGCAATAACTCTTCCTTTAAAGCTTTTCATAATTACTTACCAGCCTTTCCGACGATAAAGTCTAATATCTCTTGATCCTTCGCATATCTAGCAAAAGAGTAAGTTCTTAACTTATTAGAACTGGTGTACACTCTTCTAGATTTAGTGATTGGATTATTCGTATACATTAATGGACAAATAGAAGTTAACTTAACTCCAGTCGCCATTAATTCGTTATATTTAGGGGTTTTCTTAAACTTATCCGCGATATCAGGAGCAGTTGTCATAATTGTTCTACAAACAACTTTCTTACGTTTAGTTTCTTTTAAACCATTAACGATTCTATCAGTCCAACTGTTGAGTTGTTCAAATGTAAGATGTGGACATCCAATAAAGACGAGATTGCCTTTCTTGTTTGGCTTTTTCCACATGATTGGATAAGAACGATAGACTCTTTCGATTTCTTCATCGTCAATAACATATTCTTTCGCATCAGGAAGAATAAGTTTTTCTCCATATTTCTTGGCTTCTGGAGTTAGCCCATCGATATGGTATAGACCTACCGCTCCATTAGACGCTGTTGCAGCGCCAAAATCTTTAAGATAACCGATAGTCTTATCATCTAATTCGTTACCGATTAATTTATCTAATCCGATAACGTAAGGTACATCTTCCATGACTTTCATTCCAATCGCTGATCCTAAGATCTGTGCTTCTGGAACTTTAGTGCACTTAATAATAACTTTCCATTTTGCTTTTCTTCCTTCATCAGTAAGGAAGCCAAATTCTGGAACATATCCTAAAATTGAACCAAATAAATCAAGCATACCTGAATTACGGTTACATCTAGCCCCTAATACGGAGTTAGCAAAGACAACCGCACTTGATTCTGCCCAAGAAAGAATATCCCCTTCTTTAGGAGTGTTACCTATTTCTGGTAAATAGGCTGCACAAGAGAAAGCATTAGAGTCTTTTAGACCAACTTTTCTCATTTGTTCTTCATACATCTCTTGTTTCGCATACATCACTTTGGAGAACACTAGTTTTTCTAAGAGATTACATTTGACGTTCTTATAGTCAATTGGTCGAGGGTCAACTGTGAATTTGCCTTTAGTCTTAATTCCTTCCTTGATCAATTGATCCATTGTCGAAAAAAGTGGCTTTAATAACTTAATGCCAAAGCTAGTTACTAAATGACCATCGTCATGAGTAACTTTTACTAATCTAGGAGCATCAAAAATATCACCAAACATCACGACTGTTTCCATGATCTTGGCCATTACTTCTCCTTGCTTTCCTTCAAGGATTTCTCTTTGCTCTAAGGTTAGTTCCATTCTTGGTTCATACATAATGGAAAACTCCTTTTAAATTGCAATTAATATTTTATCACTCTTTTTGCCCTATAAATAGGCAAATATGTAGATATACACAATAAATATCTAAACAAAAACACCATCGCTGGTGTCTTTGCTACTCTTTGTAAAGGGATTGCCATTATTAATTGTTGCTTTTGCCAATCAATAACATCATGTAATGAGGGGTTGTTATTCCATAATGCTCTGGGTGAGACACAACTGTTTTGTACCATCAAAATTTCACTATTATTTCACTATTTTTCATTTAAATTTAATAATGATTTCAAAAATGTATTGCTTCTCAATAAACCTCTAACATATTCCATGATACAGGGTGGCAAGGACTAACTACTAGAACATAAAAAATACCTCACTGATAGAAGGTATTGCTTTTTCATATTAATAAGTCGATATTAAAGTGTAAATATATTCGAAAAAGAGAAAACAGTTAAAGACAACAATTCTATAGTTTTCTTTCTAACGCTGGAAACCATTTGAATAGAGTCATTAGTAATCAAGTGTGTGTATTTACCTAAAAATGTTCAGGTAGCAGTTGATGTAAATTTAGAAAAATATTGGAATGAAATATATAAACATCTGGAGAAATGCAAATGAACAAAAAAACCTATATTAGTGGTTGGCAGTATAGCAATAGATAACACTATTTATACTTCATCGTTGCCTCAAGCAGGAACCACAACTTTAGCTAATAGTTATATAACAAATATAGGAGGAAAAGGAGCAAACCAAGCGTGCGCTGCTTTGTTTTTAAATGGAAATGTGTCCTTTATTGGCGCAGTTGGAAAAGATCAAAATGGGCAAAATGTCAAAAAAAGACTTAGCGAATTAGGCCTCAATTATTACATTAAAGAAAGTGAAGAACCAACTGGAGTGGCATTCATTATTTTAGAAGAGACAAGTGGAGAAAACAGATTATTAATTGTTCAAGGAGCCAATCTAGATATTCAAAAAGAAGATTTGGATAACTGTGATGATTTATTCGTTGATAATGGGATTTTATTAACTCAATTTGAAACTTCTATTTCATGTATTGAACATGTGATTAAAAAAGCACATGAACATAATATGTTACTAGTGGTGAATCCTGCTCCTTATAAAGAAATTGATGAAAAATATTTTAAATATATTGATTATCTGGTTCCAAACGAACATGAGTTAGAGCAATTAACCAATATATTTAATATTGAAGAAGCCAGCAAATCCTTACTTAATAAGGGAGTAAAGAATGTAATTGTTACTTTAGGAGAAAAAGGTTCTTTCTTTATAAATAAAGAAGAATCATTTTATGTCGCCCCTCATAAAGTAAAAGCAATAGATACAACCGCAGCGGGAGATTCATATTTAGGTGCATTAGTCACCATGCTTTCAGAAGGAAAAGATATAAAGGAAGCAATGGAATTTGCTTCTTTAGCAAGTAGCATTACCGTCACAAGAAAAGGTGCTATACAGTCTCTTCCAAAAATTAATGAGTTGAAACAAAAACAAAAAAGCCCATCTTAATTTGATGGACCATTTGTTTTTTGATATCTATAACTATTCAGGTTTCTTGTCGAAATCTAATGTTAATTCATAATCGCCTAATTTATGAACTTTGAAACCATTCTTTTTATATTCTTCATAATCGAAGGCTTCTAATTCATCGATGGCTAATTTGTGGAATTCGTAGAAATTATGCCACCATTCCCAACCGGAACCTAATGAATTAGCTAAATAGGCATCTGCAATATCACAAGCAGTTTGAGGAGCCACATAGAAGGCACCCATAGCGAGGACATTCACACCATTACCGGTAATTGCTCTAATTGCCGCAGGAAGAGATTCAACAACACCAGCGTGAACATGTGGACATTTACTAGCTGCAATATGAATACCCATACCGGTACCACAGAACACTAAGGCTCTTTCGTAATTGCCTTCAGCAATTTCGGCGCCCACTCTTAATCCAACACGATGGAACATCAAGTCTGTATCTTTAGGATCACTATCAGCTTTCACACCTAAATCAAGAATTTCCCATCCTTTCTTTCTTAAGTGTTCACAAACGACTTCTTTTAATGGATAACCAGCGAAGTCCGCACCGACCACTAATTGTTTGTCTTTGACCATTTTCATAGATAATTTACCTCCGTTTTAAAAAATCAAATTTGTCGTATCTATGTCAAATATATGTAAATTGTTTAAATTGAAACATAATTCAATCTCATCACCAATGGAGATTAAATCATTATCGCTAACCTTACTTATAAGTCTAAATTTGTCTAAGACAAAATGCACATAATACTCTCTACCTAATAATTCTGAGAGCTCAACTTTGGTTTTAAATTTATTTGATAAATTAACTTTCTTTGTAGCGTCTTCAGGACGGATAACATCTTCCGGACGAACACCCATCTTTAAGACGTGAGATTTAGTTCTTACAATCTCTTGATACTTTTCTAATAATGGCGTTGCTTTTTCTAATTCCATTTTCATAAAACTCATATAATTGCTATCCGCATAAGGAGAATTCTTATCTACTTTTTCTTTATGAGCTTTCTTCTCTAAGAAATCTTCACAGCCCTTAATCTCTTTTTCAAGATGTGCGATTTCATCCGTTAATCTCTTTACTTCTTTTTCATAATAAGCATCGTGCTTCTTAATGAATTCATCTTTTAATTTAATAGAATATGATTCACCGATAGATAATGTTCCATTATCGTATTGTGCTTCAAATATATTCATCGCTGGAGAACCGATGAATGTCGCAACAAATATATTTGCAGGATTATTATAAATATCACGTGGGGTGCCAATTTGTTGGATATATCCATCTTTCATAACGACAATACGACTAGCCATAGTCATCGCTTCAGTTTGGTCATGAGTAACATAAATGGTAGTTGTCTTTAATTCATTATGAAGTCTTACGATTTCCGACCTCATTTGCACACGTAATTTAGCGTCCAAATTAGATAATGGCTCATCCATTAAATAGAGATTGCTATTTCTTACAATCGCTCTACCTAACGCGACACGTTGACATTGACCACCACTTAAAGCACTTGGTTTTCTATCTAAATAATCTGTTAAATCTAATATCCTAGCGGCCTCTTTAACTCTTTTTTCAATTTCCGCTTTTGGGGTGTGTCTCATCCTTAAACCAAAGGCTAAATTATCGTAGACATTTAGATGGGGATATAATGCGTAATTTTGGAAAACCATCGCGATATTGCGGTCTTTTGGCTCTAAATCGTTAGAATATTCTCCATTAATATATAGGTCACCATAAGTAATTTCTTCTAAGCCTGCGATCATTCTTAATGTGGTGGATTTACCACATCCTGATGGGCCGACAAAGACAATAAATTCATTAGGCATGATATCGAGGTTGAAATCATAAACCGCTTGTACGTGATTAGGATAAATTTTATTGATATGTCTTAAAGATACAAAGGCACCTTCGGGAGCAACCTTTTCTTCTCTTCTTAAAACATCTGCTCTACGAATCATATCCTTATGAACGCGTTCACGCTCTTTAAGGACAATTTTTTCTTCTTTAGTTTTCTTCTTAAATAAAGGCATGTCACTATTCCTCCCTTACTTTAATCTTATAGGTTCCAGATTCCACCACTAAGTGAGATGGGGAAATCTTTCCATCAATCTCAATTTTATCACAATCAAATATGAGGTTCGCTCTTACATTAGATGGAACTACAATATCAAATTCAATAAAGCCATCATTTCTTCTCCAATTAGAAGTAATCATGCCTTTGATTGAATCAAAGGAGCATTCCACATTATCTAATGATTTAGCAACGAGTGGATGGATGGTGATTTCATTATCATATAATTTATCGAGATTAATACCACCTAAATAACGATAGAATATCGCATCGTAACTACCGAACATTGGGTGATCAAAACTATCCATGATATTAAACATCTCTAATTCCCATCTTTCCCAAACGGTTGTCGCTCCATTTTTAACCATGAATCCCCAACCTGGATATTCCGGATTCTTTAATACTTGAAGCGCTAAATCGACATATCCATATTCGCATAACATATAGAAGACATGGCGATAACCTTGGTTACCACAAGTTAAGTGATAATTATTTTTGATAATATTGTCAACAACACTCTTCATCACTTTTTCTTTATTTTCTTGTAAACAAATGCCTAAAGATACCGCCATAGCGTTCTCTGTTTGTGTGTTTTTAGAATAATATCCCTCTTCATGATAATACTTATCATTGAGAGCCTTATCGCTATCTTTTGCTAATTTGCTATATTTAATAGCATCGTCTTTATAACCCGCTATTTCGGCCATAGAAGCAAGAACTTTTAAATGCCAATTTAAGAACATGGATGAGACAAATATAGAATCAGAAAAACTATCCGCTAATTTATCAGGATTAACCCAATCGGCGTAATAGTAATAATCCATGATGTAACCATTTTGTCTTGTTAATAAATAATCAACCCATTTTTTACAATGTGGATATTGTTTCTTCAATAAATCAATATCGCCATAGAAAAGATAAGAATAATAAGGTAATAACAAATAAGAAACAGATGTCGTATCAGCGGGTTGACCACCGGTATAATAAGGTACGGTATCCGCAATCGCTCCTTCTTCATTCATCGTATGATTGATGTCTTCACTTACTTTTTTATACATATTTGCACAATCAAAGTTGAATGTTTGTTGGAATACTCTCGCACTTAAATCATTGAGCCAGCCAAATCTCTCATCTCTTTGAGGACAATCCGTAAAGATTGAATGACCATTATTCTCTTCGGTAATCTTAGCCATATAATGAAGTTGATTGATAATATCATCGGAACATTTAAAGAATCCGGTTGGTCTTAAATTTGTGTGAACGTGTTCACCAATAATTTCTAATATTTCCGCATCTCCATCAATAATAGCTTCAACATATTGGAAACCGTGATATGTAAATCGTGGTGACCATTCTTCAATGCCTTCACCTTTTAAGATATATTTATCAGTGCATTTTGCACTTCTTAAATTCAATTGATTAGCGTGTCCATCTTTAGTGACACCTTCTGCATATTTAAAAGTAATTGATGTTCCTTCTTTACCTTTAACTTTAATTCTCACCCATCCAGCGAGATTTTGTTTAAAATCGTAAACGATATCATTTTTAGAGAATTTTTTATAAATAACACCGCAAAAATCACCTAAATGTTCAATATCAGGAATTTGTTGTAATACTTTTCTACCTTTTTCTTCTTGAGTTAATATCGTATACATCCACCCATTATCCCAAGCTGGTTCAAATTCTCTACTAGTCCAATTAGGAGCGGTCAATCTCTCTAATCTCGCATCATAAGTTTCTCCACCATAAACACTATTTTCAATTGTCGGTGAACCGCTTGCCCACCAACCATAAGAACATGTGGAATGATCTTCATATTCACTACCATCTTCATATTCAACATATATTTGAGCGAGCATTTTACGATGGCCAAACCATCCATAGCCTACCTCAACACCAATAATGTTAGTTTCTTTATCTGACAAAGCATCAGTAAAATCATAGGCTTTATAAAGCATTACTTGGTTATAATCAGTAAGACCAGGCGCTAATAAGGCATGACCAATCTTATGCGTGTTAACATAAAATTCATGATAGCCAAGACCAATGATATACGCTCTAGCTTTCTTTATTTTTTTATTTAAATCGAGTTTTAATTCTTTTCTAAAGAAAAGAGTACCACCATTAAAGTTATTAGGAATAGATACCCATCTACCCTTCCATTCCTCATCCTTCAAGGTGTTTTCAAAATGAGATGTAGTTTCCGCTACTTCACCTTTTTCATTCTTGACAATTAATTTGACAAACACGTCATGGCGGGAAGGAATATCCCTCCCACCATAGACGATATTAGTTTGTGCTTGAGAAGTAATTTCTTGAGAGTCCCAATAATCACCATTGTTATCGCTGGTTGAACTGACAACAATGCGGTAAGAGTGTTGCTTTAAAGAGGTCTCTTGTTCAAAGATCCAGGAAAAGATAAAAGGTTCCTCTAAACAGAATGGGTTCTCAAAACCATTGATATATAATGATGCTATTTTGAACATAAGAATTACTCCTTTTTGAAATTATTTATTATTTTTCTCTTCTCTTTTTAGTTAAGAGTAAGGCGATGCCGGCAAATGTGGTGAGAGAAAGAATTGCGCTTGTAGCAACAATACTGCCACCGCAACCTTTTGTCTTAGCGCTTTCTTCATAAACGTTAATAACAAATGTACCAGTAACGGTCTTGCCATTGACTGTGATTGTAATAACAGCGGTTTGATCACCAACTTCATCAGTGTTTAAACCAGTGATAGTTGCGCCTGCTAAGCTGACTTTATCACCTTTTTTACCGCTAGCCATTTTAAGATAAGCATCTAAACCAGATAAATCAACATTTTCTAAAGGTGTGCCTTTTTTCACTTTAAGCTCACCACTAATTTCTAATCCGGTAACCTCATCATTAACAGTCACAGCGATTGTGCCTGTCTTAACGTTTTCTCCTTCATCACTTAAAGTAACTGTGATGGTACATGTACCTTCACCAACACCTTTAATGACACCATTTGGAGAAACGGTAGCGACTTGATCGTTACTAGAAGCATAAGTGAATTTACCAGTTGTGGCATTGGCAGGAACTCTTGTCGCACCCGCAGAAATGCTTTCACCAATGATGATAGAAAGTTCTGTAGAACCTAATTCCATATCGGTATATGGAACATATAAGCCCCAAACATTACCATCATATCTATAGGTAATTGATTCGACGACATAACCTTCAATAATTGCTTCGCCTGTACCGGCAATTGGAGCACCAGTTCCACCAGCATCAAAGATGTCGCCAGTCCATTTATATAATGGAGTTTGTGCATCGATGGTGATTAAGTCCCCTGCTTCATAGTAATCGTTATAGTTGTTAACATCTAATGTCACAGAATTACCTTGATCATCTTTGAATTGTGGGAATAAAGCGAGGTTTTCCGCTAAGAAGTAGAAACCTAATTCGATTGGTGTGCCATCGTGTTTAGTGTAATGGACTTTGTTCGCATAATCAGATAATGGGAAGTAATCATTATTTGTGAAGTTTGCTCTATTTGTCGAAGTGTTGGGGAATTGAATGAATGTTGCATAAGCAAACCAGTCAACGATACCAACTTCTGATGGTTTTTGATCATAGTAATCATAAACCACGACAGTGATAGAGGTTTTATATTCCTCACCATTAACTGTGACTTTAACACCTAATTCCACTTCACCTTCGACTGTTGTATCGAGAGTATCCATAACCACATCAGCGGCGGTAAGAGTGATTTCGCCACTTAATGAATCATCTTCATAAACTAGTTTCACAGTGTTGAGATTTGGATGGAATTCAGATGGATTAGAATTTAATAAGACGGAATAGTAATTATAGACATTAACAAATTTAACGCCTTTAATTTCTTTTTCTGGTAAAACTGTAACTGCTAAAGTCTTGCTGATTTCACCAATTGTCGCGGTAATAACGGCATCACCTTCCATAACGCCAGTAATCTTACCATCTGTGCTAACAGTGGCAACCGCTTCATCAGAAGAACTATAAGTGGCTTTGCCATATGTTCCCTCAGGAGTGACTTTAATTGTTGTCACAACTTCTTCACCGACAGAAATTAAGGTTTTGCCTGTAAATGTGAAGTCGGTTGGTTCGCCTAAATATTCATGGAAGGCGGAACCATCAAATACAAATTTAATATCACTCTTTAAAACGTGAGTAATGATGAATTCGCCATCACCTTTAGGAGCAAAGTCAGCGACTGTACCAGAATATTGATAATTTGGTGTGCCGGCAGTAATTGTAATGGTGTCTGCAGCGGTTAATGCTGGAACATCATCTTTGAACCAGAATTCATATCTGCCACCACCTAATTGGAAAACTTGTTTTAATTTGTTACCTTCACCATTAATGAGGAAGTGACTATTAATAGTCGCTAATTCATCAGCGCCTAAATTAACGTAATGAGAGATATCAGTAATATTGCTGAAAACAATGTAGAATTGGCCCCAACCGGAATTATTACCAAAGGAATAACCTTCTTTATATTCGAATGTGGCTTCATCATAATAGACATCCCAATATTGACCAGTAACGCCATTTTCTAAATTACATTCAAATGTCATGGCTTTGGTTGTTTTATAAGATGTTCCACTTGATAAAGTGAATTCTAAACCAGCATCAAATTGAAGTTTATAACCTTTATAGTCAACACCAGCGCCTCTACCGATACAAAGTTCAGCGCCAACTTCTTCAACGGCAGGAAGATCACCTGAATGTGGTAATTCTACTTCAGTACCTTCCGCGTTGAATAAGTGGACCTTACCGCCAAATTCAACGGCTTGCCAATAAGCACCATCTAGATTTTGGCTAAAGGAAATAGCGATACCTAATCCGTAACCATTAGCGATGTTTTGGTTAGAAACTTTAGCAACATTAATAGAAGTATATTCAGGTTCTGCATCATCAACAGTCCAATATGCGCCTGTAGTGCCATTCTCTAAATTACAAACGAATTTAGCAGTTTCTTCAACGATATAGCCATGTCCTTTGGAATCAGAGAACATTAATCCAGCGTCAAATTGAAGTTTGTAGTCTTTATAATCAACTCCAGCACCTCTACCGATGCAGAGTTGTTGTCCACATTCTTCGACTGCAGGAAGATCACCTGAATGTGGTAATTCTACTTCAGTGCCTTCCGCATTGAATAAATGCACTTTATTGCCGAGATTAACCGCTTTCCAATAATCACAATCAAGATATGGATCGAATTCAACAGAAATACCTAAACCATAGGTATTCATAATGTTTTGACTAGAAACTTTTTTTACCTTAACAGAGGTTTTTTGGCTGGTTTCCCAATAATAACCTGTAGATCCATTATCGCCATAGCAATAGAATGTTTTAGCGGCAGTGTTGGTCCATGTGGTTCCAGAGCTGAGTGTGAATGATAAATCAGCATCAAAGGTAATGGAATAACCAAAATAGTCTGTTCCTCCACCTCTACCGATGCAAAGTTGTTGTCCAACTTCTTCGACGGCTGGTAATGTTTGTTCTTCGCCAGCAGCGTTATATAAGTGAATTTTATTATTCACATTAACGCGGCTCCAATAACCATCTCCTGTGCCATCTAGATATGGGCTAAATTCGATTGCCATACCTAAACCCCAACCACCAGCGATGTTTTGGTTAGAGACTTTGTCGACAGTAAAGGTACTACCATCAGCTTTTGCCATTTTCATGTTGGCGTCCTTGATATTTGGAACTGCCGCAACCGCTAGTCCAAATAAGGCAAGGAATAAATAAAATCCTTTTTTAATCATGTGTTTTACTCCTTTCTAAAAAATGGTTTTATTTAGTGTTTTTTTAAATTATCTTTTCTATCTTCGATGTATATACCGCTCCTTTCTCATCCAGTAGAGAAGCGTAATAATACATCGCGCCCTCTCTAATTTTTGTATCTATAACTTTAGTTGTTGTTAAATTTTCTATATCTAAAGAGGATGATTTCCAACTTGTATCCTTATTAACTTCTTCATCCATCGTATAAAAGATTTCGCCTTCTAGAACTTTTCTTCCTTGAGGAATGGTAACGGAAAGATGTTCACTATCAACGAATTTGATTAATAATTTTTCTTTTTTGGCTAAAACATTATCCGCGAATAAAAATTGTTCCACACGATTTAAAGCTTCGTAATGAGAATGTAAAAATCTATTGATAATAGACATATAGCCATTCTTCATATTAGGAACATTTTTAGATGCGGTTTTAATATTGGAATAAGTATCACTATTACTTCCGATATATAGGAATGGAGTTTCGACATATTTAAGAGGTTCAGCACTATCAAATGGTTCAAAACTACGATGCGATTCTAAATAAGTTCTAATAGGTGTAGAGTCATCTAACATATTAGTCGTGCAATAAAAGGGGATAGCGAAAGCAAATCTATCATCATATCCAGTAATAATAGATGTTATATATCCACCCCAAGACACACCACACACACCGATTTTATATCGATCAATACCTGCGTAATGATGTAAGAATGAATTGGCGATTATCGAGGTTCTGCAGGCATAATGTAACCAAGTTAAAGTAATATCATCGTTTTCATCGCCGAGATTTTGATTATGAGGAGCGATATATTCCGATTTGTGATATAAAGTGCTTGGTCCATCAGCAATCGTGCCAGTCTTATTAGGAATATGGCCTTCTAAATCAATTGCTAAAGCTACATAGCCTCTATCTTTCCAAGCATTAACCCATTCGTAATAGGCGGTTCCGCCTCCACCATGGATTAATAAAACTGCTGGTTTGTCTTTTAATTCGCCTTCTGGTAAACCTAAATAAGCAAAAGCATAACTTTCTTGATTGTTATAATCACTTCTAATAAAGAGAGCCTTACATCCTTGATTATCTAATTCTTCATCGAAACGATATTGAGGTGCGTTCCATAATGATTTATCAAATGGTATCGCGTCTATTTCTTTATAGATTGGCTCATCATGCATAATTCTCATTTCTTCTTCACCTCCACCTTGTGATGTAGAATTGGAAATAGATCCGCCATTAGAAGATGAACAAGCTGATAAACAAATGGATAAAAATAATAATTTCCAAATCTTAATAGCCATAATGTAATCTCCCTATCGGCATAGAATCACCAGAGATGTAATAATCCATCACGTCATCAGGATGAGTGATGTTATCACAAATTTTAAATTCGATATCAACGTTATCATTAGCTTCAACTAAGGAGCGAGGAATAGCTAATTGCATGACTTTGCCGTTAATAGAAACATCCGCTACTCCAACAGGAGAAAATTGATATCCACCAAGACATTTCTCCACACTAGCTTTGCCGTTATCTAAGCGTCTATTAATGACATAATTAAAGCCCATGAAATTTTTATCGCTTTCTTTGGTTTTAATGAAGACATTCATAAAACCGATATCTCCATTAGGTCTATCAGAGATATCTTCTAAACATTCGATATAGAAATAGATGTTATCTTTAGAATGGGCTACTTTTGCTATAGCGATATCATTTCTTGCAGAATGATCTTCATAACGCAAACCATTAACCGCACCTTCAAAATCACGATTAATCGCATCATGAGTTAAATCAGCATATCCTTTAACAACACTCCAAATGGGAGAGATATCACCATGGATATCGATGTTATAAGCGGTCTTCTTATATTCGACAAAGGGAGTAAATTTATATTCACGAACATTCTCCACTAGTTGTAAGAAATAGTTATCGTTATAACCACCTTTCATCATTTCAATATCACGAGAAAATTCGTGATTATATACATCCACCATCTGCCAGGAATCACTACCGACAAAGCTCTTGATAGCCATCCATTCATTAAACGAACACACTAAAGTATTAGTAATATGATTCTCCTCGTTTAAAGCGGTTTCCCACATTTGTTGGAAACTTAATCCTTCATTGATATCGCCTTCAACATGTCCGGTCTTATTGTTATAACCACGTGAACATTCTGGGTCTTTATAAGAGACGGAAATGCGAGAATGAGAATGTTGAGCGACTGGAACGGCAATAGAGCCATTATGAATACGTTGTGGATATTCCCAACTCATCCAAGGTATGGAATTATCATTATGATCGCCATTAGGCCATTCCGATTCTCTCACATCAAAATATTCGAGGAATTCATCAGCGACAAAGTTGTCCCATCCCGGATAATATTTTGTTTGGTCGGAAGCATTATTATTATCTTTGGTAACACCGATGATAAGTGGTTTGCCTTTAGGTGCAAACCATACATTAGCGTATTTATCACCCTGATAGAATTTATAATATAAATCTCTCACCGTATCACCGGAATAAGAGTTGGTGTAGAAAGTAACTTTAGGAATGTTTCTTCCTTCTTTATACCAGTTATTGAGTAAGTCTAATAAGGTAGTAATCGCATCGTTATAAACGATTCTATTCGTACTATCGATACATAGATAATCAATACCAGCGTCCATGAACAATTCCATATGGCGAGATAAGACCCATGGATCTTTCGTATTGTAATATCCATATAATGGTTCTCCCCAGAAATGGAATTCATTCATACGGGAATATTCACTATCTTCCGTAGTATATAAATGGGCTCTTCCTTCGGGAGTGGATTCTAAAGATGTCACATTATAAACTGCGGTTTGTTGGTTCTTATGTTGTCCTAACCACATCGAGTAGAAAATACCGACGTATCTCTCTCCATCCTTACGGTTATCCATACGTTTTATTTCTCTTCCAACCGCATCTTTTCCACACAAATTAAAGAGGGAATAATCTTCCATTGATAAGTTACGAGTATCTTGTGGAAGACTATCTTTTTGTGAATTTGAGCTGGAATTAGCAGGATTATTAGCATTGCAACCCACTAAAGAGGCCACTAACAAAAGAGCGGGAAAAGTAAAGTATTTCTTAATATCCATAGGAATAAGATAACCTCCCTATCGGTGCGCTATCGCCAGACACATAATAATCTTGAATATCGTTTTGCTCTTGGATGTTATCACAAACTTTAACACCCACTTCAAAGTTCTTATCATCTCTATTAATAAGACTTAATGGAATCGCATATTGAATAACATTATCTAGATAAGAAATATCGCATTCACCCACATTAGTAGGAGTGAAATTAGATGTTAATTTTTCTATAGAAGCTTTATTACCATTTCTTGAACGATTAATGATGTAATTAAAGCTAGCAAATGAATTATCGTTTTTTCCTAAAGAAATCATTAAATTCATCCATGCGGCATCACTATTAGATGGAGTGGTTAATTTATCTTTTGTTTCTACACGAACATATAAATTATTCGCATCGTGAGTAATATAGGTATTAATGATATCGTTTCTATTAGAATTATCGTAATATTTCTCAGTTCTATCCGCGCGATAGAAGTCTCTTTCCATCGCATCACCTTCGAAATCTCTATATGCTTTAACATCGTTCCATTGCTCTAATGAAAAATCATTAATATCGATTGTTTTGTTGCTATATTTATAATGCTTAGGTTCACTCCAAGCATATTTCTTAATATTTCTAGAGAATTGTAGATAGAAATTATCTCCATATCCACCTTTCATCATTTCCATATCTCTGGAATATGGTTCGTTAAATGTATCGACGAAGAAGACTTGATCGTTACCATCCACCATCTTTTGAGCAATCCATTCATTCCATCCGGTAACAAATACATTATTAACTTGGTCATAATTATCAAAGACGGTTTTCCATTGTCCTTCGACATTAGTGCCTTCTCTCATAGAAGCTTCATCATTTTGGAATGTTTGATAATTAAAACCACGACCGTGATTAGTGTCTTTACCTTCTGACATTCTCATACCGGGGTGTTGGGCTAAAGAAACTGACATCGTGCCACTATAATTGAGCTGCGGATAATCCCAATCCATCCACGGGAAACCTTCTCTTCTATTAAACTTAGTGGCGTCTGGCCATTGCGATTCTCTAATTTGGAAGAAATTACTAATCTCGTTGAATTCCTCTTCCGTACAAGCGCGATATAAGTCATCGGATTGACCGATAATTAATGGGTGTTCACCATCCATACGATACCAAAGGCTAGAATATGTATCGTCCTTATAGAACAAGTTATAACATCTCTTAATCGTTTGCCCACTAGCAGAATTTGTATAAAACGCGACTTTAGGGACATTAAATCCTTGCTTTTGATATTTATCTAAGACAGCGAATATTGCGTTAATAGCATCCGTATAAATGACAGTATTTGTCAAATCGTAGACTAAGTAATCCACTCCCGCCATAGTAAAGAGTTCCACATGACGAGAAATAACCCATGGATCAGCGGAATGATAATAACCATAGAGAGGTTGTCCCCAGTGATGGAAGGCCTTAAGAGGAGAATATTCATTGCCTTTTGGATCCCACAAAGATTCCGGATCATTTTCCAATAATTGCGTAATATCAAAGATACCAGTGTTATGTGTACCATGCCAAACATGATAGAAAACACCGACTTTCTTATCTTGTTTTCTTAAATCTCCAGTTGTGGTCACTCTTCCATATTCATCAACGGCAGTGATGTTATTAACCGTATATTCTTGAGCGGTTAATTCTCTCAAATCATCAACGCGTTCAAAATGGGGTTCCGAGGATCCATCGGATTTGGTTTTACACGCGGTTAAGAGCACGGGGATGATTAAAGCAATAAAAATTTTACGAGAAATCATTTTGTTAACCCTTCCTTCCTGTTGTTAAAACACCATCGGTAAGTTGTTTTTGGAAAATACCAAACACAATAGCGGGAACAAGCGTCATAAAGACACCGGCCGCCATACGGATATGAGCCATTTGTGCAGCTACATCACCCTCTGTAGAATTTAAGAAAACATAATAAGCTAAAGTACGAGGTGCATTGTCACTAGTTAAATACACTAATGGGCCATAGAAATCACCCCAGTTAGTCAATAAGATAGTGACACCGATATAGATTAAAATCGGTTTACAGTTCGGTAAGATGATGTGCCAATATATTTTCCACATAGAAGCACCATCAGCCTTCGCGGCATCAATCATATTATTGGGAATACCCATCATATATTGTCTTAGTAAGAAAATATAAACAGCACCACCACCAAAAAGATTTGGAATAGTTAATGGTAATAATGTATCAATCCAATGCCATTTAGCGTACATGATATATAAAGGGATTTGTGTCGCTACAGCAGGAAGCATCATAGTGAACATCATTAAAACGAACATCACTTTTTTACCAACCCACTCTAATTTAGCGAATGAGAAAGCGATTAAAGATGCCGATATTAATGTAGCCACAATATTAAAACCGATAATAATACATGTATTTCCTAAGGCTTTTAGATAATTTGCATTAGTAAATATCGATAAATAGTTATTGAATTGTGGTGAAGATGGAAGAAGAGGAACATTAGTGTCCACAACCTCTGTAGAGCTCATTAATGATTTAGAGACCATATAGAAATATGGGAAGACTAATACAGCACCAACGAGAACCATGATTAAAAGGAATAAGAAAACCTTACTCTTGTTCCAAGTACGGGCCATATTACTTCTGCGGCGCGCTTTTTGTGCTAATGATGACATTGCCATATTAAGCGTCCTCCTGATAGTAAACCCACTTACTAGAAACAAACATGACACCAGTTAATATCGCGATAACTATGAATAATAACCAAGATAATGCCGCTGCATAACCGATATTTCCGTTTCTAAAAGCTTCCCAATAAACTTTGACACCATAGAGGTATAAGGAGTCACCTTCACCACGACCATATCTAGAAGCAAATGTTAAAGTTCCGTTATATTGCAAAGTACCGATAACCGACATGATCATATTGTAGAAAATCATCGGTGTTGATAAAGGCAAGGTGATGTTGACAAATCTTTGGAATGCATTAGCGCCTTCAATCTTCGCGGATTCATATAAGGAATTAGGAATATTCTTAAAAGCACTTAGCCATAAGACCATACCACCACCGATACCCCAGGAGTTCATGAAGATTAAGGAAACCATCGCGGTTTCAGCGGAACCGAAGAAGGGGAATTTATTAAATCCCATCATGACGAGGAATTTATTAAATACACCATAAGTACCATCGGTTAAGTCTTTCCACAACAAACCATTTACAACAGCAGGAATAACCACTGGTAGGTAATAGAGGATTCTAAAGAATCCGGTAAATTTAAATTTCTGATTAACTAAAAGAGCTAAGAAATAAGAAAGAATAATATTTAAAGGAACGGATATTACTGCATATAAGAAAGTATTAAGGGCCACTTTCGGCATGCTTCTATCACTAAAAATTCTTAAATAATTGCCAAACCCTACGAATTGCGCACTGAAATCTGCTTCAATTTCAAAGAGGGAATAATATAAGGATAGAAACATCGGCACAAACGTAAAGACCGCTAAACCAATCATCAAAGGAAGGTTGAATAACCAACCGACGTAATTGCGCTTTAAAAACTTGAGAAACTTATTCTGCGGTTTGTATTTGCGTTTATTCTTTTGTTTAGTTTCTTCCGTAGCTTCCATTTTTATAGTTTTGCTAAAGCATCCTCTAAATCTAATACGCAGGTAGAAATGGCTTTATCGATAGTTTTGCTTCTCTTTAAGGTATTGGAGAATAAATCTTTAAATGCCATATCTAAGTCACCTTTAATCTTGGAATCAACATAACTTAAGAATTCAGGGACGATTTTATATTCAGGACCATATGTATAAGCGGCGAGATTAAATTCTTTATAATCTTTGCCCCACATAGCGGTTGTATAGTCTTGTAGATCTTTACGAATTGATGGGAGTTGTAATCCACCTTCCGCTAATTTTTCTTGTCCTTCTTTACTCATCATGTAGCTGAGGAATTGCCAGGCAGCGGCTTTTTCTTTGGAATTTCTATTGATGGCATAGCCAGCAATACCAGAACCAATTTTTGGTGCGCTCTTGGCGTTGATTAATGGGAAGGAGACTAAATCGATATTGTTTTTTAATTCTCTTCTTTCCGCAAATAAGGATAATGATGCGGATTGGAATAAGAATGGAGCGGTACCAACTTCAAATGAGTTACCAGGAGTGACACCATCTTCAACAATATATTTGTTATCCATCATGCTTCTTACCATCGTTAAGCATTCTCTAGTTTCCACGGAGTCGATAGCGATTTTGCCTTCTTTAGTTAGGACATCCGCACCATAAGATCTTAAGATGGGGTAATTACAAGATAACCATGTCGTTAAGTTAGCGTCGCAACAATACCAATCAGATTTACCTTTGCTATCTAAATAAGCGCGGTATTGACCCATGACAGTCATGAATGTATCCCATGACCAACCATTTTTAATGACGGATAAATCAATACCGGCTTGATTCAATAATTTCTTGTTATAAAAAGTCACAACTGTATCACAAGAACGAGGTAATAAATAATGTTTGCCATCCATCGCTCCCATATCGATGAAGCTCGTAATGAAGTCTTCTTCTAAATTAAAGACGCCAGCCTTTTCACTATTTTTAAAATAAGAATCTAATGGTTCAGCAATCTTTGCGGAAACTAAATAATAGAAATCAGGTGAATTAGACCAAACGATATCTGGTAATGTACCCGCTAAATTTTGATTTCTCACTGTTGATTCCCAGTTATTAACTGAAACATATGATTTTTCAAATGTGATATTGGGGAAATGTTCATTAAAACCTTCGATACATTTATCAATCATCGTGGTTTCATTACTATTTCCTTGAGGAATTAATAATCTCAATTTTGTGGAATATTCAGGATCTAAAGAGATATCTCCTTCACCTTCATAACTAGAATCATCGCTTTTAGGTTTAAAACCACTATTTAAACATCCGGTAGCGGTCATACTAATCGCGATTAATGATAAACACAACAACACTTTCTTTTTCATGTCACATCCTCCTTAATATTTGACAATGGTAGAAAGAATGGCTTGCAAATAAATACGGCTTGCGTAATCGTTGACATGATTAATGCCGTTTGCAGTCATATCTTGATATTTTTTGTTTTGATATAATTCTTTAGAGATGTTATAAACATCTACCAAAGCGGTTCCCTCAATAGAATTAGTAATTTCTGATTTAATCTTTTTAATATAGTTATCAGCTTTTTCGTAGTCGTATAGCAATGGATTAGGAGCAAAAGGAGTGAGAATTAAGAATTCGCAATTAGGGCATCTATTTCTAACTTCCAAAACGATAGATAGCATATTATCTATATAAGTATTCGCGCCTACACCTGAGCCTAAATCATTAATACCAAAATGTAATAGTAATAAATCAGGTTTTTCTTCTGAGACATTATTAATTTGTGCTGAGGAAGCACCCCAAGATGATTCTTTACCACCAACAGATAAATTCTTACCGGTAATTTCCGATTCAAATTTATCATTAAGATATTGAACACTCATATTGAAGAATGTTTCCATAAATGGTTCATGATTAAATTTTTTAGAAGAAGAACATCCTTCTAAAACAGAATCGCCCAAACCAACGATTTTAATCGCTTCATTATTCTCTAATTTCTTTTTTAAGTTAGGTAATGAATCTAATTGATTTTGAGAAAATACCGCATAATTAGAAACTATTTCTTTAATATCGTAGACATAAGATACTTGTATTTGATGTCCGTAATATAAATCGGATTCCGTATAATAAGCCGGACCCATAACAACGCAGTCGGTAGCAATATTAGAGATAGAAGAAGCCAAGCGATATCCTTCAGGGAGATATTCACCGCGTAAGGTTGTTTCTTCTAAAAATGGCATTGAAGAATTTTCACTACGAATAATTGTCTTGCCATTCAATGTGTAATCTTGGCCCTCGACATAATCGGAAGTTTTTAATGTGTAGTCTTTAATCGCTAATATTTTTAATGGTGTATAAGCGAGGCTACCTGATATTACTCCTGTTTCCGCGTTTCTACTTAAGAGAACTGTTTCGTTATATATAACGTTCCCTTTCCAAAATGGCGCGGATATAGCTTTATCATCAAATTCATAAGAAAGGTTTTGATAATCTTCTACATAATTAGGGAAATTTGAATAATCAATATCAGGTACTGGTTGACTAGAACCATCATCTGATGATTCAGCACCATTATTAGTGGTGCATGAAAAGCATAAAAGCGCGCAAAGTGGCATGAAAAAATTGAGGTAATGTCTCATATAAAAATTCTTCCTACATAATTAAATTACATCTACGCAAGCAAAAAACAACCCGTTGAAATCACTTTTCTATCAATTTTTATAATTTTTTTATATTTTTTGATTATAATGTAATTGAGGATAGAAAGATAATTATGGAACAAGAATTACTAGGTATTGCTCTATATCAAACCAATAACATTGAGGATCCGTCAAAGGTTATTCAACTTGGTTATCATAGTCATAACACTATAGAATTTTCCTATATCCATTCCGGAACTATTGATTTCTGGTGTCAAGATAATAAAAAGGTTACTAAGACTACCATTCTTAAAAACCAAATGGTTATCATATTTCCTAATGTCACCCATCGTTTTGATATCAATAATTCTTTAATTAGTATCGGTGTAGAACTATCCTTGCCAAACAAAGAAAGCGATATTTATAAATTCTTAAATAATTCGCCTTTCATCCACAAATATATTAAGAATTATAATTTCACCGCTAACGAACCATTTGTAGTTATTAACGATACCGAAGATATATTTTCCATATTATTAGATATGAAAAAATATTCTAAATTCAATACGTTAAACGATATCGAAAAAGAAAAATTTCAACTCAAATTAAAGGAATTAGTATTAGATATTATTCAATGTGAAAAATCTTCTCCTAAAGAAAAGAAATCTAATTTTATTATTAATAAATCAATAGGATATATAGAAAGAAATTATTTTAGAGATATCAAAGCACCTGATGTCGCAAATGCGATAGGCGTATCTTATTCATATTTAAGAAATTTATATAAGAAAATATTGAACACCAATATCAACGACACTATCAATGCTAAAAGAATTGAAAGATCAAAAGAATTAATTAAAAACGGACTGCCTTTGAAATCAGTCAGTAGCGAGGTAGGTTTTAAGACACAACAACATTTCAATACAGTTTTTAAGAAATTTGAAAAGGCATCCCCTACAGATTTTAAAAAGAACGTCAAAATTGATAAAAATAGATATATTATTGTCAATAAACCAAATTTATACAACTTCTAGATATAGTTGATTTTAAAATACACATTTAAATCGCTAATTTTTAATGTCCCAATAACCACCTTTTCTGCCACCGATTCTATAGACTTTATCCATATTTTTAAGTTCATTTATAAATTTGACAATAAATAGTTTGTAGCGACCAGTGATGGTCGTTTTCTTTAATTACTTCATCAAGTACAATTTCCTAATCAAAAAATCGAGTAGGGAGGAAAATTAAATAATTTCCTCTCCCTCTCACACCACGTAACGTGCCGTTCGGCATTACGCGGTTCAATTTACTTTTAAAGCATGTCTTACTGAATAATAATCTAGACAACTGACTAATCCCTTTTTGGTCAGTTTTTCTTTTGATATTGCTCTAGACACACAAGTTCTCGTAGCTATCCACATATAACGGTTACCCATATATGCCGTTTGTCTTGCTAAGTCCTTATCAATACCAAGTTTCTTTAATCCCCATTCCCTTTTGCTTGGTTTCTTCCACTGCTTCCAAATAACGATTCTAATCATTGTTCTAAGGTGTTCATCAATTTTGCTGATACATTTTTTCATGCTTCCTAAGGCAAAATAGTTAATCCATCCTCTTATTACTTCGTTTAGTTTCTTTATTCGGTAGGCGAGGTCCACACTCCATTTTCTTTCACATAATTTCTTTAATGCTCTTTTAAACTTTTGAATAGAATCTTCATGTGGTCTTGCTTTGTATTTATGGTCACTGTTATCTTTCCAAAATCCGAAACCAAGATATTTAAGTTTATTAGGTGTAGTTATATGAGTTTTTGTCATATTAACTTTCAATCCTAACTTTCTTTCTATCCATGAAGTTATGGAATGAATGACTCGGTTCGCGCTTGCATGAGATTTGACTACGATAACGCAGTCATCCGCATATCTAACAAAGTTAAGATTTCTAGATTCTAATTCTTTATCTAGTTCATTAAGCATTATGTTACTTAACAAAGGAGATAAGTTACCTCCTTGAGGCGTACCAAGATTTGACTTTTCAATTTGTCCGTTAATCATAACCCCTGCTTGAAGATATTTTCTAATAAGGGATTCTACATCTCCATCGTTAATCATGTTATGCACTAAAGACATGAGTCTATCTTGAGGGACATTATCGAAGAACTTCTCTAAATCAATATCAACTACCCATATAAACCCATCATTAAACAAGTCTAATAATCTCATTATTGCTTATTCGCAACTTCGATTTGGTCTAAATCCATATGAATAATCACTAAAATGTGGTTCACATATTGGACTTAGTATTTGAGTAATTGCTTGTTCGATAATTCTATCGACAATAGTTGGGATACCAAGATTACGCACCCCTCCATTAGGTTTAGGAATTTCCACTCTTCTAACGGGTGAGGGTTTGTACGTTCTTTCTCGGATTTGCTGTTTGATATTATTCCAGTTATTTAACATATGCTCATCGATTTGCTCTATAGTAATGTTATCGATGCCACCGCTACCATTATTTGCTTTTACCGCTTTGGTTGCTAAGGCAATGTTGCTATCGGATAATATCGAGTCTAGTAATTTAGACATACTTTCCGCTTCTTCTCCTTTTCGCTTCTAAGATTTAATTCCTACGTGTTGGATATTCTTTGAGATACGCTCATACATTTTCCTGTCGGATATATCTTAGAACATACATTTGTTAAAGCGATATAAATTGTTCGGCCCTTCCTCTATTGAGTACTATGACCTCTGCTGACTTCCTATAGTTCGCTTTTCTAGGATTTCTCCTCTATAGGACCTCACGGGATAAGTTATATATCTTTCCTCGTTTACCTACCTAATTTACGGATTAAGTTTACGTTTGCCTTTTGGACTTTATTGTTTGTTGTCAACTTGTCCGCTTAATTCGCCTTGATATTAGGTTTCTATTCGTTAGGCCACGATTTCGCTATCCCTTCTTTTCATGCATAGTTACCTAGAGGCACTTTGGGAGTCGCTATCGGGTTGGTTGGCAAATACCTCCCTTCGGACTTTCACCGTAGATATATGACATGCCCGTCATACAACAAAAAACCACCCCTAGATAAAGGGTGGTTAATAGTACTTTGTATTCTAGTAGTTAGTCGCACGTGAGACATAACTGTTTTGTACTAAATTCGGAGCGACTTTTCACACCAGGAAATAGTTCTTTAGTCATTCTGGTTTTTCCAATTTGTCTTGCACCAGTGACTGCTACGCTTTTGTACGATTGATATTTTTTTATCAAGAGTGGTTCAATTGCTCTATTAACATAAGACATAGTATTTAGTTCCTTTCTGACTTTTTCCGAATTCAATTAGGTTTTAGCCAAAGTAATAAAATAATCAATGTTTGTTAATGAAAATTCTATTGTTATGTGATCATTTTTGGTGTTTTGGAAGAAGATGTTTGAAAATAGATAGCCAACTTAATAAAATCACTGACGGCAATATGCTTTTTTTCTTATTAAGTATTCGCTTACTATGACACATAATGCTTTTGAGTTTGTGCGATTAGCGTGCTAAATATTTTACATGACATAATTAAAAATTGTCGAAAAACATGCAACGTATAATTATTTTGCTATCAAAAAACATGCATAAACTATAAAAATATATGTCGAAAAGCATGCAAATATATTGATTATTTAACGCAATTGTGCAACATTATTATTGAGGTGTCTTACTATGGATTTAAAAAGAAAAATATTTAACGAATTATTAATGTGGAAAAAAAATAAAGAAAAAGAATGTCTTATTTTATACGGCCCAAGACAAGTTGGCAAAACTACAATTGTGGAGAGACTCGGCGAGACATATGAGAGTTTTATTAAAATTGATTTTGTTCAATCGCCACACCTTAAAAAAATATTTCAATTAAATAAGGATGATGAAGTTGAACTTTCTAGCGAGAACATTTTGAAAAGAATTACCGCTAACATGCGTGATGCAAAATTAGTACCTGGTAACACTCTTATTTTCATTGATGAGATACAAAAATGCGGTGAAGCAAGAACAGCATTAAAATATTTGGCAAATGATTCAAGATATGACGTTATTGCTTCAGGGTCACTTTTAGGACTTGCGTATGGACAAGATGATGATCCAGAAGTAAATGAACCGGATTCTATTCCTGTGGGTTTTGAAAAGCCATTAACAATGTATTCATTGGACTTTGAAGAGTTTTTGTGGGCTTATGGTTATTCAGAAGAAAAAATAAAATATCTTAAAGAATTTTACGATAATAACGAATTAGTACCTTCTGAAATTAATAATAAATATGAAGAATTGTTTAGAGAATTTATGGTGGTTGGCGGAATGCCTGAAGTCGTTTCAACATTCATGGAGACAAAAGATTTTAATAAGGTTCAAGAAGTTCAAGACAAGATTATAAAAGATTATTGGAATGATATTGCTCTTCATGCAAAAGGAGTTGAAAAAGTTAAGGTTAGAAAATGCTTTGATTCTGTTCCTAGACAGCTCAGCAAAGAAAATAAAAAATTCCAGTATTCAAAAGTAGAAAGTGGAAAAACTGGTAGATATTTTTCTAATAGTATTCAATGGCTAAAGGATTCTGGCCTGGTGAATGTTTGTTATAATGTTTATGAGCCATATATTCCTCTCGTAGGAAATGAAATAGAAGACATGTTTAAACTTTATTATCACGACACTGGTTTATTGTGTTCGATTTATGGATTTGAAACAAAACTGGCTATTTTAAACAACACAATTAAAGGCAACGCAAAAGGTGGTATTTATGAAAACGTTATTGGTGAGTTGTTGGTTAAAAAAGGACATAAACTACATTATATCAAAAACGATAACTCAATAATGGAAATAGAATTTTTAATAGAAAAGAATGGTGAAGTTCTTCCTGTGGAAGTTAAAGCCGGAAATTATACAACTATATCGTTGAATTACTTTGTTGAAAAATGGAAACCATCAATAGCCTATAAATTCATTAAAGGCAATATCGGATTTAATTCTCCAAAAAAGACCATTCCTCATTACATGATTATGTTTTTATAATTATCAATTTTTAATATGGATAATAAAGATGAAGGAGTAGAGGTTGCTCCATAACAATACGCAATACAGTTATTTCTTTTTCCTACTACAAGAGTTAATCCTTCTGTACTACTAATTGAATAAGAATGGTCATCATATTGAAGAATCATTAAGTTATGAGAAGTGTAATAATATGTATATCCTTTTGACTCATTTCTACTACCATTCCACTGATACGCTGATTGTTTAATCGCGTTATTTAAAGAAGCAACATCATCGTATTCAGTGCAATTTAAATCGTTTTTGAGATATTCTTCATATCCTGAATAGGTCTTAATTCCAATCAAATCTGTAATTGAACAAGACGATAATAAGGTGATAATTGGTAAAACAAATAATCTAATTCTTTTATCCATATAAATGTGCCTCAATCACCAATAAGTATAAATTGTTTTTCGGAAAGAAAAAACCTCTTAATTAGTAAACTAAGAGGTCTTTATATTGTCTTTATTTAATGAGCCAGATATCAATGATGAATTTCATGCTATTGACATCAAAGTCATAGATAAGCATCACATCTTCCGCTAAGTAACAACAGTAATAATATTGATCAACAAACTCTTCGTATTGTCTCATCGCGACCACATGGTCTTCATCTAATTCATCAAGTTGAACAGAAGTAATGCCTTTGCTTTTTAAGGTATTAAAGTATTCTTCTTCAACATTCACTGATAAGCCAGTGATTTGGATTTCTAGAACAACATTCTTTTGAGAATCAACATCCCATAAGAATTCATATTTGCTTCCACCTGTAACAGTAGGAACAATATTTGCTCTACTTCCTAATAAATGTTCAACTGCAGCGTTAGGCCAGCTGTCCTTAGGGCAATAGACGTAGTTATAAGCAAATACTCCAAGGCAACTCTTTCCGCCTCTCACTGAGGCTAAAAATTGCATTTCAAATCCAATAGAACCTTTGATGACTTTAGAAGCGTAAGAAACGGTATATGTATATTGGGTCAATGTGTCCCAATCAACATAGCTTTGAGGAACGACTTCAACTTCATATCCTTTGGAGGCACATAAGTTGATATAATCTTCATTAGCCTTTTCCGAAGCTTCGTCACTTTCATAATAGAAGAACGCGCTAAGCATATCGTCTCCATATTCATCAACGGAATAGACGAATTCATAGTCATTAGCGTCCATGTATGGGATTAAAGCGTGGAAAGTGTCATACATCGTACATGCTTTATCTTTTCCCCAGGAAGAGTCTAAGACATATTGAGGATATGAATTAGAGTTACAACCAGTAACCGCAAATAAAGAGGTAAATAAGAAAGTTAATAATTTCTTTTTCATAAAATCTTTATCCATTAGCCTTTACTAATTCAACAGTTGGAAGTTGAGTGCCATTAATGTGAGATGGATCTCCAACTTTGTTAGAAATAGTAATGCTACTTCCATCCGCTGCCACATTCTTAATCATGACTTTAGAGTTTTCACTTGTGAAGGTATAAACTCCATTAGTTTCGTTGACTAAGTTAAGGATATCAATGTGTGGGACACCGTTAACGATATATGTTGCGGATAATGTTCCTTTAGAAGCATCAAATGTGAAGTAAACTCCCTTTTCAGTGTTAGAGTAACTATTGCCATCTAAGACTGCTGGGATAGCGGCTTCACCTAAGACAGTGATTGTTACTGTATCAGTCCATGCTTTATGTAAATCATCTTCTTCATCAGTGTACACAGTAATTGTGACTTCACCTGGTTTATGACCGTTAATAGACACTGTTCCATCAAGGTTTCTAGTAATAGAAGCAATAGAAGCATCACTACTAGTCCAATAGACTAAGTTATTAGTCGCGTTATTAGGATTCATTTCATATCCTAAGGAGATGGAATTATTAACTCTAACAGAGGTTGAGTTATTTTCATCTAAAGTAATACTTACTCCAGTAACTGGGACAAACGCTTTATCAACGTGAGTTTTATTTTCGGAAGATAATGTAACATTATCAATAACGATACCAAATGTTCCAATAAAGCTCTTAGCCTCCACCATTAATCTGATGTAGTGGACTGGAGTATCAAAGCT
>Ga0256407_10003543_pt1 | contig 27557 bp, 21 predicted proteins | sample RumenRJG_04DNA_FD_193489 | JGI IMG/M metagenome (GOLD analysis project Ga0256407, IMG submission 193489) | Bovine rumen microbial communities from Lethbridge, Alberta, Canada - RJG_04 | ecosystem: Host-associated > Mammals > Digestive system > Stomach > Rumen | place: Canada: Alberta... | reverse complement strand
CGCTTTTTGTTTTTATTCGTGTGCATAGCGTCAAGTCTCATCGGTCGTATAGCCCGCTATACTCCCTCTTCAACTTACACTCTGCACACGACTAAAAATCAAAAATCGCCTCGACATAATTAATAGATTTTATTCCTATACACCATGCAAATATAGTGCTTTTCTCTTTAAAATCAACACATATTTTAAGCATTTTATCCTAACTGTTATAACAGGCAAATTTCGGGTACTAAATCCATGAAAGCGGGCCTCCTAAAGCCCAGTCATTCACCAAACTCATACAGAAATGGAAACCTTAACCCCTGCCCCTCGGAAAAATTTCCCCTCCAATCATAAAAATATAGGTTCGCCTGCACTCCAACTGTCATAACAGGCAAATCTTGGATACTATACCCTTGAAAACGCAAACCTCACGGCCCGGGAACGACAACCCAGGGACTGAAAGCGAAAACGCTCTTTGACTTTCTGACACAACAAAGGACCTGACGGAAATGTAGGCGGCGAGACCAACAATCCATGACCCGACTGAAAGGCCGTCAGAAAAACGACAACAGGACATTACTCATCCCGACATAACAATGAAATAGGATGCCTTCAACACTAATCTTCCTATACAGCACCGATAGAGTCCGGACATGATAGTCAGGCAGTCTCGGCGGAGACATTGTTTGATGCGGGATGCTACTATATAGGCCCATGGCATAAATAGGATGTGTACGGGTTCGAACCTCGCATGGGCCACTATTCTATCAAAGTAAAATGTCTCATATTTATTGTGTTTACACCGAACTTCACGCCAATGAAGTTCAGCCAGCCGGGCAAGCTGTGAAGCCCCGCCCGGACTTTCCTTTCATAAATCCTTCTTCCCGAAGACACGGAAGGATAATAACCAGAATACCCATCCTTAACTCCAATGATAATCTGAGCAAAAGGAATAAAGACAGATGGGTGTGGCGATTAAAACTTCAAATAATGTTTATTCACGGCTCCCAAGTGTTATAAACAGCGAATATCGGGTACAAAGAGACTGAAAAAACGCAAAATAGCACAAGCCTGGGCACAATGAGTGACTACTCTATGTCCGGCATAAGCATAAAACACATATTATTAACCCTTTAAACATTTACAACTATGGGATGGTTAACAGTCAGAGTTTTGAAAAGAGGCAATTACGGTCGCACCTGGCCTCTGGAGTATTGCGAAGTGTCCGGTTCCATTTCCGGTTTTATCGGCGGTATGACACGGGATTTCCGTACAGACGACCGTGGCATAGCCGAGCTGGAATGGTCCAACGACAATGACCTCAAGTGCCTTTACATCAAGGGTGAACGTTATGACGGCCCCTTTGAGTCAGGTAGAAGCTGCACCATCGTAGTCGACTGACAGGACCTGTAAGCGAAACGCTTGGGCAAAAGCCGGGACGCATGCGCGGCACCATCTAAAAATGTGGCCGCGCTTGCCCCGGCTCCCCCTGACAGGCTAAGCACAAAGAAACATCCAGTTTTAACAACGACAAGAGAAAATGCAACTGATTACAGCTGTTCAGAAAGCAAAATCACGAAATGGCATGCCGACAGCATTCTTCGCTGTGCTCAGCGACTATTGCGCCTTCGACGACGGGTGGGCCTGCTGAGCCCGGACGGCATCCCCCTCACGCCCCCCGTATACCGGGAGATTACGGCCATCAATGAGCACTGCTACAGGGGATATTTTGATTATGCTCATGACAACGAGGGCCTTTCTGTGCTCCTCAATGACAAAGGACAAGTTATCACCCCGCCAGAATGAACATGAAAAGAGAGGCACAATCATATAAGACAGACAAAAAAAGCTGCAACTGTCATAAACGACAAATTTCAAGTACAAGTATGACACCAAACCATAATGATAATGAATAGTTTAACCGCACGGGCCACAAGCCACGGCATAATTAAAAAATGATATGGATAAAATTCAGTTTTATTTCACCCAAGAGAGGAACCCTGATAGGTCTTTCCCCCAACTCGTATCGAGACTAACTAAGACGTGGGATGTAAATCGAAAGGCACGTATACTCGTCCGCGAAGATAATGCCCTTACCACGGACCTTTTTGTAGTGGACAGCAGTAATAATGTCTACAGCGAGATAAAGAACAACGATGTGGTCTCACCGGCTAACAAGACCTACTACGTTTTCGGAAACCGCGTTGCGGAAAGGTCAGTGATTGCTGTCAACAAACTTTCATCGGCAGTAGAATTAAATCTCAACGATGAAGACTTGGTCCATGATCATGATTCAGGTATGCTTTTACAGCGCAAGTACCGTGTCAATATGTTATTTCAAATCATAGACAGTAGGGCCTTCCTGACTAATCGAGGTGAGTTGGCCAATAGGCTGACGGACTCCTACATACTGTGTATTTTAAAGAAGAATTTGGAAGGATCTCGAGTTAATCATATAGCCGTGAGAAACACTCTTTCCAATAATCTTGAGGAATTTGGTATCATCTGCCGCTGGGTGACTACAAACATCGATTTTATTCGCCCCCAAAACAGTCCCAAAGCGGAGCTCGCTGAAATACATAATCAAGCCAAGATAGAAATCGCACAGGCTACTTCCAATTACGACAGAGACATAGTAAAGACCCGGTACGGTAACAGCATTGATGACCTGAAGATCAACCACGCAATAAAGAAAGAAAATAAAATCAGGGATAATAAGCGAAACAATAATACAAAGGACCGGTATGAGCAGCAGCTACTTGAACATAACGATAGAATTGCCCAAAAATTCATCCAGCTTGGTTATAGCCAGGCTCTCATCAGCCAGACTTTAGGATTAGCTGCCAGATACCATGTGCGGCTTAGCTCGGAAGACCTAACCAAGCTTTTAGCATGCAGCATGAATAATCCCGAATCTATATTGAAAGAAATTTCCAAAAACCATAAGCAGAAACATAAGAGCAAGAGAAAAAGTTTACCAAGGTTATAAATGAATCATTAATCAAATCAATTATGGAAAGAACAGATTATATCGAGGAGCGAGAAGCGACTGAGAAGGCCGAGTGGGAGGCTGCTGAAAGAGCTGAACAGGAGGCTGCTGAAAGAGCTGAGCGGGAGGCTGCTGAAAGAGCTGAGCGGGAGGCTGCTGAAAGAACTGAACAGGAGGCTGCTGAAAGAGCTGAGCGGGAGGCTGCTGAAAGAGCTGAGCGGGAGGCTGCTGAAAGAGCTGAGCGGGAGGCTGCTGAAAGAGCTGAGCGGGAGGCTGCTGAAAGAGCTGAACAGAATGCCATAAAGGCGGAAATCGAGGAGCGGAAAGAACGCTATCGTTTAGCTCAGCAGATGAAGAAAGAGGCTGAAGATGCCCAGGAGCGCATCCGCCAGGCTGAGGAGGAACAGCGTCTTGAGGATACTAAGCGGCAGATGAAACGCGATGCCGAGGAGGCTCAGGAGCGCATCCGCCAGGCTGAGGAGGAACAACGTTTTGAGGATACTAAGCGGCAGATGAAACGCGATGCCGAGGAGGCCCAGGAGCGCATCCGCCAGGCTGAGGCCGAGGAGGAGAAAAAAAAGAAGCTCCCAAAACCGGCCGATGACTCTTCAGGAGCCGAGTCGGGACACCAACACTCTTCTGATGATATAGAGAAAAAGCGCCGTGAAGAAGAAGAGGAGGATCTCAAAAAAAAGAAACTGGAGGATGAGGAAGTTGAAGAAGGAAAAAAGAAAGACGAACTGTTAAAAAAAGAGCGACGCGATATTGAGCTCAACGACATCCGCCTCAAGAAAGAGGCGGATGAGCGTGTTGAGGAGCAAAGTCGTCTTATCGAAATGATGCAGAACGCCCGTTAATCACCAGCCCCGGGATATAACTGGATCCCGGGGCTATTGTTCAACAAACAAAAGCAATCCTATTATGAATAATTATTTCGAAAGCAAAACAAAAAATTCCGTTATACTATCAACGGGATTCAAACTGGAGGCAATTCCTATCATGGATACCGAGATATTCATGGAATTGCCTTTGAACGACACGAAAGATACTCGTTTTTACTTCGAGATTCTTTGTCTTACTCAAAAAGACAGCCAAGCTCTCGGAGGATTTAGACGCGAAGTATTCTTTATCGTGCATATGCTAAGCAGAAATGCCAAGAGAGACATCAACTTGCTGGAAAACAGAGCCCATAAGGTGCAAGGTTATTTTGAGACCAATAGCTATGATGTATCGGCGGTTGATGAGGAAAGACTGGGTGCCATATTCCGCCAAACGCAGAATCATCGCTGCCATGCCATCGCAAGGCCGTCAAAGAATATGGCTGCCCATCAGCATCCGGGGGTGGTGCAGGCAATGTCCATGACTGTACAAGGCTCTTTGTCTGTCTTACTGGCCAAGTCATATAGTAAGATGCCATACAAAGAAAAGCGCGATGCCGTCAACACGATAAAATCGGCGCCACAGGATGTATATCGTGCAGTTGCGTTCCTCACGGCAGACAGCCCTGAGGACATAACCCGGACCAGTGTTTGCCTGCCTAATTGGCAAGAACATGCAGTACCGTCCTCATCTTTGCCGCGGATTCAGCAGATGCTCCATACTACGATGAGACTCATCCAGCAGGAAAGAGATCGATATCCCCTGCACCGTCTCGACCAGATTGCCTATCTTCTGCGGCTGCCCACGGGCACAAAGACCTACTTCCCGAACAGCATGCCAGTGCCAGTCATCAACAATCTGCCCCTTGAACTGTTGGTAAAAGGAGATGACGGTCAGAGAATAGGCTCTTTGCTTGGACTTCGCCGTCATCAGGACATCTTTCTGCATCCGGAACATCTTGCCAAGCACACAGCCATCTTGGGAGCCTCAGGCTCAGGCAAGACAAGTCTGCTGCTAAATTTCATGTACGAGTGTTATCGGTCTGGCGCCGTCAACTGTCTAACTTTAGACGTTGAGGGTTATGATTTGAAAAACATAGCCTCCCGCACCAACGCAGATATATATACGGCCGGTGGGAACGTCCCCTCACCCTATCCGATAAACCCATTTGATATTGTGGGGTTAGACTTAAACGACACCCGTGAGGTGCTCAAAGAAGTTCTGACCAATGCGTTAGATGATCTATGGGGTCCGAATCCCCAGTTCATATTGGATATGCTCGGTGAGATGTACAAAACAGATTTCCATCTAAAGAGATCATGTAAGACCTTCATTGAAGTATTCGATAAGCAGTTTGACAAATTTAATCATTACGGCCGAAATCAAGAAGAGATGAAAATGCCATGTCTTGTCCGACTTCGTAAGTTGAGTGAACTATCCGGTGATGACAGTCCCTTCAACGGGGCCGAATTAGTGGACCGTAATACCATTATCGAATTGGGACGTATAGCCTTGGACAACCGGCTGTTTGCCCTATGCTTCATTTTAAAGGCGGTAATCAGCATACAGAAAAAGCGATACAGTAGGCGCCAGCCGGAGGGAAAGCCTTTGTTAATCATCATTGATGAGGCTCATGTGGTACTTCAAAAAAATGGCGACAGCAAGGCTTCCGCTTATCTCATAAGTCTGATGGAGTCCATCATCAAGGAGGGTCGCAAATATGGTCTCTACCTGCTAGTTAGTGATCAATCACCCCGACTCCTTCACGACATCATTCCCAATATAAACTGTAAAATATGTATGAAGGTGGAAGAGGATGTTGAAAAAATGGGTGGATTTCTGAGGAGTGAGGATGCGGTAATCAGGCTACCCGTTTTAAAGACAGGCTGGGCCTATCTGAGAGTCGCCAATATGGATGGAGCACTCCTTATCAATTCACCTAAGCCCATGCGGCTGCAGTCTATGGATGATGAAGCTGTAAGGAGATACATGCTACGAAGGAACAGGCTGAAGGAGGGAAAAAGAGCAGAAATCCAACCGACACAAGCAGAGAAGAAGGGAACACCTTTAAATGAAATAAAGGATGCAGAAGAGGCTGAAAAGATTCGGGATATGGCCGATACTGCTGTTGATTTTGTTCTTAACTATTTGGCAGACTATCAAGACAACACAATAAAGGACTGGTTCCAGCTAAAATTACTTATATCAGATCAACACCCCAAGGATTTACATCTGCTGCCAAAAGTAGCCGAATATCTTGCTAAAAGATTCAAGAACCAGAATTTATCTTTCATTTACAAGTTGTAAAAAGAAAAGCACGCCTATACTTACTATCATGGACGAGACAACGGCTTGGCTAAGTTGGCCAAGCCGTTATCATTGTTTTTTTTTTCAAAAAAGAACAAAAAAGCCCCAATAATTTATCAAATAAAAAGATTATTCCGTAACTTTGGCTTTAAGTACACAATTTGACATACCACCCATTATGGAGACGATAAAGACGATAAAAATATTCCTGGCCTCTTCTGAAGAACTACAGGCCGAACGAGAGAAGATGGCAGACCTCATTGTGCATCTGAACAAGCTGTTCAGATGCCGGGGGATTGAACTGGATCTGGAGAAATGGGAGTACCTCGACGCATCACAATCAACCAGACGCAAACAGAATGAATACAACGACATCCTGCGTCAGTGCGACATCTGCGTGGTCATATTCTGGCGCCGCATTGGGGATAAAACCGTCGAGGAGCTGGATGTTGCCCATAAGAGCATGCTCGACGGGGGAAACCCGCGGAAGATTTATGTGTTTTTCAAGAACCCCAACAGCGACGATGTTTCGCAGGAGACACGTGACTTCCTTGCAGACTATGAGCGATGTTACGGGGGCCATTACCTGTGCAAATACCAGACAGTAGACAGCCTAAAACTGGAATTCCTCCTCCAGCTGGAACTATATCTTAAGGACTTGATTGGAGAAAAGACCATAGAGGTGCGTGGTGGACAAGTCTATGTGGACCATGAGGCTGTGGTGAATCTGAACAGCGTGCCCTTTGCCGCCGCCAACGAGAGTTTCAAGAAGATGCAGAATGAGCTGGAAAAACTTCAGGATGAAATTGATGGATTACGCATCAAGGAAAAGAATAAAAAAGAGAGAATGGAAAGTCGTAAAGCCAAGTTTGGGGCAGCCCCGGACGACGAGGACTGTTTGAAGGATTACGACGACGCCAAGATGGACTATGATATAGTAGACCGTCAACTGCAGGAATGTCTGAACCGCAAAAACAAACTTGAAGAGGATTTCGAGCGAGAGCAACAGTACCTCTTCGATACCGCACGCCGCATGTCGGCACTTCGGAATCAGCACATCACTGATCTGATGTCGCGTGCATTAGAGGCTTTCGAAAAGGGCGACGCCCATCTTGCGAACGACATACTCAAAAATGTCCCTCGCGATGCAAACAATGCCCTGGCTGACATCCACCATGCCAAGGAGGCCGGCAAGCGGTCGGTCGACGAGCTACTTCTGAAGACCTCCACCATCATGTCGGACGCGACCATCACCATCGAAGAACGTATAGAACAGGCCTATCAGCTTTATCAGAAGGCGGTGATACTGGCAAAGGAGGTGGATTATGAGAAAGAGAAATACGACAGTCTGTTAGAGCAATATGCAGATTTTCTCTTTGACCATGCTAAATATGACGAAGCATTGGCCGTACTTAAGGAGCTCGCTCAAAATAGAGAGAAGCTACTAGGGAAAAAGCATCTAGAAACAGCCAGCGTCTACAGCGACATAGGAGCTGTCTATGGTGTAAAGTGCGACATCGAAAATGCTCTAAAGTACACGTTGATGGCACTTGATATATTGGTGGAGGAACTTGGAATCGAACATCCTTACACGGCTGGATGCTACATGAACATCGGGGAGATTTATCATCTTATGAGCGACTTCGACAAAGCATTGGAGTATCATATAAAGGCACTTAAGATCTTTAAGAAAGTGTCAGGGGAAGAGCTATTTAACATCGCAGATTGCTACCATAAAATCGGGAATGTATATGGTGATATGGGCGACTACGACAAAGCACTGAAATATAATTCGAAGGCGCTTGAAATCTTTGAAAAGGTATTTGGAAAAGAAAATTCTATCACAGCCTCTAATTATCATGACATCGGTGTTGTTTATGCAAAAATGGACGAATTAAAAACGGCGATGGAATATTTTTTGAAAGCACTTAGCATTAGGGAAAAGGTATTGGGGAAAGAGCATCCTGACACCGCTATAACTTATCACAACATAGGGATTATTTATGCAAAAATGGACGATTTTGACATGGCGCTTGAGTATTTTTTGAAGGCACTTTCCATTCATGAGAAATTGCTCGGGAAAAGACATTCAACAACTGCAAGAACCTACTACAGCACAGCATGGGCTCTTCACAGCATGGGTAGAGACGATGAGGCACTACCTCTTGCGGAGAATGCCGTTAAGTTTTTTCCCAAAAACCCACTTTACCTTGACACTCTCGCCAATGTATATTTGGGTCTCGGCAGGGATGAAGAAGCCTTACCACTGTTTGAATTGAGTCTGAAACTTGGGAAATGACAAATCATAACAAATTTAGAGAACTGCTTGAATGGGCCAGTGGCTAGTTGTTTGCTTGGGGCAACAAACGCCAGGCGCTCACCCCCACAAGGATGAGCGCCTGACATTTGTGAGACCAGTCTCAAGACAGTCACTACAGATAGCGGCTGTGAATATAGTTCAGAATCTTCTGCATGTTCATGCATACCTGGCCGTCCCATACGTCATCGATATTGGGATAAAGGCAGTAGACGTGATAGTCGTTGTCATGCCAGGTGAGCTGCGTACCGTCGGGCAGATAGACAAAGACGATGAAGTTGGCCTTCTTTCCAGTGGCATCGCCTACCCCATGTTTCCATCCCGCTTCTTTGAGAAGGCCGGCCATTTGGAGGAGCAAGTCAGTCTTGCGGTCATATATCAATCGTCTGGTTTCTCCATGGCACTTCTTTGCGGAGAGATTGGCATATTCGGTCTCGAGCATCAGAAGGACCAGCTTCGTTTCCGGATTCTTGTCTCTTTTCACCAGTTTCCGCATGTACTTGATGACACTTCTGAGTCCGAAACCGCAGGCATTCTTTTTGAAGGCCTCAAGTTTTTTCAGATTCGTCTCATCCTGATTGGCATAGCGGCTTCTCCCACTGCGGCGGCCAATGAGAATCCGCTCTATTTTCTCTTTCAGCTGAGGATTACGTGTAGCTGCCATCTTCTTGACGAGTTCCCAATTGCGATAGCCATAAGCGGAGAAGGCATCAGCCTCACTCTTATACTTCTTATACTCAGAGAATAGTTCGTCATCACTCACGTTTCCGTTTTTGTAGGCAATTCTCATTCCCTTGCCGACTCCGTAAATAACTACTGCTTCCATGTCTTTTGGTTTTAAGGGTTAAACATCCGGCATCCCCTGGGGGGATATCCACCTACTCCGTACCTGTAAATCAGCAGTTATGACAGATAAGCTTTCAAATAGATACATTTTCCCACAAAATAGTCACTCCACAGTCTTTATTACGCAAAAAAATCCTATATTTGCAGTAAAGTTTTACCGCGATAGATCTTATCTTTGGCCCAAGGTCATGTATGACGGCATGAGCCCGCTGGTTTTCTCTTCAACATTTACAAATTGCCCTATATTATATAGGTGTGTTCTATTAATTCTGTTTGATATTAAAGGCAGTATTCCATAGAATTTGTTTCGGTCGCTTTTTGGCCACAGTTACATGATGCTCTGCGCCGCACATTATGAGAGCACACAGCCATATGCCGGACTGAGGTTCTTCAACCGAGGCATATCGGGCAACACCCTCGATGACCTGAAAGAACGATGGCAGCAAGACGTGCTCGACTTGAAACCGGATATCCTGTCGGTACTCATCGGCACCAATGATGTGTGGAACTATATCAAGGAGCATGAGAATCCCGATGGATTCGATATTGTAGGTTGGGAAGCCTTGTACCGTAACTTGCTAAACGAGGCAAGGACCTGCAATCCCGACCTCAAGATTGCCTTGGGCACGCCTTTTGTATCGAAGACCACTCCGAAAAACCAGCAGGACTTATGCCACAGACTGGCTTCTGCCGTGAGGAGAATCGCCAAGGACTTCAATGCCGTGGTGATGCCTTTCGATGATATGTTCCGTGATCTTCAGCAGAGTCATCCTGACACCCGCTACTGGATATGGGATGCCGTACACCCCACCCCGGCAGGTCACCAGCGAATGGCTGACCTGTGGATCAGCAAGGCCACGGAGGCAGGATGGCTGCTCAGTCCAAATCCATAAGCATACTGAAAAGGCACAACAAAAAGCGATAGCTCCCACGAAATCTATCATCAGCAGAAAGGGGTTCGACAGCACCTACGAAGAACAGGCCAGCCCCTTTTTGCAAGGTGGTGAGGAAATGGGCAATAGACTTCATTGTACAGAAAGACCTCTGCGAACTATGGCAAATTGGATAGCAACTGAAATTGAAATCACCGGTAACCGCGAGGTGTTGGAAGTCATTGCAAAAGCCATCAATGACTGCAACGACACACCCTCTCCCGACAATATCACCATGATGAACTGGGTAGGATTCATATTTGACCGTCTCCACATTAATACAAAGAGATGGGCGAGCACAAGGACCTTCTGGCACCATGCTCATTTCAACCAACATGGCCATCTGGTCTTTTGCGAAGAAAGCGCATGGGAGAGATCCAAATGTGCAGAGGCGTTGAAACAGAAGTTTCCGCAAGAAATCTCCGGCATCAATTATAAATAAAAACTTAGAAAAAGAATTCCATATTCTTCTCCAAAAAACAAAGCAAGTACCATAGCCTCTACTCTCTATGATTTATGAGTGGCTATGCTCCCTCCCTACTCCTTGACATCTTTTATCCAGCAGCAAGTCTTTCCCAGAAATCCCTGGTGCTCACAAAGCTGTCACGCAAGCCAGTATACGATACACTCGGCTACCATCTTTGACTCCAGCCTAAACTCAAAGAGGCCGTGAAGACCTTTTTCCATCTACGCATACTTGCATATTAGCAACGTTTTTATTCCTTTGTATATTCTATTGTTTGAACAGTTTTTGTGTTTTAACGCACCGCATGGGCACAAACTATTGGGACCGGCCAGAGAGGACAGGCACTTTTTTTATTCATCTTGCAAAAAAATTTTGGGACAGTGTGTCTCCAACTGTCATGACGCCTGATTATCGGGTACTATACCCATGAAAACGGGCCTCCCAAAGCCCAGTTAATCACCAAACTCATACAAGAATGATAACTTATAATCCAAACTCCTCGGAAATTATTTTCCCTCTGCCCCCATAAATAGAGGCTCGCCGGGACCTCAACTGTTATAAAGCCCGATTTTGGGGTACTAGTCTGCCAGAACCCAAAGCAGGAGGCTCTCTCCTATCCGGGACATAATAACCCAGGGACTAACAGCGAAGACGCTCTTTGACTTTCTGATACAACAAATAACCTGACGGGAAGTAGGCGGCGAGACCAACAATCCATGACCCGACCGAAAGGCCGTCAGAAAACCAACAAAAGTACGTCACTCATCCCGACATAACAATGATATACGATGGCTTTAACACTAGTCTTCCTATGCAGCTCCGATAGAGTCCAGACATGGAAGTCCGGCTCTATCCGCAGAGAAAAAGTTTGATGCGGGATGCTACTATATTGGCCCATGGCATAAATAGGATGTGAACGGGTTCGAACCCCGCATGGGTCACTGCATGTTTGATCATAGTCATAGTTAATTTTTTTTGTTTTTATTTCTTATTGGAATTCATGAAAATGAATTTCCAACAGCCGGGTCAAGCTGTGAAGCTCTGCCCGGTCTATCTCTAATATTCAACAGCCAGGCCAAGCTGTGAAGCCCCGCCTGGTCTTTTCTTACATCAACCCTCACGCACAATGACAAGAACAATCAACAATCCGACCGAAAGGCCGTCAGAAAAGTCAAAACCTGAAGCGAAATAAAATGCGCTCACAGAACGACAAACTCATTCAATTACAATAACCTTTTAAAATAACATAATATGACAGCATTATCAAAAAGCACTGTGGTCCGCCTCAAAAACGGAAGGACCTGCAAAGTAAAGAAAGAACTGGGCCGCGGCGGACAGGGCATCGTCTACCTTGTCGACTACGGCGGAAAAGACCATGCCTTGAAGTGGTATACCGAGCCTAGCATCATCTCATCACAGGCTTTCTACCGCAATCTGGAGAAAAACGCCGGAATAACCCCGCCGGCAGCGAATTTCCTGTGGCCCCTGGCCATCACCGAGATACAGGAAAAAAGCTACGGCTACATCATGCCGCTGAGCCCCAAAGGCTACGTGGAGATGAGCGATTTCATGCTGTGCAAAGCCCAGTTCAAGAGTCTGAAGGCTCTGCTCAACGCCTGCCTGCAGATCTGCAAGGCTTTCCAAAGCCTGCACATCATCGGTCTGAGCTACCACGACATGAACGACGGCAACTTCCTCATCAACCCGGCTACAGGTGACGTGGTCATCTGCGACAACGACAACGTGGCGCCGGACGGCACAAACACCGGAATTCTCGGCAAGGTGGGCTATATGGCCCCGGAAATCGTCGAGGGCCGGTCGATGCCCAACCGGCACACCGACTACTTCTCACTGGCTGTATGCCTCTTTATCCTTATCTACATGAACCGTCCGTTCGAGGGCGCCTGGTATCTCAGCTGCCCCTGTGACACCAATCCGGCCATGGCGAAAAAGCTGAACGGCTTCACCTCTGTATTTATCATGGATCCCAAGGATTCCAAGAACCGCCCCGTGAAAGGCATTCACAACAATGTGATAAAACGCTGGCCTCTCTTCCCGGCCATTCTTGCCAAAGCCTTCTGCGACACCTTCAGCAGGGAGGCTATCACCGACCCGTCGAAAAGGCTGATGGACAAGCAGTGGTACGACATCCTGCTCCAAACACGCTCGATGCTGGCGGAATGCCCCCATTGCGGAAACGAGACCTTCATCGACATCCACCGGCCAGGCCCCGGCTGCGCCTGCTGCAGAAAACCCTTCGGCACCCTCAAGGTGATGAAAGTCGGTAAAACAGGTAAATTCTATGTTCCCCTGATTAAGGGCCAGGTCATCCTCGACTGCCTGGTGAGCGACAATCCCGATTTCACCCAGGTGGCCGGTGTGGTGGAGCAGCGACACGGCGAGCTGGGTATCATGAACCGCTCTTCAACCACATGGATGGTGAAAGTGTCGGAAGGCAACTTCAAGACAATCGAAAAGGGGCATGGGCTTCCCGCCTTGTCCGGCCTGAAAATACGCTTCGGTAACCATGGCGAGGTGGCGGGCATACTTTGACTACATTCTCTCCGGCCCCGCGCCGGCTTCTCAAAATATTATCAACTTAAAACCAATATTCAATTAAAAATTAAGAAATTATGACAACGAATGACATTTGGGGGACCGAAAAACTCCCGCGCCGCGAAATGGATATGATTTACATAGTCGACACTTCGGGCAGTATGGCTGGTGCCAAAATAGGCTCCGTGAACACTGCGATTCCTCAAACGCAGACTGAACTGGACGAGATTTCCAAGAACAATGCCGATGCCGAAATCAAGATTGGACTTCTGGAATTCTCCAGCGACGCACACTGGATGCACGAAGGATTTATTGATCCCAAGTCTTTCAAATGGGTGGACCTGAAAGCGGGCGGCATGACCAGCATGGGCGGCGCATTCGCCGAGCTGAACAAGAAACTGTCCCGCTCCCACGGCTGGATGAACGCGCCGCAAGGCATGCGTGCACCGGTCCTCATCCTGATCTCCGACGGAGCGCCGACCGACAACTGGCAGCACTACCTTTCAGAGCTGAAGAAAAACTCGTGGTTCAAGGCCGCCTGCAAAATAGCCATCGCCATCGGAGACGATGCGGACAAGAACGTCCTGGCGGAATTTACCGGCGGCATGGAAAGCGTGATCACCGTCCAAACCCTGGACCAACTGAAGAAGATGATTAAGGCCGTCAGCCTCACCTCTGCTATGGTCAACTCGAATACAGCAGGCGCCGGGGCGACGGGTGCCGCCGCCTCCAACGGTGCGAATCCTCTTCCAGACCCCGCGAAAGAGGTGGTCAAAGCAGTCGCCGGCGGCGCTGCAGACGATCCGACTCTTAAAGGCGTGGAAATAGGCTCTACCCCTATTAACAACGCCGCATTCGATGACTGGGACTGACATCCCGCCCTTTCCCCCTCTTTCACGCGCGTGCCGGCCGGACTGCCGGCACGCGCTTCCCCTTCACAAAAAAACATTTCACATGAAACCACAGAAACACATTGTCTTCGCCATGAGCGAAGTGGGCGCAAGCCATATACCGGAGGGCAAGCCCTGCCAGGACTTCTCCCTCAAGGTGGACGAGAACGGCGTACGCTTGGTGGTGGTCTGCGACGGCCACGGCTCAAGCACCTACATACGCAGCGACATCGGAGCGCGACTGGCCGCCGAAGTGACAAAAGAGGCGGTGATGGACTTCGTGCAGAACACACCTCCCGAACTGTTCAAAGACAGGAAGGGCGCCGTCGGCGTACGGCCCACTGTCGAGGATATCAGACGCGGCGCCAAGGCCGACCCCGCCGAGGACCCGACCGAGTCGGGAAGAAAAACCAGGCAGCAAAACCAGACATTCTTCTCTCAGGTGAAGGATATTCTCCCACAGGACATCGTCATTGTCGCACTGCTACGCAACATCTACTCTTCATGGCTGACGGCCATCAGGAATCACTGCTCACAACATCCCCTTTCCGACGCAGAAAAAGCGGCGCTGGGCAACAGGTCTATAGTGAAAGCATACGGCACCACGCTCATGGCCTTCATTGAGACGCCGCACTACTGGCTGTCCTTCCACATCGGTGACGGACGCATCGTGACGGTCGGCCATGACCTCTCGATGACCAATCCCGTGCCGTGGGACAGCGACTGCTTCCTCAATATCACCACATCGCTTTGTAACAGCAGACCTGTCAGACTCTTCCGCTATGCCTTCGACGGCACGGGGACATTCCCGGCTGCCGTGCTCTGCTGCAGTGACGGCATAGAGGACTCCTACGGCGACTATGAGCTGGCCCCGCATTTCCTGCACGAATGGTACAGGGGCGTACTCTGCGAGTTCTGCTGCAACGGTGAGTCTGCGACGCTTGAGCAGATGAAGAAATTCTTCCCCCGGCTCAGCCAGAAAGGGAGCAAAGACGACATCAGCCTGGCAGGCATCATTGACACGAAAGCCACCGCCAAAGCCATTGAGAATACTATCAGGCAACAGCTGACGGAAATAGAACGACAGCTGGAAACCGGCAGGCGGCAGGCGGAGGACCACAAATGCAGAATGGACGACCTCGACCGACAGAAAAACGAACTAGAACAAGAACTCATCATGATGGGACTAGGAGCTCCTGATTCCGGGGAAGGCAAAATGTCAGCCAACGGAGAGCAGCCACCAGAAGATGAATGACCCTGCTGGCCGGCACTGAGCCGGTCAGGAAGCCATGCCCTGAAACCTGGGGCGTAGAGCTCTCTTCACCCCTCAGGGCATGGCTACTCTTTCTTCCCGAACCGACATCACAGAAATCCCCCTGCTACTATGCATCGCCTAGTGGCAAAGAAGGAACGGAGCCTGACAGCAGATAGTTCAGCTGAGCATCCCGCAGGTTGCCGAAGGCTTTTCCGGCGCTCCAATATCTGCCCTCATCATCCACCCGCACATAGACATGCTTACATCCCGGCGAGAACACATATCTCCCGCCGCAGACCCGGCAGTCGTGCCGGTATTTGAAGTCATACATATACTCCCGCATTCCGTCCTCCCAATCCTGCTCTACAAGATACAGGTCATCGACGATGCCTTCAAAGAAATTCACCATTTCCCACCAATCCCCCTCATCCCATCCCGGCAAGACCAGCCTCGTCTCAGCATACTGCTTTCCCAGACTGGAAACAGCATCCTTTATCTGGTCTATGAATTCGTGAATTCCAGCGATTTTGGCATGGTTGTCTGCCAGCCAGTCGCCATAGATACTGAGCGCTCTCATAAAGCAATCCAAAGCTTCGATGAAGTGCCCCATTTCCTTGTGGTAGACGCCGTGCAGGTAATGAGCGTCGCCCATGAAGAGATGTCCCGGTCCCCACCGGCGTTCTGTTAGGGCAAGCGTCTTCTCGATACCATCCTTTGCCTCTTCCCAATAACCGGCCTTGATGCATGCGGCAGCGAGGTTGCGGTAGAGGCCCAAGGCCGTTGCTGTTGTCTCAGTCTGGATTTTCAACACGCTATCCAAGGCCTGCTGGAACAAGCCGACAGCCTCATCGGTCTTATCGGTTTTGAGAAGCAACGATGCCTTTTCCGCCATGAGGAAGTGTAGCTGCCCATGTGATGACTCACCCGCAATACGGAATGCTTTCTCTATGCAGGACAGCGCCATGTCGTACTGGAAAAGTTCAGAATAGACATTGGCCAGCATTTCATAATCCGTATGAGAAACGGTTTCGTACATCTTCATAGACCTGTAGAACAGTCGCTCCGCCGAATCATAATCCCCCATGATTTGCTTGGCGAACTGTCCTATCTCCGCCAATGTGTGCGCATTCTCCGCGGTGGTGTCAAGCGGCAATTCAGCGAACTGCCCCAAGCGGTAATCCTCACTTTTACCGGCATTGTAGAGAGCTTTCCAGTAGGTCATCAAATCACGCATGGCATGATGGTACAGGCGTGAGAAGACGGTGGTGTCGAGCAGCAGTCTGTACAGGGCATCATACTGCTCCATAGACCAATACTGGAACAGACACTCGTCGACCGACCTGTCATACGCTGCGCCGGAGAAATAATCTATCAGCCGTCTGCGGGCCTGCTGCTCATACGAACTGTAGTGGAGCGCGATTTGGCGGACGACCGTAATCTTGTCGAAACAGTATTTTCCGTTTCTGAGGGTCAGCAGGTGGAGAATCGAATAATAGACCTGAGACCACTGCCTGACCTCCACCTTTGAGATGTCGAGTATTTCGGTCTCAGTGAGTCCCTCCTTGGAAACCGCTATCAGACAGATGACACGCCGCACAACCTCCAGGCCGAAATCCGATTCTATCCGGCCGAACATGTTGGGATAGAAGTCCATGAGCCGGTCGCCGCAGAAGAAATCGATACGGGCGTCCAGTTGCTCATTAGAGCCAAAAATAACCAATTCATGGAGCAGCGATTTCAAGGTAAGGATTTCACGAACTCCTTTTGGAGGCGTTTTCGCCCTTCGGTATGCGTTGTAAACCCTGTTGAGTTGCTTTTCAGAGAATCTTTTGCCATACTTTCGCAGATACCTCTCCACAAAGAGCCGGAGCTCCTCGCCCTGCATTTCACCCAATGACAATTCGCCCCCATACTGTCTGTAGAACATATCATGGGCCGTGTCGTGACAAGGGCAGGACACGATGACCGACACATTCTCCGGCACCACCGGCATCCAGTCGAGACCCTTCGCCGTGTCATCGAGATACTGCAGACCGTCAAGGACGATATACAAGGGCTTCTTCCCGCTGATTTGTTTAAGTATCATAGAGAGGACTTCCGCGTAACCATGTCGGGACCCATCATCGTCGGGCATCTCCAGCGCATAGAGAGAAGCTATCTTCCTACAGATTCTTCTCAATATTTTCTGAAGGTCGCTGCCCATAAATCCCGCGCCGATGAAATGGTAGACATAATTGTGTGCCGTATCGTGGGCATGACCGTTCAGCCAGTTGGCCAGGAAGGAGCTTTTACCGTAGAAACAGTCCTCGTCGCTCGAAATCATCATGCAGCGGTCGAGCATATGGTCCATGTAATAGACCGCTGTCTCATTGGATGCAAGCGGCACATACACATCGCAAAGCTCCTGAACGCGGGCCTGCTGCGCTCTGTCCTCACGCGTCCACTCATCATCCCCCTCGACAGGGAACTCCGACTCGATGATTCTCATCATCGCCTTCTCCGTCATGCCGGAAAGGTCTTCAGGCCGGTCATAATAAGCATAGTAAAAGCGGCCCTGCCCGGATGGGATGGGTGTCTCGTCGAACAGTTGATCCAAGCGCGTTCCTTCCGACTCGATTTTGGCAATCAATTTCCGCAGTTTTTCATCCTCGCAAGTCTCATTCCGCTTGATGAAGAAGACTGCGTTTCCCGGTTCATGATTCCTGAACACGGCGAACTGCATCTCCATCTCGGTGACACTGAGCCCCTGGTTGATGTCATCGGCCAACCAGTCGTACTGGCCCAGCAGCATGGAGTTGGCCTTGAGGTCCTCCATGGTGGGACACCACCCGTAGCGCCCGCCCAGCAGGCCGATAAAGAAAGGCCGGCTCCTTTCTATCTCGTGGAGACACAGCTCCAAAACCTTACCCGTTTTCGCCTCTTTCTCCGTAACACCCCATCGGAGGTCAATGGGAGTCAGGGTTACCATACGCTGAGCGGCAAAAGCAGTGAGTTTAGGGAAGGCCTCCTTCATCAGGACATCTCTTTCGGCCTGCATGTCACGGAAAGTAGAGGATACGAACACCGGCATCTGCCGGTTGAGGATATTGTTTTTCATCTCTCTGGACTGATAATATTGATGTTTACACTTATTGTACTGGGGCTGAAGACTTCTTTTCTGCCGAGGGTTTGGCTTCGGTCAGGATGTTCTTGAACCTGCAGAATGCGGGATGACTTCGGTAGGCCCTCAATGCCCCCTTGGGCACGAAGAGCTCACAATTATCAACATCCACGTCTTTGAACTCGTTGGCGCGGACAACGAGCCGGTTGGGACGATCGGCATGGATATGAATCTTGCTGAGACCGCTGCAGCCTGAGAAGGCATCCTTGTCGATACGGGCCACACCTGCAGGAATGGAAATCTCGGACAGCGTAGCGCGCTCTCTGAAGGCACCGGTTTCGATGACTTCCACGTCGTCCGGGATGACAATCACCCGGCTGACGATTCTCTCCCCGTCGCCATCGGTCGTGGCAGCTGCACCCTGCGGAATCATTACGGGCCGGATATTCTTGAAATTTTTGAAAGCGGGGTGTTCACGATAAGCCGCCAGCGCCCCTTCCGGGACGAAGAGCGTGATCCTCTCATATGCCAGTCCGGCGAATGCACTGGAAGAGATGAATGCCGGGGGATTGACACTGCCGGGAAGACTGATGCTCTTCAAACTAACACAGTCTTTGAAGGCATCTCTTCCGATTTCCCTAACTTGCCCCGGCAACTCAATAACAAGAAGAGATTTGCATCCTTCAAAGGCGAAGCAGCCGATTTGCCTGAGCTCATGAGGCCAACGGATGTTTTTCAGCGCCTCACACTCAAAGAATGCCGAATCCTCTATGCACATCACACTGTCTGGCAGATCAACGGTCTCAAGGCTGGAACATCCATAGAAGGTGTCCTCCCGAACAACCTTGATTCCGTGCGGGAGTCTGGCCGATATCAAGCCCTCACAACTCTGGAAAGCGCCATACCCTATATGGGTTACACTGTCGGGTATGCTGATAGAGGTAAGTCGGGCGCAATGAGCGAAGGCATCATTGAAAATGATGTTCGTACCCTCCCTGATACGGCATTCTGTCAGCGACTTGTCGACCGCCTCCAACAGGATATTACCCACATATCTGACATTGTCCTCTACAGGAAGGCCCTTACACCCTATAAAAGCATTCTTACCGATGGCCGTAACGGTATCGGGAAGGCTGATGCCGGTAAGGCTTTCACAATAGGCAAACGCGTATTGTCCAATCCTTCTCACGCCGTAAGGAATCGTGATGGAGGTCAATTCCGCACAATTTGCGAAGGCACCGTCACAGATTTCGACAACATTCTCCGGTATGACAGTGTTCCTGCATCCTGTGACCAACTTGTTGGTAGCTGTCTCGATGATGGCGTTGCAGTTGCCACGCGAGTCATAGACGGGATTATCAGGGTCCACTTGCAACGACTCCAGGCTACGGCATGCAAAAGCGTCTACTCCGATGCTTCCGACATTGCGGGGAATGCGGAGCGACGTCAACTTGTTGAAATAAGCAAAGGCATAGTGCTCAACAGCCTGCACACTGTCGGGAATAAACGCATTGTTGCTGCCATGAATCAGTTTATTGGTTGCTGTCTCGATAAGAGCATGGCAATCCTCCCGCGAGTCATAGACGGGATTGTCAGGATGCACCCGCATCTCGTCCAAAGAGACACATCCAAAGAATGCGAACTCTCCTATTTCACTCACACTGGCGGGTATGCTCACAGCGGAAAGCCCCTTACAAATTTGGAAGGCATCCGGACCTATGGTTGTCAGACCCTGCGGCAAGTGAAGAGACTTCAGACCGACACATCCGCTGAAAGCCCTCTCACCGATGGCGGTCAATCCACAGGAGAAGCTCACCGTGGAAAGACTCCGACACTCCTCAAATGCATGCGGACGGATGGTTCTGACTTCTTCGCCGATAGCGAGCGACTTAATGCTTTCATTGTGAGCGAACCATTCATCGACGACACTGCAATGCAATTCGACGTTTTCCAACCTGCCACATTCCTTAAAGGCATCGCTTCGAATCTCTGTCAGAGAACCGGGAATGGCGATGGATGTGAGGTTGGTGCCCTTAAAAGCTCGTTCGCCAATAGAAGTCACACTGTCAGGAATGCGGATAGAGGCCAGGTTCGCACAGCCGGCGAATGTCTCATCGTCGACAGTCTCTATTCCTTCAGGGAGGGTGATGGCTGTGAGCGAGGAACAATCCCTGAATGCGTACTTACCGATTTTAGACAGGCGGTCGGGCAGGACAACGTCAGTCAAGGAAGAGCAGCCGTTGAACAGGCCATACCCTAAAACCGTGACTCCCTGCGGCAACACGACAGATTGAAGACTGGAACACTCGCTGAAAATGTTTTCGCCCATTTCTTTCACCGTATCGGGAATATGGATGGTGCGCAGACTTGTACAGCCATCGAAGACATGATGGCTGATTTTGGAAACTCCCGGTGAGAAGCTGACTTCTCTCAAGGCCTCAAATCCGCTGAACGCCTCATAACCGATCTCGGAGACTTCCTCTCCAATGATGATTTTCTGAACACTCCCCGACCTCAATATCCATCTCTCGATGACAGGGCAATGGTATTCAATGGACCGGAGCCCAGTGCAACCGACAAAGGCATCCTCCCCGATATCGGTGATGCCGGACGGCACGCAGAAAGATTCGAGGCTGCTACATCCCCTGAAGGCTTGCATGCCGATGACTTTCAGGCCGGGAGGCACACTGAAAGCCTTGAGAGAGGAACAGTCCATGAAGGCAAAAGTCCCGATATACCTCACATGCGGAGAGACATCGACAGATGAGAGATTCCCGCAGCCGTCGAAAGCATAAGAAGCGATGGACTCCACCTCATCACCCAAAACGACAGTCCTTATTCCCTCCAAGCCGGAGAACCAGCTGTCTACTTCCGGAATATGGACCTCGACGTAAGACAGACCTACGCATCCCTCGAAGGCCTTGAGTCCGATTTCCTCCACAGTGGCGGGGATGACAAGCGATTTCAATGCTGTGCAGCCGCTGAAGGCATAGTCGGCTATCACCCGCACACTTGCCGGTATGACGATGGAGTCAAGGTCGGAACAGCCCTCGAAAGCGCGCAACCCGATTCTATCGACCCCCTCCGGAATGGTCACCGAACTTATGGACTTGTCATAAACACCTATGACGGCATTGCCGTCTTCATTCAAAATTAGTGGATTTATCATGATTGCATGTATGTACAGGTTAGGAGAGATATTGCAAAGATAAGTTTATTTGTCGAACCTAATTCATTGGCCGTCTATTTTTTTGCACCGAAATCAATTAAATGTCCCCAACTGTCATTATCCACATTATTTTTATACAATATGAACGACAAAAAGATAACCCTTTAAATAGTTTAGTTATGATACACTTAGATGAATTCCCAATGAAATGGCACAAATCTGTTGCCGGACCAACCATGTTGCACCTAATGGCATTCTGCGCCATGCTGTCCGTACTGGGCTGTGATACAACCCATATTGAACAAAGTCAAGACCTGATGGTGCTGCAGCAGACCGACAGTGTGCGTGGCGGAGCAACTGGCCGCAACGATTACTGCACCATTGACCTTACAGTTGACGCTCCCGTAGGCGGCCCGAAAGCGCTTGTCGACTCGGTCATGACATTTGTAAACCATGAAATGTATGACTTCTGTGAATTCTGCTCACATATAGACGATGAGACCAAATCGTACAGCGCCAAAGAGACCTTTACCAGCAAGGGCGACCGACTGCTGAGCAGCTACATGAGGCGTTATAAAGCCATTATCGAGGACAGTCTCTGGAACACCTATTTCAGTCTGTCACTGCTGATGGAGTCGCAGACCACCTCGTTCGTGACGTATGGACAGGAGCACTACCATTGCGGGGCAAGCTGCGGTTCCGAGAAATACTACCACACCTTCGACAAGAAAGACGGTCACCGTGTGCGGGATATCATCAGCCGAGAGAGTATCGCAGAGTTCTTCAATGATTACCCCGAATACCAAAGGCTGCGCGGCGACATCATGCTGGGATGGCCCGATTGGGAGTACTCAAGCCATCACGTTTTTGAAAGTACGGACTTCGGCCTGGGTGCAGACAGTCTGCTGATAAGCATCTCAGATGTTGGGAATCATTTCGCAACCCTGAAAATCCCATACCGGCAGATTCTTTCCTATCTTTCTCAAGAGGCACAGGCTTTGGTGGAAGAAAGAGGAGACATGCCAACCTCATCAAAAAACGCATGCTTTTCAGATGACGGGGAGGTGTGGATGGAGGTGGACTCCGTACACAATGCCCTTCTCGGGCACACCAGTACATCGGGAAAAGTCCTAACCGACACGCTGGTACGTTATGGACCTGAAATGGTTATTTACCCCAAGCAGGTCAATTCCGTCTACACAAAAGATAATAATACCCTGTACCTCTTTATCTATTCCATTGGCAATATTCTCTATTGCGACGAGGCCATGGTCTGTACGATAGAGAATAATAGGCTGAAGCAGCGGCCACTCTTCATTACAGATGGCCAGCAAGACTCGCTGATAAGCTGTATCTGGTATGACCAGCTGGTGGAGGTTAGCGATGGCTTTCCATACGACAGCCTTGATGACAATCGATTCGGCATCCATTACGACTGGTACAACAGGAAGCTCTATGTGCCCGTGATGGAGCATCATGAAAAAGGATCGGTGTTTGAGTATTGCCACCGTTACACGGGGCGCTTTGACGTGTTCCACTTCGACGGAGATTCCTTTGTCGCTGATGGAACTGACGGGGCATGGTGGTTACGGCAGGAACTGCGAGGCTACAGGCGAACCGTCAGGAGTTCCAAAACTGCTGTGGGCTACGAGCAGATTGACCTAATGCCCGACGGGGCTTTCCGCCATACTGTATGGAAAGGAGCGAAAACACTCGATGACCTCCGAAAAAAGCCCGACTCAGTTAAGCAGTGCCTCAGGGATGATGATTGCAGATGAATCTTTGGTACAAGTATGGCATAAACCTCCAAACAGGAGGCTAACAAGCCTTACCCCGACCGGGTTCGAAGATATACAGAATGCCGGGGAGGCTGCTTCGAAGACGAGGCAGGCGACTGTGAAACCGCAAATTATTACTGCCATTACAAACCGGAGAACATAGGCTGCCGTCTTGTTCTAAGAGAAATAGACAACTGGAAACTTCAGGTCAGACACTGACCGGCCACATAGCCGCTCTCTATACATACTGAATCATTCAAACGCCCATAGACAATATGAAATGCCCCAATTGCCAAGAAATAGACCATCCTCACGGTGCTGCCTTCTGCCATGCCTGCGGGGAGCCGCTGCCGCTGCCTGCCTCTCGTAAAATCGCTAGACAGTTCAGTTGGCATATCATCCGGACACGTAGTGCTGGAACCAACGGGCACAGCAAACCGTTCAAGAGCCATAGCAGCTCAACATTCCTCAGCCATCTGCACTCCTCCTGGCAGAGACTCCTCTGCACCAAGAACCCTCAATGGCTCTATAAGAAGGTCTGCAGCGCAGTCGGCGCCAAGGCGGGGAACGGCCTCTCGGGCATGAGCTGGTGTCAGGCGGTCCGGTACCTGCTGCTCTTCGCCGTCATCATAGAGTGCCTGACGGTGAGCATCATAGAGTTTCCAGTTTTTGACCCCTGGGGCCAGATTACGATTTTCACGCTTAATGTCCCTACGGTGATTCTCACCACCCGCACCTGCATCTCAGCAAATATGTTTGGGTTGTATGAGGACAAAGGAGGGGCGTGGCGCATTTACTACAACTGGCTGCACTTCCTCCTCAGCGCCGCGATACCGTTCGTCGGTTATATGGCGGTGAATGCCTACCAGAACTTTTTCACACTGATGACAGACTTCCTGCTCTGCGGCGCCCTCCTCCTCATGGATTCCGGCACAATAGAGGCACTCACCTGTGACAGATAGACTTGCTTCAAAACAGAGATTAAACGCAAAACCATTAACATTAACAACAACGACAAAGTAATGTTACAACCTTCTGAACTAAAATTCAAAAGCGAGCTGCACCGCCGTGACACCAACGCCACCAGATACATCGTGATTCACCACTCTGAGGTCCCGTCACGACACACCGTCGACGACATCCACCGATGGCATCTGAAGAGAGGATGGGACGGCATCGGCTACCACTTCTTCATAGACAAAGAAGGCGTAATCCATAACGGACGCCCTGTCTGGGCCATAGGCGCACACGCTTACGGCTACAACACCTGCTCCATCGGCATCTGCCTGGAAGGCGACTTCAACAGGCAGCAGGTCAACGAAAAACAGCTATCCTCGGCCGCATTGCTGGTTGCACTGCTGTGCATAAGGTACAAAAGAGCTGCTGTCGTCAGGCACTGCGACCTCACAAAGAAGAAAAGTTGTCCCGGCAAACACTTCCCCTTCAAAACTCTTCTGTACAAAGTCTCAGAGTACCGGTCCCTTCTTAACCCTCTCTTCTCTGAATCCTGCCCCCACCTTTCTTGTTGACAGTATCATCACGCAAAGTACAAATCATCAAAACAACCCTATTATACACCTATATGAACTACAATACAAAAGACAATCTGACGCCAAACTGTACCGGCACTGAACTAAAAGAGCTGCGGATGGACGAATCATTTTTGTGGCCGCAGATTCTGAACGCTGAACTGGTGTGGGCAACCAACAAGCAGCGTATCAGACACGGACTGAACCCGCTGACTATCTCCAAAGGCCTGCAGCAAATAGCAATTATCCACTCCCGACAGATGCGGCAGCATAAGTTTTTCAGCCACGAGAACCCGTATGAAAAGCAGCTGAGGACATTGGGAGACCGCATCAGCCTGCTGAGACACGGACTGAAGACATTTTGCTGCTACGGCGAGAACATCGCCAAATATCCCATGCTCAAGGCCAACACTCCCTATCGGGTGGTCGTAAGAAACGGCAAACCTCATTTCTATACTAACTATGGAGAATTACTCCCATACACCTGTACCGAATTCGCACAGACTGTTGTCGACGGATGGATGCACTCTCCCGGTCACCGGAGAAATATCCTCAACCCAGCATTCAGATATATCGGATGCGGTTGCTCACGCTACGCCGTAAGACATCCTGACCACACCATGATGACCTACCTCATTACACAGGATTTCGGGGGGTAGCGGATTTTCCGTAAGGCAACTGTCATAAACGGTAAATACCGAATACTCTATAGGTAGAAAAAGACATTCTGTAGTCTCCATCAATCATCAAAAACAATAAAGATTATGACACGCAAAAAATCCTCCCTCTCCCGCTTGGCGGCCGCCTTACTGGTGGTTCTCCCGGCACTCCTGCTCGGAGCATGCACAAAGACGTACGACTATCATGACTATGCCTCAAAAGAGGCCTTCTTCAACCACCCAATCGATCCTTACAAGTGGGACTATCTCCTTACAGGTGTCACCGTGTCAGGAATGTTGATGAATTGAAGGGAAATGCAAGCAAAGAAAGTACTTTCTCTGATTTTCGTCACCGAATAGGGGATGTCAATGGTTTGTAGGGATTTGCAGCCGCTGAAAGCCCGCGGGCTGATTCCCCAAACTGAGTCGGCAATACAATATGATTTGGGAATTATATACCTGTTGTCCCCGATTAACTCTATAGTATAAATATACGCATATTTATGAAAATTGTCAAGTCTATGAGATTTGACAATTTTTTGTATCAATTTTTTTACTAGCACTTTTTAACATCATATATACTATGTATATATGAATCGTTAAACTATGCTAGAATAATAAAGAATTTTCCCAAAATATTCGTTTTTTACTGGACTTTTGCTTATCTTTGCATTACCTTTAAGACAAAGAATAATTAGTAAAAATCCTATGATTAACTTCAGCAATTTCAAATCCATCATTTCAGTCATCAACCACTTCAATAACGAGGAAATCTACAAGCAGACTCTCGCAGAGGTGCGTTGGGGTGATGATGTGGTTTGCCCACATTGTGGCAAACATCACTGCACAAGACGTGCTGACGGACGTTTCCGCTGCAACCAATGCAAGCATAACTTCTCTTGCCTTACAGGCACTATTTTTGAGAACACCAAACTCCCACTGAAGAAATGGTTCATCGCTATGTACCTTATTTCTTGCCACAAGAAGGGTGTTTCTTCTTGTCAGATTATGCGTGACTGTGAGGTTACACAGAAGACCGCTTGGTTCATCTTGCATAAGATACGTGGTCTGTATGGCATCACAGATGACACTGCCCTTGTTGGAGAGGTGGAAATGGACGAAATGTATCTTGGTGGCAGGGAATCCAACAAGCACCAAGACAAGCACGTAGAGGGCACACAGGGTAGGTCTACGAAGACCAAAACCCCTATCTTCGGTATGCAACAGCGCAACGGAAACGTTGTTGCTATGAAGGTAGAGGACACCAAGGGTGCTACCCTTATGCCTATTGTGTCCCAATTCGTTGAGGAAGGTGCAACCGCCTATACTGATGAAGCCACTATCTACAACAAACTGACTGAAAATGGCTATATTCATCAGTTTGTCAACCATAGTCAGAGAGAGTATGTTCGTGCTTCTGACATCCACACCAACAGCATTGAGGGATTTTGGGCACACTTCAAGAGAGTTGTTTTCTCTACCTACCACATGGTTTCCAAGGACTACTTACAGAGGTATATTGACGAGCAGGTGTATCGTTGGAATACTCGCAAGGAGAGTGCTTCATTCCGTTTTGTAGATATGTTCAAAAGGGCTGCGAAGTCGTTTGATTATACTGACGTTCTGAGCCTTTCAAGCGTTGTCAGTATTGAGCATTTCCGTGAATATAGGGTTATGTATTATAACCTTTGGAAAACAACCCATTGTGCATAAAACAAGAGGGTATGCCTATTTTGACACACCCTTATATATACTTGAAGTTTATTGTTGCATAGATTTAACCCGCATTGCAGCTGGATAGATATTCATTGTTAAACTTTGTTAGGAAAAGTGAGCGTTTTGACCGTTTTTTTCTGTTTTTGAATGCAAGTTTAGCTAAAAAGTCCTAAAACCGGGCGGCATT
>Ga0256407_10003539_pt1 | contig 27592 bp, 35 predicted proteins | sample RumenRJG_04DNA_FD_193489 | JGI IMG/M metagenome (GOLD analysis project Ga0256407, IMG submission 193489) | Bovine rumen microbial communities from Lethbridge, Alberta, Canada - RJG_04 | ecosystem: Host-associated > Mammals > Digestive system > Stomach > Rumen | place: Canada: Alberta... | reverse complement strand
GGTACCATTTCCCGTCCTCGATGTTGCCGGCATAGGCTCCCAGTGAGGCGATTCCTACCTTATAATTATTTATAAAGAGGTCTCCGTCGTTTTGGTTATTTTCGTCCATCTGGAGCAAGCCGACCCAGGTTTGAGCGCTGGGCACCATAATGTCCATGAGGATGGTGTAGGTCGTAGATTCCTCTGCATCTTCAGCACGCGGCACCTTCAGTGCGCTGGTTCTGGGCACATAGATAGCCGTGATGCCTTTTTCCTCATCGTCTGCCCTGACGATACCAGCAGTGGCGATGTCTGTAGGCGTGACGAACTTTGTGTTTTGATTGCTTTCCGGTATCAGACAGGGTGTCATGGTTAAATTGCCAACCGAGGGAGCCATCAGGTCCTCGGCGTTGTCGAATGTCCACTTGGCAGTAGGTTCAGGTGTCTGAGCCTTTACTGTCAAACTTCCTCTTACCAAACCAAATAAAGCAAGCAGGAGTGTGAAGAGTAGTCCTTTTTTCATAATAGTGTTGTTTTGTTGGTTAAAAGAATATGTAATTGAGGCGATTCAGGCTTTTCCCCTATGTTAGCCGCCGCAAAGTTACCTTTTTTCTCTTTTTTTTCAAAGAAAAAAGAATAATTTTCTGCCAAATTTTTTTTGTGGGCAAACATTGTGTGTGTGGTTGACAATCTAAGCGTGTTAAAATGCCATACATCACGTGTTAAGTTGGCAAAGTTAACGTGTTAAGTTGAGTAAGTTAACGTGCTTAGTTGGCAAACTAAACTGGGTGTGTTTATTTTTGAGGCGTTTCTTTTGCGGAAATGCCTCTTTTTTTGTACCTTTGTCCCCCGAATTAAGACTGACAAGATGAAACGTATCGCTATGCTCCTTACCTTATTTATATGTGCTTTGGTTTCGGCTTTGGCACAGTTCCAAACTCCCGTCACCATTACTGCAAGCCAGAAGAAAGTGGCCGACGATGCTCTCGAGATTGTCTTCCAAGGCAATGTGGATGCGGGGTGGCACGTTTATGGGACGGACATAGCTGATGGCGGACCGACTCGAGCGGAACTGACTCTCGAGAAGCAGAAAGGCCTGAAACCCGACGGCAAACTGAAGGCTACAGGCAAGCTCCACAAGGCTATGGACGAAATGTTCGGCATGGAGGTCAGCTATATGGAAGGGACGGCCAGCTTCGTTCAACGCTTCACCATTACGGAACCCGAGTATGAAGTGGCTGGCTATCTGACTTACGGAGCCTGCAACGACGAGAATTGCATACCTCCAACCAACGTTGAGTTCAGTTTCAAAGGCGAAGGAAAGCCCCAAACAACTGAGCCAGAAAAGATCGTCGAAGAGCCTAAAGAGGAGGAGAAAGCTGCCGTAGTTGAGGATACAATCACAGCAGAAGAACCCGTTCAGGAAGAGGTTCGAGACTCCGTAGGCAACGATCTTTGGGCTCCTGTCGTGGATGAACTCAAGGCTTTTGAGGTCGGAACACAAACCACAAGCAGAAGTCTTTGGGGCATCTTCCTGTTGGGCGTGCTCGGCGGACTCATCGCGTTGCTCACCCCCTGCGTTTGGCCTATCATTCCCATGACGGTAAGCTTCTTCCTGAAACGTGCCGAGGACAAGAAGAAGGGCATTCGCGATGCTATCACCTACGGCATCAGCATCGTCGTCATCTACGTCCTGCTGGGCCTTCTCGTGACACTCATCTTCGGAGCCAGCGCGTTGAATGCACTCAGTACAAACGCCATCTTCAACATCTTCTTCTGTCTCATGCTCCTCGTCTTCGGTGCAAGCTTCCTCGGAGGCTTCGATATAACGCTTCCCTCGAGCTGGACAAATGCAGTGGATAAGAAGTCGAGCAGCACGACAGGCTTGCTTAGCATCTTCCTCATGGCGTTTACTTTGAGCTTGGTTAGCTTCTCTTGCACAGGCCCAATTATCGGCTTCTTGCTCGTCGAGGTCAGTACAACAGGCTCGATCCTCGCCCCAACCATAGGTATGCTGGGCTTCGCGTTGGCTCTCGCCTTGCCTTTCACTCTCTTTGCTCTCTTCCCGGCTTGGCTCAAGAGTATGCCGAAGAGCGGTAACTGGATGAATTGCATCAAGGTTTGTCTCGGTCTGCTCGAGATTGCTTTTGCCTTGAAGTTCTTCAGCGTGGCCGATCTCGCTTACGGCTGGCACCTGATGGATAGGGAGGTCTTCCTGTGCCTGTGGATCGTCATCTTTGCCTCGATGGGTGCTTATCTCATTGGTTGGATTCGCTTCCCACACGACGAAGATGAGTATGACGAGATGGGCGAGGTAGTCCAGAGGCCGCGAACCAGCGTGACTCGCTTCTTCATGTCACTTGCCGCCTTTGCCTTCGCCATCTATATGGTGCCGGGTCTTTGGGGCGCTCCCTGTAAGGCAGTCAGCGCTTTCGCACCTCCAATGAGCACTCAGGACTTCCGTCTCGGAGACGCTTCGGTCGAGGCGCGCTTCAACGACTACGACGAGGGAATGGCATACGCCAAGGCTCACGGAATGCCGGTCATGATTGACTTTACCGGTTACGGTTGCGTCAACTGCCGAAAGATGGAGGCAGCCGTGTGGACAGACCCGCAGGTGGCTGGTCTCATGACGGAGAAATATGTCCTCATCACCCTGTATGTCGATGAGAAGACACCTTTGCCGGAGAAAATTGTCGTTAAGGAAAACGGAGCAGATGTCACTTTGCGAACCGTCGGCGACCGTTGGAGCCACCTCCAAAGAAGCAAGTTCGGTGCTAATGCACAGCCGTTCTATGTCCTCCTCGATAACGAGGGTCATCCCCTCACGGGCTCTTATTCCTACAACGAAGATGTGGCAGCCTATCGAAACTTCCTCGAAAAAGGCTTGCAAGAGTATCGTCAAAGGGAGTAATTTCTCTTGTTTGTTATGTGCGCTTGTTGGGCTTAAATTGTCCTAATTACAGCCCGCTTTCTGTTAAATAATCTTAAAAGCGCACTTTTTTGACCTGTTTGGGCACTTTTTTAGTGCGGTAGCGATTGCTGTTTAAATAAAAAGTCGTACCTTTGCACCCCGAATGGCCTCAATGGGCTCGTTCCTATACATTATAGATTATAATACATAATATATAAATAATAAAACAACAAAACAATGCCTACAATTCAACAATTGGTCAGAAAAGGCCGTACGGTGTTGGCAGACAAGAGCAAGAGCCCTGCTTTGGACAATTGTCCTCAGCGTCGAGGCGTCTGTGTTCGCGTTTACACGACAACACCTAAGAAGCCTAATTCCGCGATGCGTAAGGTCGCTCGCGTGCGTTTAACAAACTCAAAAGAAGTGAACAGCTACATTCCCGGAGAAGGTCACAACCTGCAGGAACACAGCATCGTGCTGGTTCGTGGTGGTCGTGTGAAGGATCTTCCCGGTGTACGTTATCACATCGTTCGCGGTACGCTTGATACCGCTGGTGTAGCAAACAGAACCCAGCGTCGCTCAAAGTATGGAGCAAAGCGTCCCAAGCAAAAGTAATCATTAACCCGTTTTGGCTTGTAAGTAAGGTTGAGTAAATGCTTCGGAGGAAGCGTTGAAGAACACGAAAGACAACCCCGAACAAAAACAAACAAAACAATGCGTAAAGCTAAACCAAAGAAAAGAATCATCCTTCCCGATCCTGTATTCGGCGACGTGAAGGTGTCAAAGTTTGTCAACCATCTGATGTATGACGGCAAGAAGAGCATTTCCTATGAGATTTTCTACAATGCTCTCGAGATTGTAAAAACTAAGATGGCAAGCGAGGAGAAGGATGCCCTCACCATTTGGAAGGAAGCCCTCGACAAGATCACTCCTCAGGTAGAGGTTAAGAGCCGCCGCATCGGTGGTGCCACATTCCAGGTTCCTACTGAGATTCGTCCCGACCGCAAAGAGAGCATTTGCATGAAGAACATGATCCAGTTCGCTCGCAAGCGCGGCGGTAAGACAATGGCCGACAAGCTCGCTGCTGAAATCATGGACGCATACAACGAGCAGGGCGGCGCATTCAAGCGCAAAGAAGACATGCACCGTATGGCTGAAGCTAACCGTGCATTCGCTCACTTCCGTTTTTAATAACTAAATGACTATTTAACCTCTTCAAACGTTTAGTATCATTTAGTTTAGATTAAAAAGAATGGCAAAGCAAGATTTACATTTGACACGTAACTTCGGTATCATGGCCCATATTGATGCCGGCAAGACAACTACCTCCGAACGTATCCTCTTCTACACCGGTAAGACACACAAGATCGGTGAGGTGCACGAGGGTGGCGCCACTATGGACTGGATGGAGCAAGAGCAGGAGCGTGGCATCACAATTACTTCTGCTGCTACCACAGCATACTGGAACTATGGTGGCAACAAGTACAAGTTTAACCTGATTGACACTCCTGGACACGTGGATTTTACCGCAGAGGTAGAACGTTCCTTGCGTGTACTCGACGGAGCTGTTGCTACCTACTGTGCTGTAGGTGGAGTTGAGCCCCAGTCCGAGACTGTTTGGCGTCAGGCTGACAAGTACAACGTGCCCCGTATGGGTTACGTCAACAAGATGGACCGCTCTGGTGCCGACTTCTTTGAAGTTGTCCGCCAAGTAAGGGACGTCTTAGGTGCAAATCCTGTTGTTGTGGCATTGCCTATCGGCGCAGAAGAGAACTTCAAAGGCATCGTTGACCTTCTCAGGATGAAAGCTATCCTGTGGCATGATGAAACGATGGGCGCCGAGTATGACGTCGAGGATATTCCTGCTGACATGAAGGATGAGTGCGACGAATGGCGCGCTAAGCTCGTTGAAGCTGCTGCTGAGCAGGACGAGGCTCTTATGGAGAAGTACTTCGAAGATCCCGACTCTGTAACAACAGAGGAGATCATCGCAGCAATTCGTAAAGGCACGCTTGCACTGAACCTCGTTCCCATGACTTGCGGTTCTTCGTTCAAGAACAAGGGCGTACAGACATTGCTTGACTATGTTTGCATGTTCCTCCCCTCACCCTTGGACACTCCCGCTATCGAAGGTGTTAATCCTGAGACAGGTGAGACAGAAACCCGTCAGCCAAATGAAGAAGAGAAGACGGCTGCTCTTGCGTTCAAGATTGCAACTGATCCTTATGTGGGTCGTCTTACCTTCTTCCGTGTTTATAGTGGCAAGGTCGAGGCAGGTTCCTACATTTACAATGTTCGTTCTGGCAAGAAAGAACGCGTGAGCCGTCTGTTCCAAATGCACTCCAACCACCAGAACCCCGTTGATTGCATCAGCGCGGGTGACATCGGTGCAGGTGTTGGCTTCAAGGACATTCATACAGGTGATACTCTCACCGACGAGAATGCACCCATCACCCTCGAGTCGATGGACTTCCCCGATCCCGTTATCGGTATTGCTGTTGAGCCCAAGACTCAGAAAGACCTTGACAAGCTCAGTAATGGACTTGCTAAGCTCGCAGAGGAAGACCCGACCTTTACTGTTCGCACAGATGAGCAGAGTGGTCAGACCGTCATCAGCGGTATGGGTGAACTTCACCTCGACATCATCATCGATCGTCTGAAGCGTGAGTTCAAGGTCGAGTGCAATCAGGGCAAGCCTCAGGTTAACTACAAGGAAGCAATCACAACAACTGTCAACCACCGTGAGGTTTACAAAAAGCAGTCGGGTGGTCGCGGTAAGTTCGCCGACATCATCGTCAACGTTGGTCCTGTTGATCCCGACTTTACTCAGGGAGGTCTGCAGTTCATCAACAGCGTGACTGGCGGTAACATTCCCAAGGAGTTCATTCCCAGCGTTCAGAAAGGTTTCGAGGCAGCCATGAAGAATGGTGTGCTCGGTGGCTTCCCCATGGATAGTCTGAAGGTGGAACTCGTGGATGGCAGCTTCCATCCCGTTGACTCTGACCAGCTCTCGTTTGAGCTTGCTGCTCAGATGGCATACAAGGCGTGCTGCGCAAAGGCTAAGCCCGTACTCATGGAACCCATTATGAAACTGGAAGTCGTTACTCCGGAAGAGAATATGGGTGACGTCATCGGCGACCTCAACAAGCGTCGCGGTCAGGTAGAGGGAATGGATTCCACTCGCACCGGCGCACGCCTCGTGAAGGCAATGGTCCCTTTGGCAGAGATGTTCGGCTATGTAACAGCTCTGCGCACCATCACCTCGGGTCGCGCTACCAGTTCAATGACCTACGACCACCACGCTCCCGTGAGCACAGGTATCGCAAAGACAGTACTTGAAGAAATAGGAGGCCGTGTAGATCTGGTATAACAAGAAAAGAAGGATAGGGTCACCTGCAAGCATATGACTCTTTGTGGATGATACCCTATCCCTTATACATTATTAATATATAATATAGAAAGAAATGAGTCCAAAAATCAGAATCAAACTGAAGTCTTATGACCACAACCTGGTCGACAAGTCCGCAGAGAAGATTGTTAAGACAGTGAAAGAAACAGGTGCTGTAGTAAGCGGTCCGATTCCTCTGCCCACACGCAAGAGAATCTTTACCGTCAACCGCTCTACATTCGTTAACAAGAAGAGTCGCGAGCAGTTCGAGTTGAACAGCTATAAGCGTCTCGTAGACATTCACAGCTCCAGCGAAAAGACCATCGACGCACTGATGAAGCTCGAGCTTCCCAGTGGTGTTGAAGTAGAGATTAAGGTGTAATACACAATATTTATTAATTAATAACAACAGAAATGCCAGGATTATTAGGAAAGAAAATCGGAATGACTTCCGTTTTCAGTGCCGAGGGTAAGAATGTACCATGCACTGTTATCGAATTGGGTCCTTGTGTTGTTACTCAAATCAAGAGCGTAGAGAAGGACGGCTACAACGCCGTTCAGCTCGGCTTCGAAGATGCCAAGGAGAAGAATACCACTGCTCCTCTCATGGGCCACTTCAAGAAGGCAGGAGTAACTCCCAAGAGACACTTGGCCGAGTTCACAGGTTTCGAACAGGAACTGAATCTGGGTGACACAATCACCGTAGAGATGTTCGCAGACAGCGCGTTCGTTGATGTTATCGCAACCTCCAAGGGTCGCGGCTTCCAAGGCGTAGTGAAACGCCATGGTTTCGGCGGCGTAGGCCAGACAACTCACGGTCAGGACGACCGTCTTCGCAAGCCGGGTTCCATCGGTGCCTGCTCATATCCCGCGAAAGTCTTCAAGGGAATGCGCATGGGCGGACAGATGGGTGGTGACCGCGTTACCACACACAACCTGCAAGTGTTAAAGGTGATTCCCGAACACAATCTCCTCCTTATTAAGGGAAGCGTGCCAGGGTACAAAGGTTCAATCGTAAGCGTTATGAAGTAATGGAAGCAAATGTATTGAATATCAAAGGCCAGGAGACAGGACGCAAAGTCGTCCTCAACGATGCCATCTACGCTATTGAGCCCAACGACCACGCCATCTACCTCGACGTGAAGCTCATCATGGCAAACCAACGCCAGGGCACTGCCAAGTCAAAGGAGAGAAGCGAAGTGAGCGGTTCAACCCGCAAGCTCGGCCGTCAGAAAGGCGGTGGCGGCGCACGTCGCGGCGATATCAACTCTCCTGTACTCATAGGCGGTGGCCGCGTGTTCGGTCCCAAGCCTCGCGACTATAGTTTCAAACTCAACAAGAAAGTTCGTCAGCTCGCTCGTAAGTCTGCCCTCGCATACAAAGTTCAGGAAAATGCCCTGGTCGTTGTTGAGGACTTCACTCTCGACGCTCCCAAGACGAAATCAATGGTTGAAATCTTAAAAAATCTTAAAGTTTCAGACAAGAAGGCCCTTATCGTCACCCCAGGTGCGGATAAAGTCGTATATTTGTCAGCTCGAAACATCGAACGCGTTCAGGTTATGCCTGCAACTGCACTCAATACCTACAAGGTTTTGAATGCGGATGTTATGGTTGTGGCTGAAAGCGCTCTCGCTGTCATCGATGGAAACTTAACCAAATAAGTAGTCGAAAACAGTTATGGGATATATCATTAAACCTCTGGTCACTGAGAAGATGACCGCGATTACAGAGAAGCAGAACAAGTTCGGCTTCATCGTTCGTCCTGAAGCAAACAAGATCGAGATTAAGAAGGAAGTGGAGGCACAGTACAACGTTACCGTTACTGACGTTAATACTTGTGTCTATGGCGGCAAGAGCAAGAACCGCTACACCCGTTCCGGTCTCATCAAGGGACGCACTAACGCCTTCAAGAAGGCTATCGTAACCCTCAAGGAAGGCGATGTTATTGATTTTTATAGCAACATTTAATAGAAGATGGCAGTACGTAAATTTAAGCCCACAACACCGGGCCAAAGACACAAGATTATAGGTACCTTCGAAGAAATTACTGCATCGGTACCTGAGAAATCTCTCGTTTGCGGTAAGCGCTCCACTGGCGGTCGTAACAACACCGGCAAGATGACAGTGCGCTATATCGGTGGAGGTCACAAGCAGAAGTTCCGCTTCATTGACTTCCGACGTGAGAAGGATGGTGTTCCCGCCGTTGTTAAGACAATCGAGTACGATCCCAACCGCTCAGCGCGTATCGCACTCCTGTTCTACGCCGACGGAGAAAAGCGTTATATTATTGCTCCCAACGGACTGAAGGTGGGTGCCACTGTGATGAGTGGTGCCGAAGCAGCTCCCGAAGTTGGTAATGCTCTGCCCCTGCAGAACATCCCCGTCGGAACTGTAATCCACAACATCGAGCTTCGTCCCGGTCAGGGTGCTCTGCTCGTTCGTTCCGCTGGCAACTTTGCTCAGTTGACTTCTCGTGAAGGTCGTTACTGTGTTATCAAGCTTCCTTCTGGAGAGACGCGTCAGATTCTCTCAGCCTGCAAGGCAACGGTAGGTAGCGTAGGTAACTCCGATCACGCTCTGGAAAGTTCCGGCAAGGCAGGTCGCTCGCGCTGGATGGGACGTCGCCCCCACAACCGTGGTGTTGTCATGAATCCTCATGATCACCCAATGGGTGGTGGTGAAGGTCGCCAGTCAGGTGGTCATCCTCGTTCACGTAAGGGCTTGTATGCTAAGGGACTCAAGACTCGTGCTCCCAAGAAGCAGTCCAACAAGTATATTATCGAGAGATGTAATAAGTAAACAAAAAGTTAGCTAGAATAAAACTATGAGTCGTTCATTAAAGAAAGGTCCGTATATCGAAGTCAGCCTCGAGAAGAAAATCATCGCTATGAATGAAGGCGGTAAGAAGAACGTGGTCAAGACTTGGTCTCGCGCTTCTATGATTTCTCCTGATTTCGTAGGTCATACGGTTGCCGTTCACAACGGAAATAAGTTTATTCCTGTTTACGTTACAGAGAATATGGTTGGACATAAGTTGGGAGAGTTCGCTCCTACTCGCAAGTTCGGTGGCCATGCTGGTAACAAGAAAAAGTAAGCAGGCAATTAATCGTTAATTATAGAGTAATAATATAATGGGAAAAAGAAAGAAATTAGCTGCTGAAGCAAGAAAAGAAGCTCGCAAAGCGCAAAGTTTCGCAAAGCTGAGGAATGTGCCTTCTTCTCCCCGCAAGATGAGATACGTGGTTGATTTGGTTCGCGGTATGGAGGTAAACAGAGCACTTGGCACTCTGAAGTTCTGCGTTAAGGCAGCAAGCGAAGACGTCGAAAAGGTGCTTCGCTCAGCCATTGCCAATTGGGAACAGAAGAACGAGCGTAAAGCCGAAGAGGGCGAGCTCTATATCAGTAAGATCTTCGTGGACGAGGGCGCTACCCTCAAGCGTATGAGACCCGCTCCTCAGGGTCGTGGCTACAGAATCCGCAAGCGTTCTAACCACATTACGTTGTTCGTTGACACCAAGAATAAAGATTAAGGAAAAGTATGGGACAGAAAGTTAATCCAATAAGCAACCGCCTCGGTATCGTCCGTGGTTGGGATTCCAATTGGTACGGAGGTAAGGAGTTCGGTGAGTCTATCCTCGAGGATAGCAAGATCCGCAAGTACCTCGGCGCTCGCCTCGGTGATGCAAGCATTTCACGCATCGTCATCGAACGTACTCTCAAGATGGTGACTATCACTGTTTGCACTGCTCGTCCTGGTCTTATCATTGGTAAGGGCGGAGAAAAGGTCGATACCCTCAAGGAGGAGTTGAAGAAGCTCACTCAGAAGGATGTTCAGATCAACATCTTCGAGGTTAAGAGACCTGAACTCGACGCAGTTATCGTTGCCAACAACATCGCTCGCCAGGTGGAGGGCAAGATAGCTTATCGTCGTGCTATCAAGATGGCTATCCAGAACACTATGCGTGCTGGTGCAGAAGGCATTAAGGTGCTGATCTCCGGTCGTCTCAACGGTGCTGAAATCGCACGTTCTGAGATGTTCAAGGAGGGCCGTACTCCTCTGCACACGCTTCGTGCTGACATTGACTACTGCCAATCAGAGGCTCTGACTAAGGTTGGTCTGTTGGGCATCAAGGTGTGGATTTGCCGTGGTGAGGTTTATGGCAAGAAGGATCTTGCTCCCAACTTCACTCAGCAGAAGGACAATGGCCGTGGTTTCGGCGGTGGCGACAGAAAGAACTTCCGTCGTAAGAAGAACAACAATCGCTAAAAATTCAGATTATCATGTTACAACCAAAAAGAACCAAATATCGCAGACCGCAAAAAGGTCGTTGCAAGGGCAATGCCATGCGTGGCAACCAGTTGGCTTTCGGCTCCTTTGGTATCAAGTCTCTTGAGACGCATTGGATTACCGCTCGCCAGATTGAGGCCGCTCGTGTCGCAATGACACGTTACATGCAGCGTGAGGGACAGAGCTGGATTCGCATCTTCCCCGACAAGCCAATTACAAAGAAGCCCGCTGATGTTCGTATGGGTAAAGGTAAGGGTGATCCCGTAGGATACGTGTTCCCCATTACTCCCGGTCGCATCATTTTCGAGATTGAAGGCGTTTCTTACGAGATCGCCAAGGAAGCACTTCGTCTGGCATCTCAGAAGTTGCCCGTTACTACGAAGTTCATTGTTAGACGTGATTACGACAAAAACGCATAATTAATTATGAAGATTGCAGAAATTAAGGAGATGACTACTGCCGATTTGGCAGAGCGCATACAGACGGAGCAGGCTAACTACAAGCAGATGCTCCTGAACCATGCAGTATCACCCTTGGCAAACAGCGCTCAGATTAAGGCTGCGCGTCGTGACATTGCACGTCTCAAGACCGTGCTTCGCCAAAGAGAGTTGAACAAATAATAAATGGTCTTAAACATGGAAGCAAGAAATTTAAGAAAAACGAGAACTGGTGTTGTCGTAAGCGACAAGATGGATAAGACCATTGTCGTGGCTGCAAAGTTTAAGGAGAAGCACCCCATCTATGGTAAGTTCGTTTCGAAGACGAAGAAGTATCATGCTCATGATGAGAAGAATGACTGCCATAAGGGTGACACCGTCCTGATTATGGAGACCCGTCCCTTGAGCAAGACCAAGAGATGGAGAGTAGTAGAAATCGTAGAAAGAGCTAAGTAATTATGATACAAGCAGAATCTAGATTAGTAGTTGCAGACAATAGCGGCGCTAAGGAGGCTATGTGCATCCGTGTGCTTGGCGGTACCCGTCGTCGCTATGCATCTGTAGGTGATGTGATTGTAGTATCTGTGAAGAGCGCAATCCCCACTAGTGAAGTTAAGAAGGGTGCAGTATCAAAGGCCTTGATTGTACGTACTAAGAAGGAAGTCCGTCGTGCTGACGGTTCCTATATTCGTTTTGATGATAACGCTTGCGTTCTCCTGAACAATGCAGGCGAGTTGCGTGGTAGTCGTATTTTCGGTCCTGTTGCTCGTGAGTTGCGTGCCGTCAACATGAAGGTGGTTTCTCTGGCACCCGAAGTTCTTTAATCAATTAATGATTTCAGTAATGAGTAAGTTACACATTAAGAAAGGCGATACAGTTTACGTAAACTCTGGCAACTGCAAGGGTCAGACTGGTAAAGTGTTACAGGTGCTCGTGAAGGAGCAGCGCGCCATCGTGGAGGGAATCAATATGGTCAGCAAGAGCCAGAAGCCTAGCGCCAAGTACCCTCAGGGAGGCATCATCAAGCAGGAAGCTCCCATTCAAATTTCAAAGCTCAATCCTGTTGTGGACGGCAAGGCTGTCCGTTCCAACGGTAAGGCTATGAATGTAACTGTTAAATAAATAGGAGATGTAAATAATGGCAAATACTGCAAGCCTTAAGAAAGAATATGCCGAGCGCATCGCTCCTGCACTGATGAAGCAGTTCAATTACTCTTCAGCAATGCAGATTCCCGTATTGAAGAAGATTGTCATCAATCAGGGTCTGGGAATGGCTACAGCTGACAAGAAGATTATCGACGTTGCTATCAACGAGCTCTCTGCCATCACTGGTCAGAAGGCTGTTGCTACGGTTTCCAAGAAGGACGTCGCTAACTTCAAACTGCGTAAGAAGATGCCTATCGGCGTCATGGTTACACTGCGTCGCGAGCGCATGTACGAGTTCCTCGAGAAGCTCGTGCGCGTGGCTCTGCCCCGTATTCGTGACTTCAAAGGCATCGAGAGTAAGCTGGACGGTCGTGGCAACTATACCCTCGGCATTCAGGAACAGATTATCTTCCCCGAAATCAATATCGATACCATCGAACGCATCCTCGGTATGAACATCACGTTTGTTACCACTGCGAAGACTGACGAGGAAGGTTATGCTCTGCTCAAGGAGTTCGGTCTTCCCTTTAAGAACGCTAAAAACGACTAAACAATATGGCAAAAGAATCAATGAAGGCCCGCGAGGTCAAGAGAGCAAAACTCGTGGCTAAGTATGCTGAGAAGCGTGCAGCGTTGAAGAAGATTGTTAACAGCGGCGACCCCATGGAGGCATACGAAGCAGCCCAGAAGCTGCAGGCTATCCCCCGCAACGCCAACCCCATCCGTCTTCACAACCGTTGCAAGCTCACCGGTCGCCCAAAGGGTTACATGCGCCTGTTCGGCCTTTCACGTATTCAGTTCCGTGAAATGGCATCAAGCGGTCTCATCCCCGGCGTGAAGAAGGCCAGCTGGTAAGTTCCTGTCAAAGCTGAAAACTTCACACGAGAACTTTGGCAAATTCACACGAGAACTTTGGCAAATTCACACGAGAACTTTGGCAAATTCACACGAGAAGTTTGAGAACACCTCAAAACCAGCAGCGGCAAGACAGCGTTGAAATACATTATTTTAATATTGTCGGGAGAGTCCCGATCAATTAAATTCTAAATTATATGACAGATCCAATTGCAGACTATTTGACAAGATTGCGCAACGCAATTCAGGCCAAACACAGAGTTGTGGAAGTGCCTGCGTCAAATCTTAAGAAGGAGATTACCAAGATCCTCTTCGAGAAGGGCTACATCCTGAACTATAAGTTCGTGGAAGATGGTCCTCAGGGAACAATCAAGATTGCCTTGAAGTATGATGCCGTCAACAAGGTGAATGCTATCAAGAAGCTAATCAGAATATCCACGCCCGGTATGCGTAAGTACACCGGTTACAAGGATATGCCGAGAGTTATCAACGGATTGGGTATCGCTATCCTTTCCACATCTAAGGGTGTAATGACGAACAAAGAGGCTGCCGACCTCAAGATCGGTGGCGAAGTGCTTTGCTACGTTTATTAATTTAGGAGGAATACATTATGTCAAGAATAGGTAAATTGCCCATAAGCATTCCTGCCGGAGTGACTATCAATGTCAGTGATGACAACAAGGTTACCGTAAAAGGCCCGAAGGGTGAAATGTCACAGGTCGTTGACCCCTCTATCAAGGTTAACATCGCTGAAGGCGAGGTAACTTTCGAAATCGTAGAAGAAAACGACACTGTTGAGACGAAGCAGAAGCAGGCATTCCACGGCCTCTATCGCTCCCTCATTAACAACATGGTTGTTGGCGTTTCCGAGGGCTACAAGAAGCAGCTTGAGCTCGTAGGTGTCGGCTATCGCGTCTCCAATCAGGGCAACCTCCTGGAGTTCGCGCTTGGTTATACACACCCCATCCTCTTCCAGCTCCCCTCTGAAATAAAGGTTGAGACAAAGTCCGAGAGAAACCAGAACCCCCAGATCATCCTGGAGTCCTGTGACAAGCAACTTCTCGGCCAAGTATGTGCTAAGATTCGTTCTTTCCGTAAGCCCGAGCCTTATAAGGGCAAAGGTGTCCTGTTCCTCGGCGAGCAGATCCGCAGAAAGTCCGGTAAGTCAGCTGGTGCTAAGTAACCCATAAAACTGTAAGATTATGACAACAAAATTAGAAAGACGAATCAAAATCAAGTACAGAGTTCGCAATAAGATTTCTGGTACTGCAGAGCGTCCCCGTATGTCTGTCTTCAGAAGCAACAAGCAGATATATGTACAGATAATTAATGATATGACAGGAACCACATTGGTCAGCGCTTCATCTCTTGGTATGGAAGCATGCCCCAAGAAGGAACAGGCTGCAAAGGTCGGCGAGTTGGCTGCCAAGAAAGCTCTCGAAGCAGGCATCACCACAGTTGTATTCGACCGCAATGGTTACCTCTATCATGGCAGAGTGAAAGAAGTTGCTGATGCAGCACGTAACGGTGGACTTAAATTCTAAGAAATATGGCAAATAAAGTTAAGATAAACAGCGAAATGGAGCTGAAGGACAGACTCGTGGCAATCAACCGCGTAACCAAGGTTACAAAGGGTGGTCGCACGTTCACCTTCGCCGCTATTGTAGTTGTTGGTAACGAGAATGGTATCATCGGTTGGGGCCTTGGTAAGGCAGGTGAAGTCACCGCAGCTATTGCCAAGGGCGTAGAGGCTGCCAAGAAGAACCTCGTACAGGTTCCCGTCTATAACGGTACAGTGCCTCACGAAGCTGCTGCCAAGTTCGGTGGTGCCAACGTACTCATCATGCCTGCTTCCACTGGTACAGGCGTTGTGGCAGGTGGCGCTATGCGTGCCGTCCTCGACAGCGTAGGCATCAAGGACTGCTTGGCTAAGTCAAAGGGCTCTTCCAACCCCCACAACTTGGTAAAGGCAACCATCGCAGCTCTCTCCGAAATGCGTGATGCAAAGACCGTGGCCGCTAACCGTGGCATCAGTGTAGAAAAAGTATTTAGAGGATAAGGAGGTAAACAATGGCAACTATCAAAGTACAGCAAGTAAGAAGCCGCATTCACGCTCCACGCAGACAGAAGGCCACTTTGGACACTCTGGGGCTGAGGAGGATGAATCAGGTTGTCGAGATTGAAGACAATGCCTCTAACCGTGGCTTGATTAACGCAGTTCATCATCTGGTGAAGGTGATTGACTGATAAGTATGAACAATTAACGACGATTACATTATGAAATTGAATAATTTGAAACCTGCTGCCGGCTCAACTCACAGTCGTAGAAGACTTGGTCGTGGTCCCGGTTCTGGCTTGGGTGGCACTTCTACCCGTGGTCACAAGGGTGCCAAGGCACGTTCCGGTTACAAGAGAAAGATCGGTTTCGAGGGTGGTCAGATGCCTTTGCAGCGTCGTCTGCCTAAGTTCGGCTTCAAGAATATCAACCGTGTAGAATATCAAGTAGTCAATCTCTCTTCCATTCAGAAGCTCGCAGAGAAGAAGAATCTGGAGAAGATTACCATTGAGGACATGGTTGTAGCAGGATTGGTTTCCGCAAAGAAGGGAATGGTCAAGGTTCTTGGCAACGGCAAGCTGACCGCGAAGGTGGAGGTTGTAGCCAATGCCTTCTCCAAAGCTGCAGAAGAAGCTATCCAGAATGTAGGTGGTATTGCAACTAAACTTTAATTCTGATGAAGAAGTTTATTGAAACATTAAAGAACATCTGGCATATTGAGGATCTGCGAAACAGACTCCTCATCACGCTGGCCTTTGCTGCGATGTACCGTTTCGGATCGTTCATTGTCCTTCCTGGTATCAATCCGGAGGCTTTGACTGCTCTGAGAGAACAGACCAACACAGGCCTTATGTCCCTGCTGAATATGTTCTCCGGTGGTGCATTCTCCAACGCATCCATCTTTGCATTGGGAATCATGCCTTACATCTCGGCATCCATCGTTATCCAGCTCTTTGCTTTCGTTGTACCTTACTTCCAGAAGATGCAGCGCGAAGGCGAAAGCGGACGTCGTAAGATGAACCAGTATACTCGCTGGCTGACAATGGCAATTCTACTTGTTCAGGCTCCGTCATATCTGGTTAACCTGAAGATGCAGGCTCAGGGTGCAATTAATCCCAACATCGATCAGACAATGTTTTTCATTGCAAGCACAGTTATCCTCGCAGCAGGTAGCATGTTCATCCTCTGGATAGGTGAACGCATCACAGACAAGGGTATCGGAAACGGCGTATCACTCATCATTATGTTGGGTATCATTGCTCGTCTGCCTCAGGCTTTCAGTCAGGAGATAGTTTCTCGCTTGAACAACGCATTGGGCGGTGGTTTGGTGATGCTCCTCATAGAGCTTGTACTTCTCTTTGCTGTCATCCTCGCAGCCATCATGCTCGTTCAGGGCGTTCGCAAAGTGCCTGTACAGTATGCCAAGAGAATGGTCGCAGGCCAGCAAGTCGGTGGCGTTCGTCAGTACATCCCCCTCAAGGTGTTTGCTGCTAACGTGATGCCCATCATCTTTGCACAGGCCATTATGTTCATTCCCATCACTCTGCTTGGTCTCGTTGCCAATGGTGGTCAGGCTGCATCGCCTGTCCTCATGGCACTCTCTGACCACACAAGTTGGGCATACAACATTGTCTTTGCTCTGTTGATTATCGCTTTCACATATTTCTATACTGCCATTACTCTGAATCCTGTTCAGATGGCAGAGGATATGAAGCGCAACAACGGTTTTATTCCTGGCATCCGTCCGGGAAAGGATACTGCTGACTTCATCGACAAGATAATGGACCGCATCACGTTGCCTGGTTCTCTTTTCCTGGCAGTGATTGCATGTATGCCAGCCTTCGCAGGATTGCTCAATGTGAAGCCTGAGTTCGCTCAGTTCTTTGGCGGCACATCTCTGCTCATCCTCGTCGGTGTGGTTCTTGATACACTCCAGCAGATTGAAAGTCATCTGCTCATGAGACACTATGATGGCTTGCTGAGCTCCGGCCGTATTCGTGGCCGCTCTGGTATATCTTCACGTTATTAAGGAATAATCACCAGCGGATGATATTTCTTAAAACAGAAGACGAGATAGAATTAATGCGAGCTGCCAACCAGCTTGTTGCCAAGACCCTTGCCGAAGTGGGGAAACATATCAGGCCAGGTGTCACGACAAAGGAGTTGGACAAGGTAGCGGAAGAGTTTATACGCGACAATGGCGCGGTGCCAACCTTCAAGGATTTCCCCAACCCTTGTGGGGGCACACCGTTTCCTGCGTCGATTTGCACCTCAGTCAACGATGTTGTGGTGCATGGTGTCCCCAACGACACGCCGTTAGCGAACGGAGATATCGTGTCGGTGGACTGCGGAACACTTCTGAATGGCTTCAACGGCGATTCTTGCTACACATTCTGTGTGGGCGAGGTTTCGGAAGAAGTTGCTCAGTTACTCGATGTTACAAAGAGATCCCTCTACGAGGGAATCGCAAGTGCCCAGCAGGGTAAGCGCATTGGTGACATCGGCTTTGCAGTGCAGACACTTTGCGAGTCCCATGGCTACGGCGTCGTTCGCGAATTCGTCGGTCATGGCATAGGGCGCAAGATGCATGAAGACCCTCAGGTCCCCAACTATGGACGGAAGGGCAACGGTCCGATGATAAAGAGCGGACTTTGCATTGCGATTGAGCCTATGATAACGATGGGAAGTCCGAAGATATATATGTGTGAGGACAATTGGACCATCAAGACGCGCGACGGAAAACCTTCAGCTCACTTCGAGCACACGATTGCAGTGCACAAGGGCAAGGTCGAGATTCTGTCTTCCTTCGAAGATATAGAAAAGACAAAATAAACAAATATGGCAAAACAGGCTGTTATAGAACAAGATGGTGTAATTGTGGAGTCGCTTTCAAACGCGATGTTCCGAGTTGAACTTGAGATTGGTCAGAAGATTATCTGCAACATTTCTGGCAAGATGAGGATGCATTACATCAAGATACTTCCGGGCGATAAGGTCAAGGTGGAGATGAGTCCGTATGACCTGACGAAGGGACGTATTGTATTCAGATATAAATAAAAACATCAATATGAAAACAAGAGCTTCTTTGAAAAAGCGCACCCCGGACTGCAAAATTGTACGTCGCAAGGGTCGTTTGTATGTTATTAACAAGAAAAACCCTAAGTACAAGATGCGTCAGGGTTAGTCATTATTGCAAACAAGAAAAGTATAGTATATGGCAATTAGAATTGTTGGTGTAGATTTGCCTCAGAACAAACGAGGTGAAATCGCTTTGACCTATATCTTCGGTATAGGTCGCAGTAGCTCCGCCAAGATCCTTGAAAAGGCTGGCGTGGACAAGGACAAGAAGGTTACAGACTGGACCGACGACGAGGCTGGTAAGATCCGTGAGATTATCGGTTCCGAGTATAAGGTAGAGGGTGACCTCCGCTCTGAGATTACTATGAATATCAAGCGCCTGATGGATATTGGCTGCTATCGTGGAGTTCGTCATCGTAATGGTCTTCCCGTTCGTGGTCAGAGCACGAAGAACAATGCTCGCACACGTAAGGGCAAGAAGAAGACTGTTGCAAACAAGAAAAAGGCTACTAAATAATAAGTAATATGGCAAAGAAAACAGTTGCTACAAAGAAAAGAGTAGTGAAAGTTGACGCAATGGGTCAGCTCCACGTACACAGCTCGTTCAACAATATCATTGTCTCTTTGGCCAACAGCGAAGGTCAGGTTATTTCCTGGTCTTCAGCCGGAAAGATGGGTTTCCGTGGCTCTAAGAAGAACACTCCCTACGCAGCCCAGATGGCTGCCCAGGATTGTGCAAAGGTTGCATACGACCTGGGTCTGCGCAAGGTGAAGGCATACGTTAAGGGTCCCGGAAATGGCCGTGAGTCTGCTATCCGCACCGTTCATGGTGCCGGTATTGAAGTGGTTGAAATTATCGACGTTACTCCGCTTCCTCACAACGGCTGCCGTCCTCCAAAGAGAAGAAGAGTTTAATTTTAGGTCAAACATAAAAAGTTAGATAATATGGCAAGATATACAGGACCTAAGTCAAGGATTGACCGTCGCTTCGGCGAGGCAATCTTGGGAAATCCCAAAGTACAGGCTAAGCGTAACTTCCCTCCTGGCCAACACGGTAACAACCGTCGTCGCAAGACTTCCGAGTATGGCATCATGCTTGCAGAGAAGCAGAAGGCTAAGTACACATATGGTGTGCTGGAGAAGCAGTTCCGTAATATGTTCGAGAAGGCTGCCCGTACCAGTGGTATCACCGGTGAGATTCTCCTCCAGAATCTGGAGAGCCGCCTTGACAACATCGTTTATCGTCTGGGCATCGCTCCTACCCGTCGTGCTGCTCGTCAGCTCGTCAACCACAAGCACATCGTAGTTGACGGTCAGGTGGTAGGTATCCCTTCTTATAGCGTTAAGCCCGGTCAGGTAGTAGGTGTTCGCGAGCGCAGTAAGAGCCTCGAGGTTGTACAGAATGCATTGGCAGGCTTCAACCACTCCAAGTATCCTTGGATTGAATGGGATGAGAGTCAGAAGGCAGGCAAGTATCTTCACAAGCCCGACCGCAGTGACATTCCTGAGACCATTAAGGAACAATTGATCGTTGAGTTGTACTCTAAATAAAATATAAGAATGGCGATATTAGCATTTCAAAAACCCGATAAGGTTATAATGTTGGAGGCGGATGACAAGTACGGTAAGTTCGAATTCCGCCCCTTGGAAGGTGGTTTTGGTACTACCATTGGTAATGCTTTACGCCGCATCCTTCTCTCCTCGCTTGATGGCTTCGCTATCAACACCGTGTCTATCTCTGGCGTTGAGCACGAGTTCGCTACAGTGCCTGGAGTCAAGGAAGATGTCACCAACATTATATTGAACTTGAAGCAGGTAAGATTCAAGCAGGTTGTGGAAGACTTCGAGACAGAGAAAGTTACTGTTACGGTTGAGAACGCTACGGAGCTCAAGGCAGGTGACTTCAACAAGTATCTGGTAGGCTTCGAAGTGCTGAACCCCGAGCTGGTGATTTGCCATCTGGATCCTAAGGCATCCTTGCGTATGGAAATCAGCATCAATAAGGGTAGAGGCTACGTTCCCGCAGACGAGAACCGCCCTTTCTGCACCGATGTGAATGTTATCCCTATCGATTCAATTTACACACCAATCAGGAATGTCAAGTACGCAGTAGAGAACTTCCGCGTTGAGCAGAAGACCGACTACGAGAAGCTTGTGCTTGAGATTACCACTGATGGTTCCATTCACCCGAAGGATGCGCTCAAGGAAGCTGCTCGCATTCTCATTCACCACTTCATGCTGTTCTCTGACGAGAAGATTACGCTCGAGAACAGCGAGATGGACGTGAACGATGAGTTCGACGAGGAGGTTCTGCACATGCGCCAGCTCCTGAAGACTAAGCTTGTGGATATGGACTTGTCTGTTCGTGCTCTGAATTGCCTTAAGGCTGCCGATGTTGACACCCTTGGCGATTTGGTTCAGTACAACAAGACTGACCTGCTTAAGTTCAGGAACTTCGGTAAGAAATCGCTCACGGAGCTTGATGATTTGCTCGAGAGTCTGAATCTGTCGTTTGGAACTGACATTTCTAAGTATAAATTAGATAAAGAATAAAAAGTCATGAGACATAATAAGAAATTCAACCATCTGGGCCGTACTGCATCCCACAGAGCAGCTATGTTGAGCAACATGGCGGTGTCTCTGATCATGCACAAAAGAATCACTACGACCCTCGCCAAGGCAAAGGCCTTGAAGAAGTATGTAGAGCCCCTCATCACTAAGTCGAAGGAGGACACTACGAATTCACGCCGTGTCGTGTTCAGCTACTTGCAGGACAAGCACGCCATCACGGAGTTGTTCACCACCATCTCGAAGGCTGTTGCCGACCGTCCCGGTGGTTACACCCGCATCATCAAGACGGGTTTCCGTGCCAGCGATGCTGCTCCCATGTGCTTCATCGAGCTTGTTGACTTCGATGAGAATATGGCAAAGACAGCTAAGAAGGCAAAGCGCACACGCCGTTCTTCAAAGAAGGCATCTGCTCCTGTAGCAGAGGCCGCTGAGGCAGCCGAGGCACCCGCAGCAGAAGCCGCAGAGACTGCAGCTCCCGCCGCAGAAGAAGCTCAAGAATAATTCTAAATTGCAATAATGAAAGCCGCTTCATCCGTGAGGATGGAGCGGCTTTTTTTGTGTCGCGCCGGAAAACGCCGCAGGCGGCGTTTTAATTTCCGCGTGCGGCGTTGCCAATCCCCGCGTGCGGCGTTTGCAATCTCCGCGTGCGGCGTTTTAATTTCCGCGTGCGGCGTTTGCAATCTTCTTGAAGAAAATCGCTATATATCTTGGGCATTTCGCCTTTTTTGTGTATCTTTGCACCAAATATCCAACTAAAACGAACTACAGTAATGAAAAGTAAACTCTTTCTTCTCGGCTTGATGCTTTCTGTTGTTGCTCAGGCCGAAAACCTCGCTCAGTATGTTGATCCCAGAATCGGTACTGGCGACCATGGGCATGTCTTCGTAGGTGCCAATGTGCCTTTTGGTATGGTGAATGCCGGCCCCACACAGCTTGAGACGGGCTGGGACTGGTGCTCAGGCTATCATGAAAGCGGAAAAAAGATTATCGGTTTCGGCCAGATGCACCTCAGCGGTTGCGGTTGTGCCGATCTTGCTGACATCGGTCTGATGCCTGCTTATGGCGACCTCGAGTTGAGCCGTGAAGGTATTGCCAGCGAGTACCGTCATGAGACGGAGATCATGAGGCCCGGCTACTATCGAGTCATTCTGGACCGCTTCGGCATTCAGACGGAGGTGACTGCTACAGAGCGCACTGCCCTCTATCGTTTCACCTTCCCGCGTGGCAGCAACAATGCTCGCATCATTATCGACCTGGAGAATACCATTGGCGATGAAGCCCGCGATACGCGCGTCGTGCCCGTTGATGAGTTCACGCTTATGGGTTATCGCCGCAGTCACGGTTGGGCAAACGACCAGTGGGTGTATTTCTGTATGAGGTTTAGCAAGCCGATCCATAACTGGCTGAGTGAAGGACCTGATGCTAAGTACGGGCAGGCAACATTCGAGGTTGGCCCTGGCGACGATGTGATGGTCAAGGTGGCTCTTTCGCCAACAAGTGAGGCAAATGCGCTCATCAATATGAACGCAGAGCAGCCTGGCGGCTTTGATTTCGACGCCATTGCCAACGCTGCTACCGAGGCATGGAACCAACAACTCTCCCGCATTCAGGCAAAGTTCCGCACCGAGCGCGAACGCACGATCTTCTATACGGCAATGTATCACTACATGGTTGCGCCGCAGCTTTGGAACGACGTGACTGGCGACTACATGGGCGCAGACTTCAAAGTTCATCGTGGTGCCGACTATAACACGCTCACGACGTGGAGCCTTTGGGACACTTATCGTGCCGCTCATCCCTTGGCAACCATCATCATGCCCGACCGTATGCGCGACTATGCCAAGACGATGCTCGCCATCTATCGCGAATGGGGCGAGCTCCCAGTGTGGCATCTGGTTAGCAACGACACCTATTGCATGGTGGGTGAACCCGCTGTTCCTGTGCTAGCCGACATTATCCTGAAGGGTGAGGCCGACGACATCGATATCGACGAGGCTTACGAAGCAGTGTGTGCAAGCATGCTTCCCACAGAATTCGCCAAGATGCGCCGTGTGCCTCTGCGTGGTAAGGACTATTTGGCAGAACTCGGTTATCTGCCTTACGACGGCCGCGAAGGCGAAGTCGTTGGCAAGAGCATGGAGTACTTCATCGCCTCTTGGGCCGCCGCTCAACTCGCCGGCAAGCTTGGCCACAAGGAAGACAGCATCCGCTTCTACGACATCAGCATGAACTACAAGAAGCTCTACGACCGCCGCGTCAACGTGATGCGCGCTCTCGACATGAAGGGCGAATTCCGTCCTCTGCCTCCCAACTTCAACCCCAATCAGCAGACACGCGACTATACAGAGGGTAACCCCTGGCAGTACACGTTCCTCGTGCCTCACGACGTGAAGGGACTTGCAGAAGTAATGGGCGGCGACAAGGCTCTCGATAAGCGTCTCGACGACCTGCTGGCAGCCAGCAGCGACCTGGGCGCCGGCGCCGCTCCCGATATCTCGGGCCTCATCGGACAATACGCTCATGGCAACGAACCAAGCCACCATATCTTATATATGTACAACTACGTCGGCCAGCCTCGCAAAGCACAGAAGTGGCTGCGTCAGGTCATGGACGAACTCTACACCGATCAGCCTGCAGGACTTTGCGGCAACGAGGACGTCGGTCAGATGTCTGCTTGGTACATCCTCTCTGCCCTCGGCTTCTATCAGGTTGAGCCTTGCGGTGGTGTCTATCAGCTCGGCTCGCCAATCGTCGAAGAGGCAGTCATCCCTGTCGGCGAGGGCAAGACCTTCACCATCCGCACTCACGACGGTAGCGACAAAGCCATCTACGTCAAGAAGTACGTGCTGAACGGAAAGCAGCTCAAGGGCACGACCATCACCCACGAGCAAATCATGGCTGGCGGTACACTCGATGTGTATATGACAGCAAAGTAATGTGAGAACGCCATAACGGAATAACGAAATAACGACAACAATGAAGAAGATACTATTTGTCCTGCTGATGAGTGCGCCGATGACCGCTTTCAGCAACACACATTTCGCGATGCCCGAGCCAGCAAAGAAACAGCAAGTGGCAGCACAAAGCACGATTAAGGACCTGCGTCCCGAGCCGGAGAAGCGCCTCTTCCGCAGCGAAGCCGTCGAGAAGCAAATCCTCGACCTCAAACAGAAGCTGACGGCAATCGACCCTAAGCTCTATTGGATGTTTACGAACTGCTTCCCCAATACGCTCGACACGACTGTCTGGTACAGCAACGAGAGCGGCGACGACGACACCTTCGTCATTACAGGCGACATCGAAGCGATGTGGCTGCGTGACAGTGCCGCACAGGTCTGGCCCTATCTCCGTTATGTAAATCAGGACGAGCCGCTGCGTCACCTTATCCGCGGCGTGATTCGCCGTCAGTTCGCCTGCATCCTGATCGACCCGTATGCAAACGCCTTCAATATCAAGCCGAAAGACGGCGAGTGGCAGAGCGACGAGACAAAGATGAACAAGATGCTGCACGAACGCAAGTACGAGATTGACTCCCTTTGCTATCCCTTGCGCCTTGCTTATGCTTATTGGCAGAAGACCGGAGACAACAGCATCTTCGACGAGACATGGCTCAAAGTGGTGCGCGCCACGCTCGACGTGTTCCGCGACCAGCAGAACTGGAATGGTTATAAGACGAACTACCACTTCCGCCGCAACACCAAGGCACTCCACGACACACGAAGCAATGCAGGCTACGGTCATCCGGGCAAGGCTTGCGGTCTCATTGCCAGCGCTTTCCGTCCCAGCGACGACAGCACTATCTTCCCTTACCTCGTGCCCAGCAACTTCTTTGCCGTTAGTGTGCTTCGCAAAGCTGCAACCATCCTTCGCGAGGTAAACAAGGAGAAAGTCCTTGCAGGCGAGTGCGAGCAGATGGCAAGCCAAGTTGAAGCAGCCCTGAAGGAGTACGCTGTAGTGGAACATCCCAAGTATGGCCCCATTTATGCCTTTGAGGTGGACGGCTACGGAAGCTATCTCCTCATGGACGACAGCAATGCGCCCTCTCTGCTTTGCCTGCCTTACCTGACCGACGTCGCCATCGACGATCCCATTTATCAGAATACACGCCGCTTCGTTTGGAGCGAGGACAATCCTTACTTCTTCAAGGGTAAAGCCGGCGAAGGCATTGGTGGTCCTCACTGCGGACTCGACAAGCCTTGGCCCATGAGCCTTGTAATGAAGGCATTCACCACGAACGACCGCGCCGAGAAGGAGTGGTGCGTGAAGGAAATCCTGAAGACCGACGGCGGCAAGGGTTTCATGCATGAGTCCTTTAACAAAGACGATGCGACCGACTACACGCGCAGCTGGTTCGCATGGGCCAATACGATTTTTGGCGAACTTATCGTTGACATGTATGCAGAATAACGGAAGAAAGCTATTGCAAGGAGCCCTCATTGTGGGGCTCTTTGCGTTTATTGGTACACTGACGTCTTGCATAGGCGACCAGACACAAGAGGAACAGGCGGCACTCGACTTTTTGTATGCAGGCATGCCGCTGCCCGACAGCGTCGATTACCCGCGTGAGTTCTGGGAAGCTAACGTTGCCATTACGGTGAAGGCACGACACGAGATGCCTTGGGGCGAGAAGGTGCCCGGGCGTGAATGGCGGCACTTTGTGCTTCCTTTACGCGTCAACAACGAAGACCTCGACTCGTTTCGCATCGCTTATTACGATGAGCTGAAGAAGCGTGTGGAAGGCAAGACGATGTACGCCGCCGTGCTTGAGGTGAACCATTGGTGTCACGAGCACGTCACTTATCAGCCCAGCGATAGCCGCACTTCCTCGCCGATGAACACGGTTCGCTCGGCCATCGGACGTTGCGGAGAAGAAAGCACCTTCACTGTTACTGCACTTCGCACCATCGGCATTCCTGCCCGCCAGGTCTATACGCCACGTTGGGCACACACGGACGACAACCATGCTTGGGTGGAAGCCTGGGTCGACGGCAAGTGGTACTTCCTCGGTGCTTGCGAGCCCGAGCCGGTGCTGAACCTCGGATGGTTCAACGAATCGGCCAGCAGAGGCATGCTCATGCACACGAAGGTCTTTGGGGATTACACGGGACCCGAGGAAGTGGTGAACAAGACGGCGTGCTACACCGAGATAAACGTCACGAAGAACTATGTCGATGTGGCTTCCGTGATTGTAACCGTGCTTGGCCAAGACAGCCTTCCCGTCGAGGGAGCAACGGTTGATTACCGCCTTTACAACTACGCAGAGCTCTATCCGATTGCGTCGAGACAAAGCGATGCGACGGGCAAGTCGTCGTTGACCTGCGGCAAGGGCGACCTTGTTGTCTGGGCGAGCAAGGACGGCAAGTTCGACTTCAAGAAAGTGAGTGTGGGCAAAGACGCTTTGCTGACGTTGGTGCTCGACAAGGACAGCACGTACACCGCATCGCTCGAGCTCGACCTCGTTCCGCCGTTCCCCAAGTTCAACCAACCTGAGGTGAGCGTTGAGGCGAAGCGCGAGAACCGCCAACGTCTCGCGAAGGAGGACAGCATCCGCATCGCTTACATGAAGCAAGCCTTCTGTCAGGACGGCGAGCAGAACAGGCCTGAAGTGCTGGCACGGGCCAACTGGCGGACCATCGAAGCCTTCAGGAAGAGCGAAGCCGCCAAAAAGTGCAAGGGCGACGTGCTCGCCACGCTTTCCCGTAAGGACTATCGCGACGTCACGCTCGACGTGCTGCAGGACGTGGCGGAACATACGACATACCTCGACGATCCGCTTTGGCAACAGTATGTTCTCTGCCCGCGTGTTGCCAACGAGTTCTTGACGCCTTGTCGCGGAACGCTTGTGGAGCGCTTCGGAACAATGTCGGCAGAGGAACTTTTACAGTGGGTGACGGACAGCATCACGGTCGATGACACGCGCAACCCGCAGCACCTTTGCATGAGTCCGCTCGGCGTGTTGAGGCACAGAATCTGCGACGCTCACAGCCGCGACATTTTCTTCGTGACGGCGGCCCGCAGTGCAGGCATTCCCGCTCGCATCGACGAGGTGACGGGCAAAGTGCAATGGAGGGCCACGCAGGCAGACGAGTGGCACGATGCCCTGTTCGGCTCTGCTCAAGAGAAAATGGCTCCGCAGGGTTCTTTGCGCCTCGCATTTACCGATCAGGCGGTAAAAGCCGACCCTTCCTACTATTCGCATTTCGCTTTGTCGCGCATCGAAAGCGGTCGGCCGAAGCTTCAGGAATTCCCTGAGAGCGCGACTTGGAAGGGCACTTTCGCTGACGGCGTGAGTGTCGATGCAGGCCAATACATGTTGATTAGCGGTACGCGTTTGGCGAATGGAAACGTTTGGGCGAACCTCGAGATATTTAATGTGAAGGCACAGAGCCAGCAGAATGTGCCGCTTCGACTGCGTGCAGACGACGATCACCTGCACGTCATCGGCAACTTCAACTGCGAGCAGTACTTCACCAACGCGCGTGGTGTTCACAAACAAATCATTGAGACGACGGGCAGAGGCTTCTACATGATAGCCCTCATCCGCAGCAACCACGAGCCGAGCGCCCATTTGCTCCACGACATGGAGGCAGCGAACATCCACATCTCGCAGTGGTCGCAGTGCTACCTCATGCTTTTCCCAAGCCAAGAGGACTATGCCAACTTTGACCGCAAAGCGTATGAAGACCTGCCGAGCAACGTGCTATTCGGCGTTGCCGACCCGGAGACGGTTGCCTCGATGCACATCGAGGAACTTACGCATGGCAGCGAAGAATTGCCGATTCTCATGCTTTGCGACACCTTTAACCGTGTCGTCTGGTTCCGTCAGGGCTATAACATCGGGCTTGCCGACCAGCTGATGGACGCGCTCCGAAAGATTATC
>Ga0256407_10003536_pt1 | contig 27606 bp, 20 predicted proteins | sample RumenRJG_04DNA_FD_193489 | JGI IMG/M metagenome (GOLD analysis project Ga0256407, IMG submission 193489) | Bovine rumen microbial communities from Lethbridge, Alberta, Canada - RJG_04 | ecosystem: Host-associated > Mammals > Digestive system > Stomach > Rumen | place: Canada: Alberta... | reverse complement strand
CAACTATTACTGGAAAACGCCTGCTCTACAGCCCACCATGGACTTCATAGACAAAACCGTACCCAAGAAGCCTCGCAAACTGAAACCTGTATGGACAAGCGATGGCTTAAAACTCTTCTGGACGGCACCAAAAGGCAAGAACTGGCGCACAAATGCACACCAATATGCTGTCTACCGATTTGAGAAAGGAGAAAAGGTGAACCTCAATGATGCTACGAAACTGGTGCTTATCACCAAAGACAACTATTGCTCACTACCCTACACCAGCGGAAGCAGAAAGTATACCTATGTGGTAACCACCCTGAACCGCCTGCATAACGAGAGCAAGGGAGCAAAGAAAACCATTAAGCTCTGACACAATTCCTTTAGAGAAAAACAAAACAGACAAATCTTTTTGAATAATAAGACATGGCAACAGTAGACGATAAGAAAGTGATTTTCTCGATGGTAGGCGTAAGCAAAACCATCCAGCAGAACCAGAAACAAGTACTCAAGAACATCTACCTGAGTTTCTTCTACGGAGCGAAGATAGGCATCATAGGTTTGAATGGTGCCGGTAAGTCGACACTAATGAAGATCATTGCCGGACTGGACCAGCAGTATCAGGGCAACGTGGTGTGGAGTCCTGGCTACACCGTGGGCTACCTGCCACAGGATCCTCCGCTGAACGAGGAGAAAACGGTGAAGGAGAACGTGATGGAGGGCGTGCAGCACGTCTACGACGCATTGGCCGAGTACGACGACATCAACGTAAAATTCGGACTACCCGAATATTATGAGGATGCAGACAAGATGGACAAGCTCATGGCCCGTCAGGCTGAACTGCAGGACATCATCGATGCCACCGATGCCTGGAACATGGACTCGAAACTCGACCGCGCAATGGCCGCACTGAACTGTCCTCCTGGTGATTGGAACGTAAAGAACCTCTCGGGTGGCGAGCGGAGACGTGTGGCACTGTGTCGACTGCTGCTACAGAAGCCCGACGTGCTGCTGCTCGACGAGCCTACCAACCACCTCGATGCCGAGAGCATCGACTGGCTGGAACAGCATCTACAGCAGTATGAGGGTACGGTGATTGCCGTGACCCACGACCGCTACTTCCTCGACGACGTGGCTGAATGGATCCTGGAGCTCGATCGCGGCGAGGGCATCCCCTGGAAGGGTAACTACTCATCGTGGCTGGAGCAGAAGAGCCAACGGCTGGCACAAGAGGAGAAGAATGCCTCGAAGCGTCGCAAGACCCTGGAACGCGAGTTGGAATGGGTTCGCATGGCTCCGAAAGCCCGACACGCCAAGGGTAAGGCCCGTCTGAACTCTTATGACAAGATGCTGAACGAAGAGCAGAAGGAGCGCGAAGAGAAACTGGAGATATTCATTCCCAACGGTCCGCGATTGGGCAATAAGGTCATTGAGGCCGAGCATGTGGCCAAGTCGTTCCCGGAAAAAACGCTGTTCACCGACCTGAACTTCGTACTTCCTCCCAACGGTATCGTAGGCGTCATCGGTCCCAACGGAGCAGGAAAGACCACGCTCTTCCGACTCATCATGGGAATGGAGAAGCCCGATGCAGGCACCTTCAGCGTAGGCGAGACGGTGAAGCTGAGCTATGTAGACCAGCAACATAAGGACATCGACCCTGAGAAGAGTGTCTACCAGGTGGTGAGTGGCGGCAACGAGACCATCCGTATGGGAGGCAGGGACATCAACGCACGTGCCTATCTGTCGCGCTTCAATTTCAGCGGCGTAGACCAGGAGAAGAAGTGCGGTGTTCTCTCAGGTGGTGAGCGCAACCGTCTGCAACTGGCCGTAGCCCTAAAGCAAGAGGGTAACGTGCTGCTGCTCGACGAGCCTACCAACGACATCGACGTAAACACCCTTCGCGCATTGGAGGAAGGTCTGGAGGGCTTTGCCGGTTGTGCTGTCGTCATCAGCCACGACCGCTGGTTCCTCGACCGTATCTGTACACATATCTTAGCCTTTGAAGGTGAGAGCAACGTGTTCTATTTCGAAGGCAACTATTCTGAATACGAGGCAAACAAAGCATTGCGCCTCGGACTCGACGAGCCAAAAAGAGCACGCTACAGGAAACTGATGGAGGAATAATATGACAATTGTTTTCGTCATATCGAAAAAAATGCCTACCTTTGCATCCCAACAACGAAATAACATAGAGCATCATAATTATGACAGAAAAGAATCTGACTGAGAACGAAGAGAAGAAAAGCGTCAGCTTTGTAGAACAGAAGGTAATCGACGACCTGGCAGCAGGCAAGAACGAAGGAAGACTGCAGACACGCTTCCCACCCGAGCCTAACGGCTACCTGCACATAGGTCATGCCAAGGCTATTGCCATCGACTTCGGACTGGCGAAGAAATATGGCGGAGAGTGCAACCTGCGCTTCGACGACACCAACCCCGTGAAAGAGGACACCGAATATATCGAGAACATAGAGCAGGACATCAAGTGGCTGGGCTACGAATGGGCCCACGTCTACTATGCCTCCGACTATTTCCAGCAGCTGTGGGACTTCGCCGTGTGGCTCATCAAGCAGGGCCGTGCCTACGTCGACGAGCAGAGCGCCGAGGTCATTGCCCAGCAGAAGGGCACAACCACCTCGCCAGGTACTAACTCGCCTTTCCGCGACCGTCCCGTTGAGGAGAACCTGCGGCTATTCGACTACATGAACAGCGGCAAGTGCGAACCTGGCACATTGGTGCTTAGGGCAAAGATTGACATGGCCCATCCGAACATGTTGTTCCGCGACCCACTCATCTACCGTGTACTGAATATCCCACATGTGAAGACCGGAACGAAGTGGAACGCCTACCCAATGTATGACTTCACCCACGGCCAGTGCGACTATCTCGAGGGCGTGACCCACTCTTGGTGTACACTCGAGTTTGTGGAGCATCGTCCCTTGTACGACCTCTTCGTGCAGTGGATGCGCGAATGGGCTGCTGAATGCGGTGCTACAGCCGAGAGCGGTAGCAAACTCTCCACTCTGTACTCTACACTCTCCACTTACCAGGGGCCCCGTCAGACGGAGTTCAACAAGTTGAACCTAAACTACATCCTGCTGTCGAAGCGCAACCTGCGACAGCTGGTCAGCGAGGGTGTAGTGAGCGGATGGGACGACCCGCGCATGCCCACCATCTGTGGCTACCGTCGTCGCGGCTATTCACCCGAAGGCATCAAGAAATTCATCGACAAGATTGGCTACACCAAGATTGACGCTTTGAACGACACTGCCCTGTTCGAGAGCTCACTGCGCGAAGACCTGAACACCCGTGCACTTAGAGTCAGTGCCGTGCTCGACCCTGTGAAGGTGGTCTTCACCAACTATCCTGAAGGCCAGACAGAGATGCTTACAGCCGTGAATAATCCTGAGAACGAGGCTGACGGTACGCATGAGGTGGAGTTCAGCCGCGAGATATGGATTGAGCGCGACGACTTCATGGAGGTGGCCGAGAAGAAGTTTATGCGTCTGGCTCCCGGTAAGGAGGTGCGCCTGAAGAATGCCTACATCATCAAGTGCGACGAGGAGCACCCCTGCGACAAGGACGCCGATGGTCGCGTGACCACCATCTACTGTACCTACGACCCAGAGACACGCAGCGGACTTCCCGGTGCTGATCGCAAAATCAAGGGAAAGACCCTCCACTGGGTGAGCTGCCATAATGCCGTCAAGGCCGAGGTACGCCTCTACGACCGTCTGTGGAAAGTAGAGAATCCACGCGACGAGCTGAAACGGCTCGAGGATGAGGAGGGGGTGAAAGGCATTGCCGCCATGAGACGCATGATGAACCCCGACAATCTGCACGTGCTGACCGACTGTTTTGTGGAGCCCTTCGCCGCCACGCTGCCCGCATTGAGCTATCTGCAGTTCCAGCGTATTGGCTACTTCAACGTAGACCCCGACTCGACACCCGAAAAGCCCATCTTCAACAGAACTGTCGAGCTGAAGGACACGAAGAACAAATAAGCGAGCACGTGAAAAAGACGGGTGACGAATACTACGATAGTGAAGAATTTCACGACCTGCTCAACGAGTATGAGCAGGCCGTGAATACTGGTGAACCCGTGTTCATGGATGCCGACGAGCTGGCCGAAATTGCCGACTACTACCAGATAACTGGCAACGATGAGCTTGCCGACAAAGCCATCACCCTCGCGCTGAGCCTGTCGCCCGGTGCTATAGCGCCACTTACCTATAAAATCCACGAAGCGCTCTACAATGGCGACACAGAGATGGCCCGTGTCTACCTCAACCAGATTGTTGAAAAAGAAGAGCCCGACTACGTCTACAACCAAGCCGAGATACTGATTGCAGAAGGTCGTATAGACGAGGCCGACCTCTACTTGAGGGATGAGCTGAAGAAACTGCCGCCCGAGGAGTGTCAAGACTTTGTAGTCGATGTGGCCAACATCTTCACCGACTATGGAATCAGCGAAAAGGCGATGGAGTGGATGGGTCGTGCCATGCCTGAAGACACACCGGAATTTAAGGAGCTCATGGCACGGACACTGTTCGGACTGGGGAAATACAAGGATTCCGAAAAACTCTTCAACGAACTAATCGATGACAATCCCTTTTCAAAGTATTATTGGAACGCGTTAGCTTCAGCACAGTTTATGAATGAAGACTACTCGAATTCCATACAGAGCAGCGAGTTTGCCATCGCCATCGACCCAAACGACGCCGACAGCATTTTTGCCAAGGCAAATGCCTTGTACCACCTGGACAACTATGAAAAGGCAAACGAATACTATCAGAGGTATCTGGAGCTCGTTCCCGACGATGAGCATGGCATGCTGCACAAAGGCACATGCCTCATCAACATGGGAAGGATAGATGAGGCAGTAAATGTTCTGACAAAAGCCAGGGAACTTGCGGAAGAGGTGGACGACGAAGGGAACACATCACCCAGTCTTTGCGAGATATATACAGAATTAGGGTTTGCATTCAACGAACAGGGAAAGACCGACGAAGCGCTCCATTGCCTCGGGTTGGCCGACACTCTGGATTGTGACCATTCGCAAATTGAAGTCGTCAAGGGTCACGTACTGCTCTCGGCTGGAAGATTGAAAGAAGCCGACGAATGCTTCAGTATGGCAGTAGAGAACAGCAGCGACAAGCACCTTACCATCATGCGCATCGCTGTGTCGTACTTCGACAACAAGCACATGGAAACGACGTACGATATTCTGAGCACCCTCTACAAGACCACCCCACCCGATTACAAACTGGGATTTGCATATATGGCTCTGTGCTGCCTCGAAATGAAGAAATACGATGAGTTCCTGGCGTACCTGAAGATTGCCTGCCAGCGTAATCCCATGGAATGCAAGCAGGTGCTTCATCACATGTTTCCTGCCGACCTTGATCCTGTAAAGTATTACGATTACGTCTATTCCCAATTAAAGAAATGAACTTTATCTCCACCCTTCTCAATAACCTGAACTACGGTACGATCCTCCTGCTTATGCTGCTTGAGAGCACGGTCATACCAGTGCCTTCAGAACTTGTCGTTGCACCTGCTGCCTATCATGCTGCCGGAGGAAACCTCAATGTGGTGCTCGTCGTCCTGTTTGCTACCATCGGAGCCGACATCGGTGCTTCCATCAACTATTTCGTGGCACTCTATGTAGGCCGACCAGTCATCTACCGTTTTGCCAATAGCCGATGGGGAAAGATGTGCCTGCTCAATCAGGAGAAAGTCGAGAAGAGCGAGCGATACTTCGACCAGCATGGTATCGTGGCTACACTCACGGGACGTCTCATTCCCGGCATTCGTCATCTGATCAGCCTGCCGGCAGGACTGGCACGTATGAATTATTGGAAGTTCCTGCTCTACACCACCATCGGAGCAGGAGCCTGGCACACCATTCTTGCCATTATGGGGTGGTATCTGCATGCTGTTGTTCCTGAGGATCAGCTGTCGCAGACTATTGAACGATACAACCACTACATCGTCGTCGCCATTCTGGCCGTCGTCGTCCTGGCCATCGGCTGGCTGCTACTTAAAAGGAGGAAAAATCAGGAATAGTCATCTATTTTTCCAGTATGGTGAACTTTGCAAACTTGAGCAAGAGCTGCTTCGTGCCGACATTCCGGAATTCTACCGTGGCCTTCTCGTTCTCTCCAGTACCTTCGATGCGCAACACCTTGCCAACTCCGAAACGCTGATGTTCTATCAGACAACCTTCACGCAACCCATCATGCCGGGTGCTGGACGCTGAAGGAGAAGTACTCCCCGTGTTCATTGTCCTATTATTCAGCGACGACACCGGTTTGAATCTCTTGGCAGCGGCTCCGGCCAATTGAGCCTTGAACTGTGTCGAGAACGGGTCTACCGGTGGCTCTTCAAGACGTGGAGCTACGGCACGTGGTATGGGGTCGGCCTTGAACTGAGTGGCTACCGGACGCGGGTTCTGCGTCCAGCTTGTGCGCTGACTACGTGCATACGGTTCGTCTGCCAAATCCTTCTGGTTATCTACATGCAACAGCGACGGATTGATGTCACGGATAAAACGCGAAGGGGTGTCAAATTCCATCCGTCCGAAACGGAAACGGTTCTGGGCACAAGTCAGGATACAATGCTTCTCAGCACGGGTAATGGCGACATAGAGCAAACGACGCTCTTCCTCTATCTCACGCATAGAGTTCGTACACATGGGCGAAGGGAAAATATTCTCTTCCAATCCCACCACGAAGACAGTGTGGAACTCAAGTCCTTTGGCCGAGTGGATAGTCATCAGCGACACCTTCGGACTGTTGGCATCACCATCGCTGTCAAGGTCGGTCAACAACGACACTTCCTGCAGGAAGTCGCTCATAGATACCTGGTCGCCCAGTCCCTCTTCCCTACGCGACTCCACAAAATCCTGCATACCGCCAAGGAACTCTTCGAGATTCTCCTGCCTGGCAACATCTTCCGGATCATGACTGCTGTATATTTCCTTCGAAACGCCACTCTGAGTAATGATATCATGGCCTAACAAATAAGCATCCTCACTGGCTACACGACCTGTCCAGTCCTCAATCAGCTGTCGGAAAGCCTCAATCTTCGACGCTGTGCCCTTAGTGAGGTCAACATGAAACAATACCGGCTGGGAAACGACAGCCCATAGCGACACGCCATACGTCGTAGCGGCGTTGATAATCTTCGTCAGCGTCGTCGCTCCGATTCCACGCGTCGGATAGTTGATCACTCGCTTCAGTGCTTCCTCGTCGTTGGGGTTGACTACAAGTCGGAAGTAAGCAATGATGTCTTTGATTTCCTTGCGCTGATAGAACGACAGGCCTCCATAAATGCGATAAGGGATGTTCTGCTTACGCATATATTCCTCGAAAGAGCGGCTCTGGGAGTTCGTACGATAGAGTATGGCGAAATCGTTCCACTCCAGTTTTTCAGTCCTGCGCAGCCTCAGGATATCATTACATACTATCAGCGCCTCTTCCTTGTCGCTATAGGCAAGCTTCAGCTGCACCTTGTCGCCTTCCGCATTATGGCTGTATGCCGTCTTGGGTATCTGACGCGCATTCTTGCTGATCAGGCTGTTGGCAGCCTGGACAATCAGCTGCGTCGAACGGTAGTTCTGCTCCAGTTTGAACAGCTTGGCATTGTCGTACGACTGCCTGAAGTCGAGTATGTTGTCAATATTGGCACCACGAAAACCGTAGATGCTCTGAGCATCGTCGCCTACGACACACACGCGCTGGTGCTCACGCGTAAGCTGCAGTACTATGGCCTGTTGTACGGAATTGGTGTCCTGATACTCATCGACCAACACATATTTATATTTGTCTACGTATTTTCTCCTGACCTCCTCATGCTGTGCAAACAACAGGTAGGTGTTCACCAGAAGGTCATCGAAATCCATAGCGTTGGCTTGTCGGCATCGCTCTGCGTACTTCCTGTAAATCTCAACGACCTTCGGTTTCTTCGGGTCGAACAGCGAACTATTTACAAATGCGTCGGGACGCACCAAGTGGTTCTTGGCCATAGAGATCCTGTCGCTGACAGAATGAGGGTTATACTCCTTGTCGTCAAGCCCCATCTCCTTGCAGATGCTTTTCACCAACGAGCGGGCATCGGCCTGATCATAGATCGTGAAGTTGGAATTATAGCCCAACGTCGATGCTTCGGCCCTCAGGATACGTGAAAAGACAGAATGGAAGGTACCCATGTGCAGATAAGCGGCCACCTCCTGTCCCACCAACAACCCGATGCGTTCTTTCATCTCTTTCGCAGCTTTGTTGGTAAACGTCAGCGCCAGAATGTTCCAAGGCTTCATACCCTTGTCACTCAACAAGTAGGCTATCTTATAAGTCAGCACGCGCGTCTTTCCAGAACCGGCACTCGCAATGACAAGCGAGGCACCGTCGCAATACTCAACAGCCTCGCGCTGGCTATCGTTCAGTTGGCTAAGCAAATCCTCCGTCAATTTTATTTTTTAATTTTTTAATTTTTTAATTATCAAATTATCCCATTCATCTCACCGTCAGATGGAAGCAACTCTGCTTCCGCTCATACTTCACGTAGCAACGACCATTAGCACGCATGTCTCTTAGCACCTCGCTCAGAATCCATTTCAGCGAGTCGTTCCTCACCTGCCGCTTACGGGGACCGTCGGGGGCTTCAACGGTGATGTATCGGTTATAGCAGATGTCGAAGGTGGTGCCATAGAGATGGCACGATTTCTCGGTGGCATTCTTGTTGTAGTTGCGCAGCTTCCTGATGTCTTCCTGCGAGCGCAGCACGCTCGTGACAATCAACTTGTGCAGCGGCACGCCCTTCACTTGCAGACTGTCGTAGAACGACTGTCCGATGTCCTGAAGCAGTATAGCAGCACGGGGCACTAAATAAGGGATGCTACGCTGCAGAGGGTCTACATGATAGTAGGGACTGAGGCCCACATACACCAGCTCCTTCTGCCGCTTCTCGGCATCAGCCCTACTCTCAACGGGTGTCACGCCCCACAACCTCGCTGCCGTCAGCTGAAGGGTGTTGGTATCAGGAAATTCCACCTGATAGTCGCTCACCGAGTAGATGCGATGAAACTGCCTCTCTCCCTTTTCCTTCACGATTTCCCGTACTTGAGGAACGCTGTCACTTGTCTCATCAGCAGCCGAAGTCTCTATTTTCGGAGCAACGGCCTCGTCGGCCATCGCTGAATCATCATTCTTTATAAAACCGTCGTATGTGCAACGTCCAAGTGCCAGGATAAGAATCACAACACCCATTAGTTGCACATATCGGTCCTTTATCTTCTTCGAAGTCATCTATATGCCAGAATTTTGTCTGCAAAGGTACTAATATTTTCCTAACGAACCAATAAAACAAGTTGTTTTTTACCTCTTATGCCCATCCTGTCAACTACGACATGACCGATAACCGGCTTATAGCCATCGGCTGAACATCCTACCTCATACAAGACTCCGCCCTTGGCAGTCTGCTCTTTGCCAACGGCGGGGTCTATAATATTCTGAGTCCACTTTAAAAAGTCAGGACATGTCGCGCACGAAGGCGCAGCCACTCCCCTCCCATCAAGGGGAGGGGCAGGGGTGGGGTCTGTAATATCCTGTCTGTGAGAAAGATACTGACCCCACCCCAACCCCTCCCCTACAAGGGAGGGGAGTGGCTGCGCATTGATTATTCCCCCTTTTTTCTCATGTCCTGACTTTTTAAAGTGGACTCAGTTATGTTACTGAAGTTTCCGAAGTTTCGTAGGCGTGAAGAACGCGGTGTGCTTTCTATTTATACGAATGGATAATGCGTTGAGTGATATGCAGGTAACACCACTCGATGAATAGGGGGAGGCCGACGCCCACAAAGGTGTAGGCGAGGAAGAAGAGGTCGTCGGCAGAGTGGTCGTGGATGACCATGTGGCAGCCTATCTGGCCCCAATCCATTCCATAGTAGACGATTTTCAGGGCGCTGACCACCTTGAAGGAGATGATGTGGAGTACGAAAATGATGAGGGTATGGTCTCCTATGTAAACGAGCAGATGCTTGGCACGGTTGTCGAAGCGGTCGATGTAGGTGGCGACGTTGTAGGTAAGCAGGCATCCGCATAGGGCAGGAAGGGGCAGTGAGAGGAACTGCTCGAAGGTGGAGCGCCAGTTCATATTGGCCGTGGCGTAGACAGAAAAGATGGCTACGATGGCAAAGAGAACGACGTTGTGCCACCAGCGGGAACGATAGAGATGCTGCCACTGACGGAAGAGAAAACCTGAACCAAAGAAGAAGCAGCCCATGATGTCGCGGTAGCCGCCCTGAACGAGGTTGACAACCTTAAGGCTCTCTGCAGTCTTCCAACCTGCAAGCAGCAGCATCGTGACGCAGATGGCCATGGGAATCCACAGTCGCAGGGCCTTGTCGTTAGGTGCACAGCGGGCAAACTTACGCCAGAGCCATGTGCCTACCTTGAACATGAAGAGGTAGAGCAAACTGGCCACGAGCAGTCCACGGAAGAACCAGAAAGCTCCGGCGAGGAACTCGTCGTAGCCACCCATGGCGGTGACGATGTTCCACAGGCGCTGCTCGGCCTGATGCCATGTATAGGGATGGGTAACGCCGCCCGTCCAGTTACCGTACTGCTCGTTGAGCAGTCCTATGCGGAACATCAGGTTATGTATGACGAGGAAGAAGAGCGACCACTGGACAAAGGGCAAGTAGAGTCCGCGCAGACGTTTCTTAATAAAGGTGGCCTCGTCGTTGAGGTAGTGGAGGGAGAAGAAGTAGCCTGCCGCAACAAAGAAAAGCGGCATGTGGAACTCATATAGGAACGCCGACAGCCAGGAAGGGCAGTCAGCATGGCCCATAACCATGAGAATGATGGCGATGGCCTTACAGATGGAAATTGTTTCGTTTCTCAATTCTCAATTATAAATTATCTACAGGAACGGTCGTAGCAGGGAACCAAACCACCCGCGGAATTTCTGCCAAGGGGTGCGGAATCGCTCCCATTCTTCGGGCGTTAGGAGTACACTCTGCTGCTTGTCGTGGTCAAACATGCGGTCGAGCTCGAGGGTAGTGTTACGGTCGATGATGACAGCGTTCTCCTCGTAGTCGAAGCGCATGCTGCGGGCATCGAGGTTGGTGGAGCCCACGGTACAGAAACGACCGTCGACCATCATGATCTTAGAGTGGTGGAAGCCAGGCTGGTAGAACCAGACGGTGGCTCCACGCTTCATGAGCTTGTGGGCGTTGTAGAACACGCAGTCGGGGGTAAGCGGTATATCGCTCTTAGCCGAGACCATGATCTCGACCTTCACGCCACGGTCGATAGCTCGCTTGATGGCACGGTTGACCGAGGGGATGAGTGTGAGGTAGGGATTGATGATGCGCACGGAGTCCTGGGCGTCGTCAAGGGCGTTGATGTAGAGCTGGCGCATGATCTTATTAGTGGTATGGGGCTCGCGGTTGGCTATGCCCACGAGCTTGTGGCCTGCGGTGGCTGTGGTGTCTGGCTTCAGATGGCTAAAGCTATTGGACTCGTAGGCACGGAAGTACTCCGGTCGCCAGATGTCCTCGCCAGTGGTCTTCTCCCAGATGCGGGCGAAGATAAGCTGCAGCTCGTTGACAGCACCGCCCTCGATGCGGCAGTGCATGTCGCGCCATTCGCCCACCTGCTCGGTGCCGTTAATATAGTAGTCGGCCACGTTCATACCGCCAGTATAGGCTATCTGTCCATCGATGACCACGATCTTTCGATGGTCGCGTGGCCAGATGTGGTTGACCCATGGAAAGCGGATGGGGTCGAACTCCCAGATGTCGATGCTGTCTTCGCGTAGCGAGCGGATGTGGTGCTTCAGCAGGGGCTGGTTGTTGGAGTCGTTGCCGAAGCCATCGAACATTGCCCTGACCTCAACACCCTCGCGGCGTTTCTCGCGCAGGAGGTCGAAGAGCATGGAGGCGATACTGTCGTTGCGGAAGTTGAAGTATTCGAGATGGATGCTATGGCGTGCCTGACGTATGGCCTCGAACATGTCGTCGAACTTCTGTTGTCCCGACATGAGCAGCGTCACACGGTTATTGTGGGAGAAATGCACGCCACAATCTTCCATCTGCCTGCGGAACAAGGTGTCGGAGGGTTCGATGCTCCAGGCACTCGTTGCGAGGCAAAGGAGGACTGTTACAATGGAGAATGGAGAATGGAGAATAGTGAATTGGGGGGTCATTTGCGATATTTCAGTCGATATTCGGTGGGCGAGATGCCGAAGCGCTCCTTGAAGATGCTGATGAAGTGGTCGCCGGTGGCAAAGCCTACATTGTTGGCAAGTTCGTTCATATTGATGTTGGTACGCTTGAGCAGGATGCATGCGTTCTTCAGGCGCAGGTCGCGCACAACCTCGGCGGGCGTCTTGCCCGTGAGGTCGCGAACTTTCTGGAAGAAGGGACGCATGGCCATGCCCATGGCCGAAGCCATCTCCTCAAGGTTGATGGTGCCACGGCTCATATTCTGCTGCACATACTGTTCGATGCTGTCTATGAGTCGCTGGTCCATGAGGTCGCTCATTGAGTAGTCGTCGCGAGCATTCATATCAACCACGTCGGCACTCTTCTCGGCAGTATCTTTGAGTAGTCGCAGGGTGACGGCCTGTATCTCCTTGTCGTCATCGTTGCTGCTTGCTGTTATGGTGCCGTAATCCATGGTCTCGGTCGAGGTTGTCATGCTGGAGTTGTAGCCTTCGAGCATGCGGGTTTCAGCTCCCTCGATGAGGTTGCTTTCCATCTCGAACGATTCGATACCGAGGAGTTTGTTGAATCGCATCACGGCTTCCTGCAGGTTGAAAGGCTTGGCCAGATAGTCGTCGGCACTCATGGCTATGTCTTGGTTCATCATGTCCTTGGAGCTGAGCTTGTTTTCGGTCATCAGAATGAACTTTATCTTGAAGAGGCGGTTGTCCATCTTCACCTTGTTACACAACTCGCTTCCAGTAAGACCAGGCATATCATGCTTACAGACGACAAGGTCAGGAAGAATAGTCTCGATATCGGCCATGACACCAGCGGTGCTTGTGTAGGAATGTAACTCATATACATATCGCAGGCGCGAAGCGATAAACTTGGTGAATTCTTCGTTGTCGTCAATAAAGAACACCTTGAAGCCCGACATGGGCGACTCGTCGTTACGATGGCGTATCTCGTAGGTGAGCTCGTCGCCAACGGTTTCAGGCAGGCTCATCTCACCCCGACTGTTAAGCTCGAAGTGATTACGAACGTTCTGTCGGGCTTTCTCTTCAGGATGCTCGAGTGCAGCCTGCATGTCGCTGACCTGGGTGATGATCTGCAACATCTGTGAGTGCAGGTTGTTGAGCTGCTCGCGCTCTTCGAGGGTTGTGTAGCGCTCGGCCAGGTTCATGATGATCGAGGTCATGCGGGCCATGGGCTGCCGCAGGTCGTCGCTGGCGTTCTTGATTTCTTCGCGCTGCCGCACCAGGTCGGTAATGATGGCTTTTTTCTTGCGCCAGTGCATGCGTATCTGGTCAAAGCCTTTCTTCCACAGGTATAGTACGATGATGGCAAAGGCAACATAGGTGAGTTGCATCCACCACTGCCACCACCATGCCGGTTCGATGATAATCTCGAGTTTCGTCTCCTGTGTCGGCTGCGACTTACTCTCGGCACTACTTGCCTTGACCAGCAGTTCGTAAGTTCCTGTCTTCAGGTCGGTGAACGTCACTCCGTGGCTCAGTGCGTCGCCAGGAATGTAGGTGTCGTTGTAGCCCTTGAGCATATAATGGAATTGCAGACGTTCGCTTTGGTTGTAGTTGCCTGCTGCAAACTTGATGGTGAAGGTATTCTCATCGTGTGCCAGTGTGATGGAGTTACTCTCGTTGAGCGCACGTTCAAGAATGACACGGTTATGGAATACGCGTCCTGTCTGTATCTCTTCTTCACCAATGAAGAGCTGGGTAAGGATAACCTTCGGAAGGGCTGCCTTCTCATCGTCGGACTTCGGACGGATGATGCTCGTACCATAGATACCACCCATCAGAATGTTGCCGTCGGAAGTGGTAAGGATGCTACCAAGGTTGAACTCATTGCTCTGAAGACCGTCGCTCTGGTCGTAGTTGTATAATCCCCAGTTGAGCTTTCCTTTGTGAAAGTCAACGACAATACGGCAGACACCGTTGCTCGTTGTGACCCAGATGTTGTTGTGAGCATCCTCGGCAATGCCACAGATGTTGTTGTTGCACAGGTCGTTACGCTCGGTAATGTGATAGAGCTCGTCATTCTCCATGTTCAGAATGTTCAAACCTTCGCGTGTACCTATCCACAACAGTTTGCGGCTGTCCTGAAAAACCTGGGTAATATAGCTGTTGGTGAATCTCGACTTGTTGCTTTTGTTGCCGATGAGGTGTAACTGGCTATTGGTAGATAGGTTCAGAATAGTCAATCCCTCAGCTGTTCCAACCAGCAACTCGTTCTCGACACCATTGCCCAAAGCGGTGATATTGTTCGATGGAAGTTGATGACGGTCTTTGGCATAGCTGGCAAAAGTGTTCAGTCGGGGATTGTAGTTTTGAAGACCGTTCTCGGTACCTATCCACAGTATGCCGTTTTTATCGGTACACATAGCGTGGATGTGGTTGTCAATGATTTTGTGGTCCTCGTTCGAGGTGGTATAGACGGTCGATACTCCGTTCAGAATGCGGGTTAGTCCATTCTGCTGTGAGCCTACCCACAGGCTACCGTCAAGGGTTTTGGCCATAGCAGTGACACCAAGGCTGGCCAAGTGGGCATCGTAGCCAATGATACCGTTGTCGCTGGTGCCATAGAGAACGTTTCCAGTAGAGTCCTGAACCATGGCAGTAATATCACCGATGGGGTCAGACAGGAACTTATAGATGTTTTCGCCCCAATAGGCTACGCCCGACTTTGACGTGCCTATCCAGAGCAGGTCGCTGTCGTCGACGTAGACGCTTTGGATGTTGGTAGCACTGCCGGCAGTGAGTTGACGCTGACGGGAGAACATGGTGGTGAGCTCTACAGGCTCCATGACGTGCGTATTGACGTTGACTTTCTGCAATCCGTGGCGGTTCGTGCCTATCCAAATATTGCCTTTACGGTCAGCAGCCATACTGGTAACGCTGTTGTCGGCACTGACACTCATCAGCCCCAGCTGGTCACCAATGGACGTGTCCCACACGCCGGTCTTCTTGTTCAGAACGAAAAGCGTGCCTTGGCCGTAGAGCCAAATGTTATCCATCTGGTCGGCAAACACTTTCAGCGAACCGGTTTTGCGGAGATTTCGCTTGGAAAGTTCGTCGTTGGTCCATAGAATGAACTGCTGGTGAAGAGCATCAAGACAGATAAGGCGCCCGTCGTCATAAACGAGGATGGCACCGTCTTTACATTCCCCAATAGAACAGATGTTGCCGGGAGGAATGCTATTATTGTCGTCGGAGATGACATAGTCGGTGCTCACTTGTTGCTGGGTGTTGTAACGCAGTATCTTTTTCTTGGGAATATAGCACCAAACATTCTTGTGCGAGTCAACATAGACCAGACTGGGGCGAGTGCAGCCCATGCGGCTATAAACTTGATCCATGCCGCGCTCAAAGCTCTCAGTCTGCGGGTCGTAGACGAAATAGCCCGAACCTGTTCCTACCCATAGGATGCCGTCGTTCTGCTCCTGAATGCTGAAGATATAGCTGTCGGGCAGCGACGAGCCGTTCTGTGAGTCACTCTGGAAATGACGGAAGGTGTAGCCGTCGTAGCGGTAGAGACCGGCAGGCGTACCCATCCACATAAAACCTCGTGAGTCCTTCAGTATGCAATTGACCTGGCTGGATGTCAGTCCGTTCCGGGCATCAAGCTTCTTGAACAAATAGGCGGCTGTCACCACTACAGGAATAGCGAGCAGCAGCGCAATCAGCATCTTTGACTTTATCTTCATAATTATCTGGTAATCAATAAGTATGGCGGATGGCCTAAATCATACATGAATAATGGTCGACCACGCCTAAGAGCCTGTGATCGTCATCAACCACGAGCACGGAATGGATTTTGTGCTCCTGCATGATGCGCTGAATCTCGGCAATCTTGGTCTGTGGGCTCACGGTCTTCGGAGTGCGGGTCATAATGTCCTCGACGGTGTGATCGAAGAAGCGTGACTGCCAGCGCTCCATGGCTCGGCGAATGTCACCGTCGGTAATCAGGCCTACGATACGGTCTTCGCACTCGGCAACGCCAAGCCCCAACTTACCTTTGCTCACGAGAATGATAGCCTCGCCCAGGTGCATCTCAGGAGGAAGCACGGGCAAATCATCGCTGCGCATCACATCTTGGGCAGTGGTCAGCAACCGCTTGCCCAACTCACCACCGGGATGGAACTGGGCAAAGTCCTGTGGACGGAAATGACGCTTTTCGATGAGGGCCACGGCAAGTGCATCGCCCACAGCCAACTGTGCCATCGTGGAACTTGTAGGTGCCAGGTTCAACGGGCAAGCCTCTTTCTCCACATGCACGTTCAAATGGCAGGTGGAGTACTTGGCCAACAGCGAGTCGGGGTTGCCGCTCATACCGATGATGGGCACCTTCATGTGGAGCACCATAGGGATGAAGCGGAGCAACTCATCGGTCAGTCCGGAGTTGGAGATGGCCAGCACCACGTCGTCGGGTGTTATGACACCAAGGTCACCATGAAAGACGTCGAGCGGATTGATGAAGAACGATGGAGTGCCTGTCGATGAAAGGGTAGCTGCAATCTTTGCACCGATGTGACCGCTCTTGCCTACTCCCGTGACAATAATCTTTCCCTTGCACTGGAAAATCAGTTCCACTGCCTCGTCAAAATGCTCGTCTAACTGACTGGCCAGGCCTCTAACGGCTTCGGCCTCGTCAAGGATACATTGTATGCCGTATTCTCTTGCAGTCATTGTACAATGGTTCAAATGAGTTTTCTGATGAGTCCCTCCAGCTTGTCGAGCTCAAGCATGTTAGCTGCATCGCTGAGCCCCTCGTCAGGTTTAGGATGGACCTCCATGAAATAGCCCGTAGCGCCAAAGGCTTTAGCTGCCAAGGCCATCGGCTCGACGAAACGTCGGTCGCCTCCGGTCTTACCACCCTGGGCATCAGGACGCTGGACGCTATGGGTACAGTCCATAATGACATTGGGTACAATCTGAAGCATATCGCTGATATTACGGAAGTCGACAACCAGCGTGCCGTAGCCCATCATGTTGCCACGCTCGGTAAGCCATACCTCACCAGCACCGGCATCCTGGGCTTTCTCAACGGGATAGCGCATATCGCGTCCGGCAAGGAACTGGGCTTTCTTGATGTTCACGGTACGGCCAGTACGGGCAGCAGCAACCAACAAGTCAGTCTGCCGACACAGGAACGCGGGTATCTGTAGCACGTCGCACACTTCGCCAGCCGGCTTGGCCTGCCACGCTTCGTGTATGTCGGTGAGGATGCGGAGTCCGTAAGTCTCCTTGATGTCAGATAGCATCTGCAGACCTTTGTCTATGCCCGGGCCGCGGAAAGAATGCAGCGAAGTGCGGTTGGCCTTGTCGAAGGATGCCTTGAAAATAATATCGGTGCCCAGCTGTTGATTGATCTCCTTCAGCCGTCTGGCAACAGTGTTCAGCAGTTCTGATGATTCAATAACACAGGGGCCTGCTATCAATATTGGTTTACCCATAACATTATTATATATAGTCATTCAATCTGCAAAAGTACTGATTTTTCTTTATTCGAGCAAGAATAATGTATTAATTTCAGCTAAAATTTCTTTTTGCGGCGTTTTTTATGTTTTACCTTTTTACTTTTTTACCGTTTTTATTTGGCCGTTATGCAGAAATGTTGTATTTTTGCAACCCAAACTGCATATATGCAGCAAATGCAAGTGCTAACTGAATATTTATCAATCCAAATTATAACGTTATGACTTACAACAAATCATTTCAGAAGGCTACGCTCGCTATGGCAATGGCCATCATGAGCAGTACAGCCGCCATGGGACAACAGTCTCAGAAAGATTCCGACATTGACTGGATGAAGGAGTTCACCAGTCGGGTTACGTTCAACGGCTATGCACAGGGAGGCTATTCTTGGCAGGACAAGAACGACAAACAGCAGAACGATTTCAACCTGAAGCGTACTTTATTATGGGCCAAGGCCCGCATCACCGACCGATGGTCGTTTCTGTTCATGCACGACTTCTCGAGCGTGGTTCAGGAGTTCTATACCGACTATCGCGTTACCAACGACAAATCACTTACCGTCCGTGTAGGACAATTCAAACACTCTTATTCTATGGAGAACCCACTTTCTCCGACAATGCTCGAATTGATTGACGTCTATTCGCAGGCTGTGCTCTATCTGGCTGGCGAGGGCCCCGATCCCCTCAATGGTGTCAACTACGGACGCGACATGGGATTGCTTCTCTATGGTGACGTACTCAATGACCACCTGCACTACGAGCTGGCGTTGATGAACGGACAGGGCATCAACCGTAGGGACGGGAACAACCAAAAAGATGTCATTGCAAAGCTCGACGTGCGTCCTGTAGACGGACTGCGTCTGGTCGTCTCCGGACAGAAAGGTACGGGCCATGCCGTAAATACGGCTGCATGGAATCCAGACATTGCTGTAGGCGATGACTATACCCGTGACCGCTACAGCGCCGGATTTGAGATTAAATCAGGCCGATATGGAGAGGGGAAATACAAGGAAGCACGACCGATGAGCGTACGTGCCGAGTGGCTTGGAGGAAAGGATGGCGACGTGGGCAGCCGAGGCGGCTACGTTACTGCCTGCATTCCTTTGGTTCAAGGTTGGGATTTCATTGCCAGTGGCGAGACCTTTGATCGCAATACAAAGGTCGACGGATGGGATCAGACCAATGCCACGCTGGGGGTGCAATACTGGTTTTTCAAGAAATGCCGTTTCCAGTTGCAGTACACCCGATGCTTCTGCGGCGACCAAATAGGCAAGAACTATAACTGGCTACAGTCACAGATTCAGGTGGCATTCTAATTAGCTCTTTGGCATTATATATTTTTCCTAAAACCATTACAAAACAAGAATATGATTATCAAAGTATTACTCACTATAGTATTCCTCGTCATCATGGTTGGCGTCGGAGTGGTGTCACGTAAACAGGCCAGAAGCGTCGACGGTTTCGTGTTGGGTGGCCGCTCAGTAGGTCCGTGGCTAACAGCCTTTGCCTTCGGAACCTCCTATTTCTCGGCAGTGGTCTTCGTGGGCTATGCTGGACAGTTCGGATGGAAATATGGTTTGTCGTCGGCTTGGATAGGTATCGGCAATGCGGTCATCGGTTCGCTTTTGGCCTGGATTATCCTGGGTCGTAGGACAAAGCTGATGACACAGCACATTGAGAGTCGCACCATGCCCGACTTCTTCGGAACACGTTTCAACGATCAGGGACTGCGCGTGGCAGCTTCCATCATTGCCTTTGTGTTTCTGATTCCGTACACCGCTGGTGTCTATAGCGGCATCTCAAGACTCTTCGAGATGGGCTTTAACATTCCCTACGAGTACTGCGTGGTCATCATGTCCGTCCTCACTGCTGTCTATGTCATCCTCGGTGGCTATAAGGCCACGGCCATGAACGACTTCATCCAGGGCATCATCATGCTCTTTGGTATCGTAGCCGTCATCGCTGCCGTGCTGGCAGCACAGGGTGGACTGGCTACCGCAGTGGAGAAGCTGGCACAGCTACCCTCTGATGCAGACCCGACGGTGAATGGCGGCTTTGCCTCGTGGTTCGGCCCCGACCCGTGGGGACTGTTGGGTGTGGTTATTCTTACCTCGCTTGGTACGATGGGACTGCCCCAGATGGTGGGTAAGTTCTATTCTATTACCGACGAGAGCGCCATCAAGCGCGGCACCGTTATCTCGACCATCTTTGCGTTTATCGTAGCAGGCGGTTGCTATTTCCTCGGAGGCTTCGGTCGTCTGTACGACCCCGTCATTGCTGCCAATGGTAAGATAGCCTACGACTCCATTGTGCCTGCCATGCTTGTCACGTTGCCCGACGTGCTCATTGCCCTTGTGGTACTGTTAGTTCTCTCGGCTTCGATGTCGACGCTTGCCTCGCTGGTGCTTACGTCGAGTTCGACGATGACCCTCGACCTGATTTACCGCGACAAGAAGTCGGCTCCCGGTGAGGTGATGGAAGGCTCTATCGACGACGAGGTGTCGGAGAAGGTTGAACGCCGTAAGGTTGTCGTGATGCGTGTGCTCATCGTGTTCTTCATCGTTATCTCGCTGATGATTGCCCTGAACCCGCCTACCTTCATCGCACAGCTCATGGGTATCTCATGGGGTGCACTGGCTGGTGCCTTCCTCGCTCCCTTCATGTTGGGACTCTACTGGCGTGGCGCCACTACTGCCTCGGTATGGGCATGCTTCATCTGGGGTGTAGGCCTCACGGTTGTGAACATGCTATTGGGCAACCCCATCAATCCCATCAACTGCGGTGCTATTGCTATGATTGGCGGCTTCCCCGTGGTGTGGTTCACCAGCATCCTTTCGCCCAAGATGTCGAAAGATTCGGTTGATAAGATGTTCGAATGCTACAATAAGTAATCAAGGACATAAGCTGCGTCTCTCAGCAGAGCTGTTTTTATGTCCTCAGCCAACAGGGTACATTCGTCGATCTCAGGTTTTCTCGCTCAGCCGAAGGATGCTTCGCTTTGCGAAGAACTATCATACTTTCATTGTCTAAGTGCCATACTTACAAGGCGGAAACAGCATGCTTTCGAAGGGCATCGATGCCACTTGGTGAAGGATGTGAAGGATAATATGTAAACTTTCGTATAAAGGAAAACATTTAGCCTTGGGGATAAATAATTTCCTATAAGGGAAAGTTGCTCTACAATCCTTCACATCCTTCACACCTGCCTTCAGAATGGCAGTTCACCTTCTGAAAGTGTGATTGGCGAATTGATGTCGTCAGGTCTGTTTTCAGTCATTGCCAGTGTAGCCTGAATCTGGTCGGGGGGAATCAGGAATACCTCGTAGAACCACCCTCTCATGGTGTGTATTTTCTTGAACCCCATCTTTCCCATGACGATGCCCACTTTCCTGGATGACAGTCCACGGCCCACCACGCCGCCATTGATATATTGGGCTATCGAGGCCACGTTCATCAGCGTGATTTTCTCGTCGGCTTTCTCCTTGCCCAGCACCCGTGCCATCTGGCGGTAACTCTCCGTCCTGCCTGTCACGCCACTGTCATAGCGTATCAGCCGCACCATCTCCTCCAGTCCTACCGCTTTGCTCGGCACGCTGGTCAGACACTGGAACAAACTTAGTTTCTGCTGAATCATAACTTCATTAGGTTTTTATACCACTTTGGTAACAACTCAGTCATTGGAAGTGTGGGGCCACGGCTCAAACTCCAGTTCCAGCTCAACCCAAGGCTGCTGCTCTTGAGCGGTGGCGTTCTTCTGATTTGATACTCCCAAGCCTAACAGGCGGATGGGGTGGGAGTGGCGCTCGGCGAAGCCGCTTTGCTTGTCAAAGAACTCCACGCTCTGCATAAGTTGCTTTGCTAAAGGCAGGATATCATCCTTTGTTCGCAAGATGTGGTCAACGGTAATACTGCGGGTAATCTGCTGGAAGTCCAGGAATTTTACTTTTAATGTTAGTGTGCGTCCCTCGAAGTCATTCTTCTCGATGCGCCTGACCAGCTCCAGCACTGTATGGTACAAGTGAATGGTGACGGCAGAGTTCTCGCTGATGTCTGACTCAAACGTCTGCTCATAGCTGACGGACTTGCGCTCCCACTCGGAGATAACAGGTCTGCTATCTATTCCTCGCGAGAAATCATAGAACACCTGGCCCATCTTGCCAAACTCCTGCGTAAGCCGGGTGAGCGACATGTTCCTCAGATCCAGCCCTGTGAAGATACCCATACGGTGCATCTTCTCTGCCGTCTTCTGGCCGACACCCCAGATTTTCTCCACCTTCAATTGGGCGATGAAGTCCAAGGCCCTGTCTGGATGAATCACCGTCAGACCGTCGGGCTTGCGCCAATCGGAGGCAATCTTAGCCAGGAACTTGCAGTAGCTGACACCTGCCGATGCCGTCAGTCCTGTCGTCTCGCGTATGCGCTGTTTGATTTCACGGGCAATGTCAACACCCAGTTCGATGCCTTTCTTATTTTCGGTTACATCGAGAAATGCTTCATCGAGAGAGATCGGCTCAATCAAATCGGTATAGTCATGGAAGATGTCGTGCAACTGTGCTGAAACCTCCTTATACCGCTGGAAATGTGGCTCCACGATAATCAATTGCGGACAAAGACGTTTGGCCACCTGAATGGACTGTGCCGAGTGCACTCCGAACCGTCGGGCCTCGTAGCTGGCTGTTGCCACCACGCCACGTTCGGCATCATGGCCAACCGCTATCGGCTTACCCTTCAGTTCTGGATTGTCTCGCTGCTCCACAGCGGCAAAGAACTGGTCCATGTCCACGTGGATGATTTTCACCTATTTATACGTTTACATATCACTCTTGCTGAGTGAGCCGATGTGAATCTTCATCTTGTGTAGTTCAGGGGTTTGCTGAACCATGATGTCTACCTTCTTCTTGAAAGATTCCTCGTCATAGCGCCTTTCATCCTTCTTCAACTCATACGCCCAAGCCTCCTTGCCAATAGGGTCAACTACCACGAGATCAATCTCATTGAAACCTTTTCTGTCCCACCATTTGCCGATGACATATTGCCCCTGTTCCTGAAACTTCCTGGCAAAGTATCGTTCCATCATCAGACCCGAAACACCGCTGTAGTCTCTGCGGATGATGGTGTCGAGGGCTTTCAAGGCCTTGTTCTCCACAAGTGCCTGATACTTGAAGAAGAAGCGGAACCAGAAAATCAGGAAACAGTCATTGAGCTGGTAGCGAACCTTCTTGCTGCTCTCCTTGGCGAAGATGGGCTGATACTTGGTGATCAGACCATAGTAGTCTTCCAAACGGGAGAGGTAGCTGCTGATATTGTCAATACCCAGCTCGTTCTTGATCTCCGCGCTGGTTTTCATCCCGCTGGCAATGCATGTCAGGATGGAGAAATAGATGATGTAATCGGTGCCGAACTCTTCTATCAGTATGTTCTTTCCCTCATTAATGAACGGTGAGTTTTCTTCCGTCAGGGCTCCAAGCATCTTTCTCCAACTTGTCTTCCCACGGTCAAGTAGGAGGGTGACATACCAGGCAACGCCGCCTGTAATGCTGAACAGTGCCAACAGGTCTTCAGGTGTGTAGTCGGGGTTGAAGTCATGAAGAATCTCTTTTAAGACGTCAGTCCTGAAGGGCTCAAGAGTTATCTTCTCGTTTGCACGTCCAAAGAGGGGTTCTTCGTAATTCTCGAAAATCTTCTTCATCAGCGTGAACACGGAACCACTGATAATCAAGTTCAGGTGGCTCTTGCTTTTGTTCAAGTCCCAGTCGCGCTGCATGTTACTGAAGACAGTAGGATTGACCTTCTGAAAGTTCTGGAATTCATCGATAATCAGTGTGAATGGCTTGGTTTCAGAGAGATGGAGAACGAATCGGAATACCTCGGAGAATGAGTTCGCCTGTCCCAACACCGGCACACCAAGCTTGCTGGTTATCTCCTGAACAAAGTCCTGGCACAGCAATGCCTCGGCCTTCTTTCCGACGAAGAAATACAGTACAGTATCATCACCGCAACGAAGCGAAAGCTCCGTCTTGCCAATACGCCTGCGCCCCATCAGGACAGTCATTCGCGCTTCCTGTTTGCTATACCTTAATACATCACTCAGCAACTGCTGTTCAGACTCTCTATCATAGAACCTCATAACTTAAAAATGATAATGGTCATTATAATAATGGCGGTTATTATTTTGCAAAGGTACATATTTCTTCCGAATAAACAAGCAATTTGAAGGAAAAAACAATGGTTACGCGGTGCCTACTTGCAACTTTTTACCTTTTAATCACGTCTAATAGATAAAAACTATTAGAAAGAGATTATAATGAAGACAATAGGAAACATCATCTGGATTATCTTTGGCGGGCTGCACATTGCCCTGGAGTATTTCATCGCCGGACTGGTGCTGATGATTACTATTATCGGCATACCCTTTGGTTTGCAGAGCATGAAGTTGGGTATGCTGGCCATCTGGCCATTCGGCACGATAGTGAAATGGAAACCATCGCAGCCAGGCTGTCTGAACATATTCATGAATGTGGTGTGGTTCTTCGTGGTCGGCATCTGGATCTGGCTCACCCATGTTTTTTATGGCCTCATTTTCTGCATCACCATCATCGGTATTCCCTTTGGAAAGATGCACTTCCGTCTGGCAAAGCTGGCTCTGTCACCATTTGGTAAAGAACTCGTATAGTCTGATATGACCGTAGAAAAGCCAGCGTTGAACTGCCCACTTACTCTCCTATGATTGTTACGACCAGTTTTCTTGCCCCACCGTAATTCCTGTACTCACAAAAGTAGATACCCTGCCAGGTCCCCATGTTCAAACGCCCGTTAGTAATGGAAATAACAGATTTCGAATCATGTTTCTTGTAATTTTGCTGCACAAGGTACGAATAATAAGGAAATAATGTGTACCTTTGCGCAATAATAATAACTATAAGAAGATGAAGTTAATAGCTATTCCAACGTTGGGCAAGGACATCTATCTTGCCGGAGGGTGCTTTTGGGGAACGGAGCACTACTTCAAACAGATTGAGGGTGTGGTGGAAACGTCAGTGGGATTTGCCAACGGACATACTGCTGATCCATCGTACAAGGAGGTCTATACGGACACGACGGGTTATGCAGAGACGGTACATGTGAAGTACAATCCCGAAGTGGTCAGCCTTGAATTCCTGTTGCAGATGTTCTTCAAGGCCATCGACCCTACAAGTCTCAACAAGCAGGGACATGACGAAGGAACCCGCTACCGAACGGGTATCTACTATACCAATGCCGAGGATTTACCCATCATCGAAAAGGTTTTTGCAGAAGAACAGAAGAACTATCAGCAGCCTTTGGCTGTTGAAAAGCTTCCGTTGCAGAATTTCTATTCGGCTGAGGAGTATCACCAGGACTATCTTGACAAGAATCCCTCGGGCTACTGCCATCTGCCAGAGTCGCTCTTCGAGTTTGCAAGACAAGCAAAAGATAAGAGTCAAAGATGAAGATAGTAGTTGCAATTGATTCATTCAAGGGGTGCCTGACTTCAAAAGAAGCCAATCAGGCAGCAGCCGAAGGTATCAGGAGCAATTGCCCTAATACGGAAGTTTTACAAGTACCTGTCAGCGATGGCGGTGAAGGATTTCTGGAGGCTTACCATGCGGCTATCGGTGGGGCCCTGATAGAGTTGACGGTCAGAGATCCTTTGATGCGACCAGTCTCTGCCCAATACCTGCTACATGATAAGCTGGCTGTGATAGAAATCGCACAAGCCAGCGGATTGACACTACTCTCCAGGGAAGAACGGAATCCGATAGTGGCTACCAGTTACGGCACGGGCCAATTGGTGGCTGATGCTGTCCGAAAAGGCGCAGAGCATATCATCGTTGGTCTTGGTGGCAGTGCGACCAGTGATGCTGGTATTGGTATGCTCCGCGCACTCATTGACATTTTTGCCAAACATGGCGAATGGGATGATATTGAGGAGCTGAAGCATGTCCGTTTCACCATTGCTTCCGATGTCAAGAATCCGCTCTGTGGCGAGAATGGAGCAGCATACGTCTTTGCCCCCCAAAAGGGAGCATCGCCAGAAATGGTACTTCAACTCGACGACCGGGCCAGGAAATTCGCCGATATTTCTGCAAAGCATTTCGGCTATGATTGCTCTGAAGAGGAAGGTGCAGGTGCTGCTGGCGGTTTGGGCTATGCCTTCCTGCAATATATGCATGCCGACTGCAAGCCTGGCATTGAACTATTGCTCGGCACCATCAAGTTTCATGAGATAGTAAATGGTGCCGACCTCGTAGTCACCGGTGAAGGCTCCGCTGACCGACAGACCTTGATGGGCAAGCTTCCCATAGGAATCCTGAAACAATCAGCTGGCGTGCCTGTATGTATTTTTGCAGGCAGAATCAGCGATAAACAGGAACTGTTAAATGCGGGTTTTGCCCATGTCGAGTGTATTACCCCAGAAGGTATCACTCTCGAAGAAGCTATGCGCAAGGAGGTGGCTATACAAAACATCATCGATACCGTAAAGAAGTTTTGCGAGAAGGTGCCGGTAAGGGATGATAGGGACAAAACCGTCGAGCATATCCGTAGTACCAGCTATCACGTAGAGCACCCAGAAGGGCATAGTCATTGCATCCACCAAGAGCAAAGGCAGACACAACGCGATTCGCGATGATGACAGGAGATTGGCTGCTAGTCTTCCTCTGTCTCGACTCGGCATAGCTCTAACAAGTTTGTTTTTTCTTTAATGTCACCTACATTAAGTGATGAAAAAAAATAACTTGGTACAAATAATTAATGGAACACGAAGATACGAAGTTTTTCGTTCTCGTGAAATAATGAGATCAACTTCCCTGCAAAGAAACTGTTTGGAGCCGTTGGCAATATGATTGGTATTACCGTTGTTCCAAAAGTTCTTTCAGTTTATTGACATTGCTGCGCGAGACGGGGATGGTATCGTGACTGTGACGCATCACGAGCTGCATGGCACGAGAATTATAGGAGATTTGTTCCACCTGTCCGAGATTGACCATAAATGCACGATGGCAACGGACTACCATAGAATAATCCAGCAGCTCGTCTTCCATCTGTTTCATCGTAGCGCGGAGCATATTTGTCTTCACCTCGCCTTCACGAATTTGCATCACCTTGACATAGTTACCAACTGCTTCTATATATAATAGGTTTGAAATCTCGATGGTAACACGTTCGTTGGTGTTACCTTCGAGTGTTATCTGGGAGTCCTGCAACTCGGAACCTGAATTCTGAAGCTTGGAACCTGAATCTTGAAACCTGGAACCTGAATCTTGAAACCTGGAACCTGAATCCTTACTGGAAGTCTGCAATTTCTTCAGATGTTCGTTCAGCTGTCTGGTTTCTTCCAACTCTACTGCCAGATAACGGCTACGGAACTTGAATCGCCAATAGAGTCCGATGGCAAAGGATAGAAAGGCGATAATCACCAGCGTCTCCAGATAATTGCTCAAAGACAGTTTGTTGCCCCCTACCACACTGCTCATTGCAAAATGACGATAAAGGCAAATGAACAGTGCCACCAACGGCGTGTTAATGCATTGGAAGCGGAGATTGCGGCTGATGATATAGCTGACACCGCGATCGTAGGAGCGCGGCATGCGGACAATGTATCGCAGAATGACTTCCGTCAGGAAACAACTGAACAGTCCCAATGCAAATATCGCCAGCAAATGAACATAGGCCTGCCATTGCCACACTTCGAGTCCGAAGGGCTTGAAGATAGCCAGTGCCAGCACGATAAAGGCGCAACTGATGACACGAATGTTGATGGTTTCTTTATGATCTTTGTTCATACAGCTGGCAAAGGTACGAATAAGTGAGCAGAAAACCAAAAGAATTTTGAGCTTTCTCGAGCGAGAGTACTTTCGACGAAGTCAAAGGTACGAAAAAGAAATGAAAAGTGGATTGTG
>Ga0256407_10003533_pt1 | contig 27620 bp, 30 predicted proteins | sample RumenRJG_04DNA_FD_193489 | JGI IMG/M metagenome (GOLD analysis project Ga0256407, IMG submission 193489) | Bovine rumen microbial communities from Lethbridge, Alberta, Canada - RJG_04 | ecosystem: Host-associated > Mammals > Digestive system > Stomach > Rumen | place: Canada: Alberta... | reverse complement strand
AAGATTGCGATTTGAATATTATGAGTAAGACTTATACTCTTGAAGATGGTGAAAGCTTGATGGCTGAGCTGAAGTCCACGCGTGGGATGATGGCTGAGATGAGAGGCCGTTTAGAGCGAGACGAGATTACTCCTGATGAGTGGAGGGAGTGGTATGCAGGATACCAAGCCCGTCTTGACGAAATCAAGGAGGCTGTTTCCGGGATGCGTGAGGAGGTTTCTCGCAGAAATGCAGATTTGGACCTTCAAATGCGTGAGAGGGCTGTAGAGCTCAACATGACCGCTGAAGAATACAAAGAGTATTTAATGTCGCTGATTGCCAAATAGCGATACAAATTTTTGATAACTCAAATCAAGTATTATTTCAAAAATTGTTTTGTGCGTAACTTGCTGAAAATCAAGTTTACGTCAAAATGATGGTTTACGATAAAAACCAATTTTCCCCAAATCTTATGGAATGCTCAAAACCCCAGAACTCCGAGCTTGCTCGCCTGAACTCTTTTGAGAAATAAACTATGCGTGAAGAAACGCTGGGGCTAAGGGTTATACCCAAAAAGGGGTTGGATGCTTACTTCCATCTTACATCGTCAACATTCAACATTCCCGTTCTCGTTCCCGTTAACGTTATTTTAAAAAGAATTATGAATCCAAGTGAAATAATAAGTCATATCGAGCCGAAGAAGAAATGGCTCGACGTAGATATTAAAGGTCTTTGGCGCTACCGTGACCTCTACCGTATGTATATCAAGCGCGACATTGTCACGCAGTATAAACAGACGATCCTCGGTCCTGCGTGGTACCTCATCCAGCCCCTGTTCACCACCATCATGTATATGTTCGTGTTTGGTGGACTCGCAGGCATCTCTACCGACGGCATCCCTCAACCGTTATTCTACATGGCAGGCATTACCCTCTGGAACTACTTCAGCACCTGCTTCTCCTCGTGCAGCAATGTCTTCTCTGCCAATCAGGGCGTCTTTGGCAAGGTCTATTTTCCCCGCTTGGTCGTTCCACTCAGCTCCATCACCAGCAACCTCATCCGTATGCTCATCCAGCTGCTGATGTTCATTCTCATCTACGTTTATTATGTCGCTACAGATAAGTTCCCGTTGACGTTATCGTTCACGTTATTATTAGCCCCTGTGCTAATAATAATGATTGGCCTCCATGCCATGTCGTGGGGTCTCATTATTACCTCTTTAACCACGAAATATCGAGATTTAACTATGCTCATTGGTTTCGGCGTTCAGCTGCTCATGTATGCTACGCCCGTTATCTATCCCTTGAGCTTTGCCCCTGCCCAATATCAGGTGTATATCAATATTAATCCACTCTCTCCCATTTTTGAGGCATTTAAGTATAGTTGCCTTGGTGTCGGTACCTTCTCTATCAGTGGCCTCCTTTATAGTGCCACCTTCCTCGTTATCACCATGTTCTTCGCTGTCATCATCTTCAACCGTACCGAGCAGCGCTTCATGGATACAGTTTAACGCAAGAACTTCCCGATTCCCTTATAGTTAGGGTTATCGTTAAGGTTATCGTTATCGAAATAAAGTATGGATAAGAATATTGCAATAGAATTTCAGAACGTCGGCAAGCAGTACCGCCTCGGCCTCGTCGGCACAGGCACCTTGTCCCACGACCTCAACCGATGGTGGCAGACCACCATCCTCCGCAAGGAAGACCCCTACCTGAAGATTGGCGAGGTCAACGACCGCTCTACCAAGGGTCACAGCGACTATGTCTGGGCTCTGAAGGACATCTCCTTCAAGGTAGAGCAGGGCGACGTCGTCGGCATTATCGGCAAGAACGGTGCTGGCAAGAGCACCCTGTTGAAGCTCCTCAGCCATATCACCGCCCCTACTACTGGTCATATCACCTATAAAGGCCGTATCGCCTCCCTCCTGGAGGTCGGCACCGGTTTCCATCCCGAGATGACGGCTCGGGAGAATATCTATATGAACGGCAGTATCATGGGCATGACACGTCAAGAGATCACCCGTAAACTCGACGAGATTGTTGATTTTGCTGGCATCGAACGCTACCTTGATACCCCCGTCAAACGTTTCTCCTCGGGCATGACCGTCCGCCTCGGCTTCGCCGTCGCCGCTTTTTTGGAGCCGGAAATACTTGTTGTTGACGAGGTCCTTGCCGTCGGTGATGCCGAGTTCCAGAAGAAGGCTGTTGGAAAGATGAAAGAGGTAAGTTCCTTAGGAGGTCGAACTGTACTGTTTGTCTCTCATAACATGCCTGCTGTGAAAACTTTATGTAAAAACGGTATCGTTCTTGAAAATGGTCAGATTTCATACATGGGAACCGCCGAGGATTGTGTCAACCGATATCTCCATGAAGAATTTGCTGATGATCATATTTTTGATATAACCAAGGATATTGACGTAAGAAGCAAATTGTTTCATATCGAGGACATAAAACTGAATGGTGGTATCCCACAAAAGTTCAATCTTGATGATAATAACAATTTAATTGATATAACAATATCAGGGAAGATAGACATCCCGATGAATGTCGAGTTTATTGCTCAGATATATGATTGCAATTCTATTTTGATTGCGTCATATGTACCAACCAATTCAACAGGTCGTTATTATAAATTTGATTCTGGTGAATTCATAATACACGAATTACTATCAATACCAGACACTCTGACAAATGGTGAATATCGTTTAAAGATAGATCTCACTCTTCGCAATATTGAATATCTTGCTATTATACCCAAATTGGCTATTTTTGTTAAAAAAGATAAAATTAGTAAATATACTGGGGCTGAACTTACCAATATGAACATCGGTTACATTTTTATTGATGAACAAAAGTGATAATAGGGACACTTACATATCATAGGGCAGACAATTACGGGGCAGTATTGCAAGCATATGCTTTATGCCAATATCTTCGTGAGCAGGGATATGAAGCAGAGAATATAGATTATTGGCCATATCACCATGCTGTAGTATACAAATTCTGGTGTTGGGACAAATGGGAGTTTCATTCGAGTAATTGGAAAGGTAAAATATTTTATCTGTTGAAATTTCCTTCTATACTGTTAAGAAGTTATAAGCGCAAGAAGAATTTTGACAAATTCCGAAAAAAGAAGATGAAAATAGCTTCTTTGAGAGATAGTTATGATGCGGTCTTCTATGGTAGTGATACTATATGGAATAGATGGAATCTTAATCGTTTTTATACGGGATTTGACTCAATGTATTGGGGTGCTGATAGCATTAAAACAAAGTATCGGTTCTCATACGCTCCTAGCATGGGAAATGTAATTGAGGCAGAAGAAACATTGATACAATGTCAAACTTATCTTCGTTATTTCGACAAATTATCAGTAAGGGAAGTTCAACTGAGGGATAAATTAGAAGAGTGGGGAGTAAAGGATGTTCAAATCACAGTAGACCCGACCTTGTTGCTACCCAAAAACATTTGGGATAATTTAGCAAGCAGGCGTATTATAAAAAGAAACTATATACTTTGTTACAACTTGGAGTGTTCTCCTGTGTGCAAAACTATGGCTGAGAATATTGGAAGAGAGAAAAACTTACCAGTTGTTCAGATGACAGCTCTTGTCTCTAAGAGACATAGCAGTGATATTTATGATACAGCTGGACCTTTTGAGTTCCTTTCTCTGTTTAAATATGCATCTTTTGTGGTTACTTCTTCATTTCATGGTTGCGTATTCTCTATCATCTTCAACAAATTATTTTGTTTTCATTCCAATGTTGAGACAGAACGCATAATATCTCTTCTTAATTCTTGCGGTTTGTCTGAGCGATTTGTAAATAGTCCTGATACTTTAGCAATGTATAATACCATTGATTATGAGAGTGTCAACAAAGAGTTGGATATTAAAATTTCTGCTTCAAGAAAGTTTATTACCGAGTGCATCCAGATAGTAGAAAAAGGCAATGGAAGTTATTTGCGATAGAAAATATTGTTCTGCATGTAAAGCATGTGTTAACGCATGCCCTCGTCAATGCATTAGCATGGAAGTGGATTCCTTGGACTGTCCTTATCCTGTGATAAATCAAGAAAGGTGTGTTGACTGTGGACAATGTCAGAAATCGTGTCCCAATTGTAATGAACTTGACTTCCATAAGACAAGAAAAGTGTTGGCAGCATGGAGCCTTGACACAGAGACTCGAAAGAGAAGTGCTTCTGGTGGCGTTGCAGCTGAACTATACAAATATGCTATAGAAAACGGTTGGCACGCTTTTGGTGTATTTATCAATCGTGAGAAAGCTTCATTTATTGCAGTAAACTCTTTAGAAGACATTGAAAATGTACGTAACTCGAAATACGTTTATAGTGATACCAACAATATTTATAGTCAAATAAAAATAAAACTTAATAGAGGACAAAAGGTTTTGTTTGTTGGTCTACCGTGTCAGGTAGCTGGTCTATATAGTTTTTTAGGTGGGGGAAATACTAAGCTTACAACAGTAGACCTCGTGTGTCATGGGGTAGTCCCAGATGAATACCTTAAGCAACATATCGATAGGATAGAACGTTCTGCGAAGAAGAAAACCACAAAGATATATTTTCGGAATCCAGACCTACATACATATACATATACATTTACATTAGAAGATAGTAATCAGTTATTCTATAGAAAGCAAGTCTATGAAGATGATGTTTATCAGCTGGGATATCATAAAGCCTTGATATATAGGGAGAATTGTTTCAATTGCCGTTTTGCCCAGCAAAAACGTCTGGGTGACTTGACTATTTGTGATTTTCCAATGGTGGGGGAAGTGATTCCTGTTAGCTATAATCGTATGAATGTTAGTTGCGTTCTTGTAAATACTGAACGTGGAGAGCAGTTTATCGACTGCCTAAAAGAAAGACTCTTTTTGGAACAAAGGCCATGGGAAGAGGCTTTTGAATACGAACCTCAATTAAACCATCCTTACGAAAGACATCCAGGTCGAGAATTGTTCATGAAAGAGTATACTACAAATCATGATTTTCAACGTGCAGCATCAATAGCATTAAAAAAAGAGCTTGACGGATATAAGGTTTCACATCCTAACTTTTTGTTGCGTACTAAAAGGATTATTGTAGCGAAATTTGATTCTTTTCTGCATGTATTTCATAGATATTTTGCGAGAAGATGGCATCGCCCATACGTTCCTTTTGGTTCCGTTTTAATGCTTCATCGAATAGATAATCTTGACGGAAATGGTATTTGGTATAACCAACACTTAAGGATGTCTCCCACGATTGTTAAAGAAATGGTGGGGTATGCCCGAAAGCATAAATGCAGATTCGTTTCACTTGACGAGATGGAGGAAGCTATACGAAAGAAAAAGAATGTTCGAAGGTGGATAGCGATAACTCTTGATGATGGCTATCGTGATAATTATTTGAATGGTGTCTTTCTATTCCGAAAACTGAATGTACCCTATACTATTTATGTTTGTACAAAAATGGTGAAAGGAGAAATGCTTTATTGGTGGGAAATACTTGAGCAGCTAATATTAAGACATGACGAAATAGTGCTGAATGATGGAAGAACTTTCGATTGTTCCACAAAAGAAGCTAAAGAACAAGCATTTTTGGACATTCGTGAGATAATTCTAAAACTGTCTCAAGACAATCTTCTTGAAAGACTTAAAGAATTGTTTGGGAATTACGAAGTTAACTATAATTATGGTAATGATTCCCTTGGGCTTACGTGGAAACAGATAAGAGAGTTGATGAATGACTCACTTGCTACTATCGGGAACCACACATATTCCCACAGCGCTTTCACAGGTTGCACGGATGATGAAATATGTGCCGATATAAAGCATGCTACAGATGACATGCTGGCAAATACTGGAATAACTATGCAACATTTCGCCTTTCCTTTCGGTGAAGCGACTGCTGTATCTCAACATGATGTTGACCTAATTAAACAACTTGGTTTCAAAACTTCTGCCACCACAAAGGACGGCTTGGTTTGCTATGGCACGGACCCACTTGAATTGCCCCGTATTTTTGTAACAGAAAGAAACTGGAAACAAGTCATTGACCGAATTATCGCAAATTGTTAGGATGAAGGTTCTCCATATCAATACATTACAGACTGGTGGTGCTGCATGGTGTGCCATACGCATCAATAAGGCCCTTGCTCATGAGGGAATAGACTCCCGTATGCTTTTTGCAGAAGGAAACGAAATGCCAGAAGGTGTTCAAGGAGCTATTGCAGAACGTGACAATATTATTTGGAACAGAAATTGGAGACTGAAGAAAATTAGAAATCAGTTAGCCAAGTTCTCATGGTATATGGATACAGAAAAGATGCAGAAACAGTTAGACACTGCCAATAAACAGCATCTGTATCTACATCATCCATTATCGGACTATAAGAATATTGCTCATCATCCACTTGTGGAATGGGCGGACATCATTCACCTTCATTGGGTGCCGGACTTTGTTGATTATCCCACTTTCTTTAGGGAAGTTAAAAAGCCGATCGTCTGGACATTGCATGACAAGTATCCGGCAGTAGGTCTCATGCATTATAGTTCAAAGTTCCATCCTGTCCCAGATGACTTGAAGGGTCTCGACCTCGAATACAGAAAGATTAAACGGGAAGGCGTTTCTAATGCTAACAGTCTGAATCTTGTAGCTATCTCAGAGTTAATGGTTGAAGAGTGTGGAAATTCAGATGTATTAGGAGGTTTTCCTGTAACTCTCATACATAATGGTGTTGATACAACTGTTTTCCGTCCTTACAATAAACAGGATAGTCGAAGAGAATTGGGACTTTTTTCTGATGCAAAAGTTTTTTTGTTCTCTGCCTATGGATTGCATGACAAAAATAAAGGACTAGAGCGAATCATTAAAGCATTAGAGAGGGTTGATTGTCTTAAAAAGGAGTTGGTTTGTATTGGAGGTTTTTCGAGTGAGTCCATCTCAGAAACCTCTTTTCCTGTAATATTAACAGGGATGATTAGCAATCAAAAGAAAATTGCTGAATATTATTCTTCTGCAGATTATTTTTTTCAATGCTCATATGAAGAGACATTCGCGCAAACTCCAATCGAGGCAATGGCATGTGGCACTCCTGTAATATCCACTCCATGTAGTGGAGCCATAGATTTAATTCGCCCTTTCAATGGAGTAATCTGCAAAGGTTTTGATTCAGATGCAATTGCAACAGGCATAAACGAAGTATTAAATAATCAATATAATTCTGAAGAGATTCGACAATACATAATCGATAATTTTAGATATGATAAAATTGCCCAACAGTATATAAGCCTTTATGAGTCTATATTAAGCAAATGATAGAGAATTATATGAACCTGTGATTTCTAATGAAAATGATGCTCTCCATTATTACCATAAATTATAACAACTGTGATGGTCTACAGAAGACCATAGACTCCGTCGTCAATCAGACCTGGCGCGACTTCGAGTGGATTGTCATCGACGGTGGCAGTACAGACGGAAGCAGGGAACTCATCGAGAAATACCAAGACCATTTCGCCTATTGGTGCTCAGAGCCGGACAATGGTATATATAATGCGATGAATAAGGGTATTGCCAAAGCGAAGGGGGAATATTTGAATTTTATGAATAGTGGGGATGGCTTCTACGAAAAGGATACTTTGGAAAAAATATTTTCAACAGAAAGAAAAGCAGACATTCTTTATGGAGATTGGATGCAAGTGTATAATGACCATACCCATCTGATGCATTTCCCAGACCCTGTAGAAATCTACACTTTTCTCCACCGCAATATTTGTCAACAGGCAATGTTTGTACGGACAACTATTATGAAAGAAAAAGGCTTTGACGAATCGTTTAAGATTATTGCTGATTATTGCAGGTGGGTTGAACTTGTACAACAGGGTGTGGTCTTTGAGTTTGTTCATTTAATTATATGTCTTTATGATATGAATGGTATAAGTTCTGTTAGATCAAGTGAAGATAGTATTGAAAAAGAAAGAATGTTGAGAAATAAAATACCAAAGGCTGTTTCTATAAGCCTTGACAGACTAGATCAATATGAACGAGATTGGACCGTTATATATTTGAAAAGATTGTTAAGTACAGGAGGAATAGTGAGTTTTTTGACACAATTATTTCTTAAGTTACTTCATAAATTATTTGTAAATGAATTACACGTTCCTAATTCCAGCGTTTAAGGCTAAATACATTAGGGATACTCTACAGAGTATTCAAGGACAATCATATACAAATTATAAAGTTCTAATTAGTGACGATTGCTCATTAGAGAATATACGTTCGTCATGTGAATCATTCCTTTCCGATTTCCGTTTTTTATACAGACGAAATATTGAAAACATAGGAGGAAAAAATCTTGTAAAGCATTGGAATCTTCTTGTTGACATGTGTGAGACAGAGTATTTGATATTAGCAAGTGATGACGATATTTATGACCGAAATTTCTTACAGCAGATCGATGATCTTACAAAAAAATATCCTGAATGTGACATCTATAGAGCACGTGTAAGACGGGTTGATGGGAATTGTAACACGATTCGACGTGATGCTTGTTACGAAGAGCATGTTTCGCAGATAGAGTATATGGCGCAACGTTATTATACAAATAGCGTACAATGTATATCAAACTATGTGTTTAAGACGAAAGCTTTAAAAGAGAAAGGCGGCTTCATAGACTTTCCTCTTGCCTGGTATAGTGATGTGGCAACAACTATCATGATGTCAGAAAACGGACTTGTAAACACAAGGGAATTGCTGTTCTCTTTTCGCATCTCAAATGAAAATCTTTCAACAGAAAAGAGGCAAAGTTCGACGATTCATAAGAAGAAGTTGGAGGCAGCTCTGTTATTTGATAAGTGGATGGTCGCTTTGATGGAGAAAGTCAGATGTCCCGAGAATTTGGAATACAGACAGATGAAAGATTTCATTGTGAGGGAACATCGGAAAGATATCTATCATAATATTTCGTGTTATAGGGATGCTTTGAGTTTTAGAGAATTGTGGCAACTTGCAAAGAAATATTGCTCATTAGGGTATATTGATAACAAATATATGTTTTTCAAGTTGATACAGAAGAAACTGTTGGATTAAAAAGGATGATGGCAGAGACGGTTTTGAATCGACCTATGGGATCATTAAACAATTTACGTTTTCCACTTTCTTTAATTGTAGTAGGAATTCACATTTTTTCTCTTACAGGATCATATCATTCTGGTAGTGAGTCCGTTTGTGTCGTGAAAAGTGTTTTTGATAGTTTTCTTGCGCCATTAGCCGTTCCTTGTTTTTTCTTTATCTCTGGTTATTATTTCTTTAAGAATTATGAAAATAGATGGAGTATTTATTTTAGTAAACTCAATAGAAGGTTTCATCATCTGCTGATACCTTACATAATATGGAATATTCTGGTATTATTAAAAATAGGTTTCATATTTGGGTGGGATACTGCGAGGTTTACTCCAGAGACCATCATAAACATTTTTGTTGACCGGAATTTCTCGCCTTTTGGCGATGGGAAGATAGGTGATGGCCTCTATCCCATGAATATTCCATTATGGTATATAAGAGATTTGATGCTTTGTACAATCTTGTCACCAATTATTTTTTCAATTGCAGAAAGAATGCGAGCATTTTTCCTTTTATTCCTATGTGTGTTATTTCTGTCGGGGAATCTCTTTCATGGATATCTTTCACAATTAACGTACAGTATCTCTTTATTTGGTTGGGGAGGGTACTTTTCTGTGTTCAAAAAGGATATAGTCCAGCATTTTAAGTCTTTATTTTATGCCTGTTTAATCATATATGTGGTTTCGGGATTTATAAAGCTTTCAGAGGCAAATTTTGTTCTTCCATCTATGATGGTTGATAAGATAATAATACTTTCTGGAGTTGCATTACTTATCAATCTTTCTTTTTCAAATCACATGAAGTTGAGTATCCCCTATTTCCTATCGCAAACAACATATTTCGTTTTTTTATCACATTATTTGTTTTACCAGGAGTCATTAAAAATACTATACAGAGTTATACCTCAAGTCTTTTTACTGGATGCTATGACTTATATTCTTGGGATTGTTTTGACTTACATAATATCTGTTACATTATATAAGCTGATAGAACAGTTCTGTCAGCCAATACTTCATGTTTTAGTTGGATCATATTATTCTTATGGGAAACATTAATGTATTATGTTCAACTGATGATAAGTTCGCACAGCACTGTGCAGTAATGACAACTTCTTTATTACGTCATACTGAGTGCCCTGTAACAATACATGTTATAGAGAGTAAACTAAGCGTTGATAATCAACAGAAATTGAAAGAAACAGTAACTGCGAATGGTGGTGAAATATTCTTTCATCATGTTGGCGAAGATTATGCAAAATTGTTACAAGTTCATGATGGCAGCGCGGTTAGCGATGCGGCATATTACCGTTTTTATGTCACTACCTTAATTGAGGATGAGTCTATTGAAAAGATCTTGTATCTGGATTGCGATATCGTGGTGATGGATGATGTCGCAAAGCTTTTTCAGATTGATATGACTGACTATCCAATAGCTGCCGTTCGGGATATTGTGAATCCTGCAAACGAGAAGCAGATGTTTGGAATCAGCTTTTCGTATAGAGACCGTTATTTCAATTCAGGAGTTTTACTGATAAATTTGAAGTTATGGAGACAAAATCGTTATCAGGAGCAACTGATAGTAAAGGCGCGTCAAATTAATAGTTTTATTTTTCCTGATCAAGATCCCCTCAATGCGGTTTTTCGGAATAAATGGCTTGAACTCCCCCCATGGTGGAATCGGTTTAGTGTTGTTAAGTATACGGATGTCTATTTTAGGACCAAAGCAGATGAGTTAAGATATATTTATAACCCGAGCATCATTCATTATGCAAATAATATAGCTCGTCCATGGATGGATATGCACTTTGTACCGTGGCAGAATGTGTATGCAGAAACATTAGCATTGACTCCTTGGAAAGAATTAAAACCAATAAGTGTGGAGGCTTTCATGAACTATAAGCAACTATTCCATATAAAACTGGTAAATGCTATACATCGTTCACCTGCAATAATAAGATTCATTTTGTTATTTATTTGTGACTTGATGTTGTTTGGCTATCATATTATAAAGAATAAAAGACTTAAGTTTTATAAATCATTGTTATAAATTCGCAAAAGGATATGAATTATAACCAACTAATAAAGAATGATACGAACGATTGGTTTATTCAATTTTTAAGGTACATCATAGTTGGTGGTGTATCTTTTGTCGTTGACTACGGTCTTTTATATTTACTTACAGAATATGCAGGAATACATTATATTCTCTCTGCAACGTTGTCATTTATTGCGGGACTGATAGTCAACTATGTAATAAGTATAAATTGGATATTTAGACATTCTAAACTTAGTAATAAGACTGTAGAATTTACTATTTATGGCATTATTGGAGTTGTTGGGTTACTATTCAATAATCTGCTTCTGTTCTTGTTTACAGATATATTTCAGTTTCATTATATGATTTCTAAACTGATTGCAGCAGCAATTGTTTTATTTTGGAATTTTGTTGGACGTAAAGTTATACTTTTTAAAAAGAAATAGAAAGAAATATGGAAAAAGAGAGAACTGCAATAATTGTCGGTGCAGGCCCTGCTGGCTTAACAGCTGCATATGAACTATTGAAACAAACAGATATACGTCCTGTGGTAATAGAAGCTATGGATGTAATAGGTGGTATTTCACAAACCGTTAAGTATCATGGTAATCGTATGGATATTGGCGGTCATCGATTCTTCTCAAAAAATAAAGAAGTAATGGATTGGTGGAACAAGATGATGCCAATACAGGGTTGTAAGTCAAAAGATGACATCATGCTTGGTCTTAATGATAAGGAACTAAAGAATGGAGGTCCTGACCCTGAGAAAGAAGACAGGGTAATATTACTCCGACACCGGGTTAGCCGAATTTTCTTCCTACGGAGGTTCTTTGACTATCCGATTTCACTGAAGTTAGAGACCTTCACCAATATGGGATTAACCCACACCGTCAAGTCGGGACTCGGATTCCTGAAATCCATGATACTTAAATTGCCAGAGACCTCTTTGGAAAATTTCTATATCAACCGATTTGGCAAGCATCTGTACAGTCTTTTCTTTGAAGGTTATACGGAAAAGGTATGGGGCATACATCCTTCTAAGCTTGGAGCCGACTGGGGAAGCCAGCGAGTGAAAGGACTGTCGATATGGGCTGTCGTAAAGGATATGGTAATAAAGAAACTTGGCAAGAAAAAAAATGAAAATGCAGAAACATCGCTAATAGAGCAATTTATCTATCCTAAATACGGTCCAGGACAGTTATGGGAAATAGTGGCATCCGAAATACAAACTGGCGGTGGAAAAATATTAATGAATTCTGAGGTTGTTAAGATTCATGTAAAAGATAATCTTGTCACTTCTGTTGATTACAAATTACCTGACGGAACTTTGAGGAATATGCAATGTGATTATATGTTGTCTACAATGCCCATAAAAGATTTGGTGAATGCGATAACGGATATTGATGTTCCTGAGGACGTGCTAAGGATAGCCAGCGAATTACCCTATCGAGATTTTATCACAGTTGGCCTGTGTGTCAAAAAAATGACAATAAAAAACGAAACCAAGATGAAAACCTATAAAAACCGTGTTCCCGACACATGGATATATATTCAAGAGCGCGATGTGAAGATAGGCAGACTCCAGGTTTTTAACAATTGGAGCCCATATCTTGTGAATGATTATGAGAATACGATGTGGATAGGTTTGGAATATTTCTGCACAGAAGGCGATGAACTATGGACTAAGGACAAAGATACTTTCATCAAGATGGCTATTGACGAATTGGTGAAGATTGACATCATAGAACGTGAAGATGTACTTGATGCCTGTCAGGTGAAGATTAAGAAAGCCTATCCCGCCTACTATGGTAGTTACTATGAGCTGGACAAGGTAAAGGCATATCTTGACAGGATAGAGAACCTATTCTGCCTCGGCCGTAATGGTCAGCATAGATATAACAATATGGATCATTCTATGATGACAGCGATGGAATGTGTGAGGAATATCCAAAAAGGAAAGACAAGCAAAGAGAATATTTGGGCAGTCAATACGGAGGAACATTATCATGAAAGCAAATAGGGACCTCCAGATAATATACTTTTTCTCTGTTCTAGTGGCTATATATTCAATATCGAATTATAGTCCCATATTACTTGGAGATAGTCCATCATATTTAGATGCTTGGTATAATTTTAAGGATGGACATATTGATAAACTCCGTACGCCATTATATCCTTTGTATCTTGGCGTTATAAAGATGATTATTGGCACTAAGTATTTTATTTTAATGTCTATTGTTGGGCAAACTATATTATTTTTATTCTCAATCTATGTATTCTACAAATTGGCAATTAGAATTGTAGGACATCAGAATGTGGCTTTTTGGATAACGCTCTTTTATGGTACATCACTGCATATTAATCAATGGAATGGCATGATTATGACAGAATCATTGTCGATTTCTGGTAGCATTTTTATGCTTTATTCTATACTAAGATTGTACGATTGTTATAGTTTAAAATGGGGTATGATAAGTGCGGCTATTATAATGTTATTGCTCTTACAGCGCCCTTCTTTTATATATATACTCCCGGTATTGATTTTGGGATGGCTGATGTGTTATCGGGAAAAAAAGAAACAAGCAATTGCTGGAATTGTTGGAGTTTTTATATCTTCTGCCATATTGTTTTTATATATGTATTCTTTTAAACAATCTTATGGTATTTGGACATCTTCCTGTGTGAGTACGGTAAACAATTATCATATTGCCAGACAATATAATTTATTAAATCCAGATGTGATTAAAGATGCCAATCTTCAGGCAGATATAGACAGTATATTAACTTACGGGTACAAATTTTCTGGGCTAGTAGATGAATCTGATTTCTTTCCAGAAGAAGTTATTAAAGAAGAAAATCTCATTTTTTCAAAATATGAATTACAAACAATTGACTCTGCAATAAGAGCTTCGTTTGAAAGTTCCCCAATCAATTATCTTAAAAGCGTATATATAAGATTCTATAAGTCAGCATTTAATAATGCTTTCATCATTTTTTCAAGAGTTAAGATTGATTTATTCTTTATTTATCTATTTCTATTTATATATGGATTGATTATTATTCGATGGTCTTTATTAAAAAAATGTGTTCCATGGATGACCATCATCATATATTTACTGTGTATTGGAAATATTCTTGTATCAATAATAGGTGCTTGGGCTGTATGGAATCGTCTTATCATGCCATCTATCCCATTAATCATTCTTCTGTTCGGACAATTTATCTCCTTATTTAGAAGAAAGTCTCTTATACAGTTTGATGTAATTTAGAGTTAAATTATAAATTATAGTTCGAAATACTACAATAAGGCATTACGGAAAGATGAAAATAGCATATATTATATATCCGGAGGTTATTTATGCCAATAAGAGTAATGGCGTAAGAAGCCAGGTGGTAACATGGGGAAATATATTGCGCTCAAAAGGTCATGAGGTTGATTTTGTCAACAACTGGGAAGATTATGATTGGAAAGAGTACGATGCAATTCATTTTGTTGGACAAGGAGTATGGATTCCTCGTGTACTGAATCAAATTAGACGTTTGAATGATAAGTGCGTCTTTTCGCCAATCTATGATCCGCATCCTATTTGGGAATCGAAGAAATAATTTTGGCTGAAGAAAGTCGCAAATCTGACAAATGGAAAGTTCCATTGTATGCTATGGGATGAAACCCAGGCATTCAAGAATTTCAATCGTTATTCTGTGAGGTCTGAACATGAGGCAGAATCCATACAAAAACTATTTGATGTCCCACAAGAGAGAATAGATTTAGTGCCATTAGGTTATTCTGAAAATTTACCGATTAAAGAAATAGATTCTTTTTCTAAAGAGGATTTCGTATTACATATCAGTCTATTGTCTCAGCCAAGAAAGAATGTCATTCGATTAGTTCAAGCTGCCAACAAATATGGTTTTCGTTTGGTCTTAGCAGGCAACAAAGGCTCTGATGAGGATTTTGCACCTATAAAAAAGGAGATTGGTAATAACAAGAATATTCAGGTTCTTGGATTTATTTCCGAAGAAGAAAAAATAAATCTATATAAGAGAGCAAAGGTGTTTGCACTTCCAAGCATTCAGGAAGGTGTTGGCATTGTTGCACTTGATGCTGCAGCCTTTGGAGCTGATATTGTTATAACAAATATAGGAGGCCCCCAGGAATACTATCATGGTATGGCTGAGGTCGTGAATCCATACGATGTAGATGCAATTGGTAAAGCGTGTGTAAGATTGTCAGAGGGAAACACTCATCAGCCTAAGCTTCGAAATTTCGTATTTCAGGAGTATTCGCCAGAAGCTATTTGTGATAAATTAGTTAGTTCGTACCAGAAATTATGAACAAACCATTCTTTTCCATCATAGTACCTGTCTATAATGGTATGCCATTTGTCAATAAATGTTTGGAGAATCTGTGTGGTCAGACATTTACTGATATTGAAATCATATTGATTGATGATGGTAGCACAGATGGGAGTGATGATGTCTGCAAACATTTTCAAAGAATTGACGATAGGGTTTCTTTTTTAAGTAACGGACATCATGGAGTTTCAAATGCTCGTAATTGTGGGTTACAACGAGCAAAGGGTAATTGGATACTATTTATAGATTGTGATGATGTGTATGATATTAATACTCTGAAGACTCTAAAAGCTATTATAGATCAAAACCCCGACGTGGATCTTGTCTCTGGGATCTTTTCTCGAATTGATGTTCATGATGACCAAACGTCAATCTATCCACACAAGAAAACGGGTTCGTTTACTTTTGGGGAGTATGTACAAAATGGATCATTTTATCCTGCAGGAGTATGTGGCCATGCAATCAAGCGGTCCATCATTGTTGAAAACGGTTTGACTTTCAGCGAGAATCTGACGATAGCTGAGGATGCATTGTTTATGGTTTATTATTGTGCTTACATAAATTGTGTATATCTTTCTAACGAATTCGTGTATCAATATAGAATCAATCCGCATTCGACAATGAGAACGAAGAGAACTGTCGAAAAAATTGAGAGTCAGTTGTCTTCTGCAGTATTGATGTATGATGCGAGTAAATCAGGTAATGAAGATTATAGGAGATTAACCGTTTTGAGGGCACAAGGCACTTTGTCCGTCACATTGCTAAATGTGGCACAGTCTCAATATACCTTGAAAGAGCTGATTTCCATCTACAAATCAATAAGTACGAAATCAAATTATATGGGATGTCTTTCAAAAAGGGCAATAATCTACAAATATATTATTTATAAAATAAAAGCAGAGACTAAAAGGATTTTACATATTTGATTTGAGTTATTGTGGGCAGCATGAAGACGTTCTTTTTGGATTTTGGCTGTTTCTTGTCATACTTATATCCTCCTTATCCTCCTTCAGTAGCCGTAAAACGATTGGTAAGCCATCATTTTAGCGTAAGGTCATCCATAATTGACATATTGACCATAAATGATTTAATAAAAAATAAAGCAGAAATAAAAGATATATGAAAAAAGTTTTTTTTATGATAGGTGTTTTGCTGTCTTATATTTATCCGTATTCATTGAATAAGAGACTAAAATCACTATTTATCTTTTTATATTCCACTTGGCTAAGTCGGCAGTTTAAATTCTTTAAAGGCCAAATCAAGGGGATAATCAGATTGCGTGGCCCAAAGTATATATCTATAGGAGAGGGAAGTAGAATTGAGAAGGATGTACAGCTTCTTGCTACTGATTCCTCCCGAGGACACGACTATATTCCAGAAATCATTATTGGGAAAAACAGTGCGATACAAAGAGGTTGCTTTATCAGTGCAATTAATAAAATTGAAATCGGTGATGGTGTGGCAGTTACTGATTATACAATGATATTGGACAATGTTCATGGAGACTTCCGTGATGATCATTTTACTTTTAATGAAAATCCTGATATCCCAGATGTGTTTTTACAAGATTTGGGTAAGCGTGAATTGGTTTCCAGTGGTCCTGTCTTGATTGAAGATAATGTACATATTGGAATGTTTTCATTGATTTTGCCGAAAACTCATATAGGTCGTAATTCAGTTGTGGCTGCACATTCAGTTGTATCCGGTAGAATACCTCCATACAGTCTTGTCGCTGGAAACCCTGCCCGTATAATTATGACATTTGGGAAAAAGAAAAAAAGTATTAATCAACAAAATTAAGTAATTATGGAACTAAAAAAGTTTATTGAGAATTTTGCAGATCAGTTTTTTGATACTGACGCAAGTGAAATTACAGGAGACACAAAATTCAGGGAATTGGATGAGTGGTCATCACTCATTGCTCTGAGTGTTATTGCCATGGTTGATGAGGAATATGACATTACCATTAAAGGTGATGACATTCGTAATTCTTCAACCGTAGAGGATTTGTTCAACGCTGTAAAGGCTAAGGCATAATGGCATTTCTTAAAATACCTAACGTAGCGATCAAGGGAATATCTGCTTGTGTTCCTCCCAAAGTGGAAGAAAACAAGGATATTCCCTTCTATACGCCGGAAGAGGCTGAGAAAGTGATTGAATCCACAGGAGTAGAGCGTAAGCATATTGTGAGTGATGGAATTACAGGAAGTGATTTATGCTTGAAAGCCGCTGAGGTATTATTAAATCAATTAGGATGGGAAAGAGATAGCATAGATGCTATTGGTTACGTTACCCAAACACCTGATTATACATCACCCCCTACCGTTTTTGTGATGCATGACAAATTAGAGTTGTCTAATGATTGCCTTGCAATTGATTTAAACCATGGGTGTCCTGGATGGGTAATAGGGTTGGCATCTCTTTCATCTTTGATGAGTCATGGGTCAATTAAGCGTGCTCTTTTACTTGATGGGGACAACATTACTTCATCTCAATATCCTTTAGATCGGGAGAGTCGCCCGTTATTTGGTGATTGTGGTACTGTAACAGCATTAGAATTTGATGAAACAGCCAGTCCCTTGTTGTTTCATTCTGGCACAAATAGTAAGGATGGTATTTCTTTGATACGTAGAAAAGGTGCATATCGTCAACCACATACTCTTGAAACTTACAAACGTGAAATTGGCATGTTAAGCGGTGAACTTCCAGTGGAGGAAACTGACGATACCATGGATGGAATGAGTGTGTTCTCTTTTGGAATAACGATGCCGCCAAAGAGCATGAAGCAATTATGTACGGAATTTAATCTGGAAATTGATAACATTGATAAACTCTTGATACATCAGGCTAACAAATTTATGATTAATAAGATAGCCAAGAAGATGAAGATGGATTTGTCAAAAGTTCCTTCTTGTTTACGTGATTATGGAAATACTACAAGTGCTTCCATCCCATTGGCATTAGTTTCACAATGTTCTAAAGAGTATTCTTCTCAGAAGATTCGATCGTTAGCATGTGGATTTGGAACGGGTTTAGCTTGGGCTTCCGTTTATTTTGAGACTGAAAACATGGTATGTCCAGATGTGATAATTTATTAGAAATAATATGTACAATCCATATTCATTAGAAGGCAAAACGATTCTTGTGACAGGAGCTTCTTCTGGTATAGGCAGGGCAACCGCTATCGAATGCTCAAAATTAGGTGCAACTGTCGTTATTACAGGTAGAAATGAACAGCGGCTGAATGATACTTTTAATGTACTTGATAAGACATTTGGTCAACAACATGAGTCTATAATTGCTGATTTGTCAACAGAAGAAGGTGTTGCAGAGTTAGTATCTAAGGTCCCTCAATTGGATGGTGTGTCAAGTAATGCAGGCGTAGCAATGACTCAGCTTATTAAATACATAAAAGAGGATACTTTACTTGATGTCTGGAATTCAAATACGGTTTCACATGTGAACTTGGCTAAGTTCCTGTTCAAGAAAAAGAAACTGAATCAGGCTGCGTCATACGTATTTACGGCCTCTATAGGTGGTACAACAAGTTTTGGGCCAGGAAACTCTGTTTACGGAATGTCAAAGGCGGCTATTAATTCATTTATGCGTTTCTGTGCGATTGAATTTGCGACAAAAATGATTCGCTGTAACAGTGTTAGTCCGGGAATGATTGTTACTCCGATGACGCAGGATAGTAGTACTTTCACGAAAGAAGACTATGAGAAAGATGCAGAAAAATATCTGTTGAAACGATATGGCCGTCCTGAAGAGGTCGCAAACGCTATCGTATTCCTTCTTTCTGATGCTTCTTCATTTATTACAGGAGAAACCATTATTGTGGATGGTGGTTTTACTGCCAATCATTAATAACGCATGGCTTTCTTAGAAATAAATAATGTCGAAATAAGGGCCGTTGCAACTGCCGTTCCTGATCAGGTGAAGGTGGCCAAGGAACAGCCGTTCTTCACTGCTGTAGAGGCAGAGAACTTTACTAATGTCACGGGGGTCATCAGCTCACATGTGGCTCCTGCTGACATGACCCTTTCCGACCTCTGTCAGGCGGCAGCCGAAAGACTGTTTACTGCTTCAGATTGGGAACGTGAGAGTATCGACTTGATTCTCTTTGTATCGACCTCGCGCGACTTCTATATCTGTCCCAATACAGCGAATATTCTTCAGCATAAGTTAGGACTTCGTACTGAAGTCGTAGCTATCGACCTGCCTTTCGCCTGTTCTGGCTATGTCTATGGGCTGAGCGTGGCTTCATCCATGATGCAGAGTGGGCAGTTGAAGCGTTGTCTGCTTTGTGTGGGTGAGATGACGTCGAAGAACCAGTCCAACCGTGATAAGACGGTATGGCCGTTGCATGGTGATGCAGGCTCTGCTACTTTCTTGGAGTATAATCCGGAAGCCAAGCATCCTATGCAATTCAATCTTTGTAGTGATGGCGCTGGCTGGGAGGCCATCATCTGCCGTGAAGTCGGTGTTCGCTATCCTACGACAGAAGAGTCGTTGAAGGTCAAGAAGTATGATGAAGGTATTGAACGCAATGGTATGCAATGCTCTATGGATGGTATGTCTGTATTCTCCTTTGCCATTTCCAAGCCAGGAAAATGTATCAAGGACCTAGCCGAGCATTTTGAGTTCTCATTGCCCGATATCGACTATCTGCTCATCCATCAGGCCAACAAGATGATAGACGAGAAGATTCGTAAGAAATTGAAACTGGCAGAAGAAAAAGTTCCCTACAGCATGCCATATTTTGGCAATACCAGTTCCTGCACAATCCCCATCACGATGACATCGCAGATTCGTGAAAAGCTCGAACAGAGTGAGAATGAATTAGTGATGTGCGGCTTCGGTTCTGGATTGTCATGGGGTGCAGCCCACGTGTTTACCAATCGAATCTTGTGCTTGCCTATTATTGAAGTTTAGGTTATGGTTTTATCAATAATTGTCATATGTCATAACCAAAAGGAACAACTTAGGCGTTGTCTTAACAGCATCCTTGCTCAATCATTGCCTTTTGAGCACGAAATCATCATTAGCGATGACGCATCTAATGATGGTACATGGGAACTGGCGCAAGAATATGCATGTAAGTATCCCGAAATCAGGGCTTATTCTTGTGATACTACGGAATTTCACCCTGCGAATGCTTCAGATCGTTGTGGATGGAACAAGTGTAATGCCTATCAACATGCTACTGGTAAGTATATTGCTCATGTAGATGGAGATGATTTCTTTTTAGAAGGAAAAGATATTTACAAGCAACAAGTAGAGTTATTGGAACAGCATCCAACTTGTTCTTGTTGTATGGCCAATAATTATAATCTTAATGAGGGGGAGGATGTTTCGAAAGTTACTATAAGGCATCACGAAGGGTTTCAAACTGGTGAAATACTGTCAGCTAAAGACTACATTGGGAATTATTTCCGTGAGTTCCAGTGTTTTGTCTATAGACGTAATTCTGATGTTGATCCAGTAAAAGAATATGGCGGATATTACGACGATGCCCTTATAACAGCCCACCACTTGCAATTTGGTGACATCGTTTGCTTGAATGACGCTGGATATGTATATGTCCATTCAGAATCTTCAATTTGGTCTCAACAGGTAAAGTGTCAAGACGATGTCGTTTTTGCACATATTATTTATGTAGCTATTCTTATTCCCAAATGGAAATACGTCTTTCTGTCATCATCAAGACATTTGAGTTTGCTTTTAAACGTTGTCAGATTGATACAATCTGGTCATAGACTTAGGGAAGATAATCTCCTTTGGGTACGAAGGTTTGACTGCTATTTGTATCATGTTTTTAATCGCAAATTGTCATGTATAGATAAAATACACTTATCGCTGCTTTCTCTCTATATTAGAGTACTGCGGAGGATAAAGCCTAATTATAGATTTCCTTATCAGATGTTATCATTATTGATATAATCAACAACACACGAAAAATATGATTCATAAACTAGCAGACTGCCTGAATAAGAATGTGCCAGAGACAACAAATATTTGGCAATTTTGTGTTATTCTTCCTGGATGTACAATTGGCAATAATTGCAATATCTGTGCCAATGTACTGATAGAAAACGACGTCATTATTGGCGATAATGTTACAGTGAAGTGTGGCGTTCAGCTGTGGGATGGCATCACTCTTGAAGATAATGTGATGATAGGTCCTAATGTAACGTTCACAAATGACAAGTATCCTCGTTCAATAAACAAGAAATGGAATTTGGTACGTACAAAGATATGTCGGGGAGCTTCTATAGGTGCCGGTTCTGTCGTACTTCCTGGTCTTACTATTGGTGAAAATGCGATGATAGGTGCAGGTTCTGTAGTGACTGAAGACGTACCTGCGGGTGAATTGTGGATGGGTAATCCAGCTCGATTCTATAGAAAGATTGAAGAATCAGGTGTTTTCAAATCTTCTAAATAGTTAGTTCACTTGGATAATAATCCTTTAGTATCAGTAGGAATTCTTGCATACAATTCATCAAAGTATATTATTGATGCATTGGAGAGTGTTAAGAGTCAAACATATCAGAATATCGAATTAATTGTATCTGATGATGCTTCAACAGATAATACAGTGGATATATGTCGTGAGTGGATTAAAGAGAATGGGGATAGGTTTGTTAATGCCACACTTATTACGGTAGAACAAAACACAGGCACTTCTGGAAATGCGAACAGAATTGTAAATGCATGTAAAGGCGAATGGTTTAAAGTACTGGCAGGTGACGATGCTTTGTTTCCTGATTGTATTGCCAATTTTATAAAGTATATCATAAATCATCCAGGAAGTAAAGCCGTCGTTGGCTTGATAAAAAGATATTATTTTATTCTTGATGACAAAAATGCAGTTGAAGACCATTTGTCAGATAGTTTTTTTTCTTTATCTGCTGAAGATCAATTTAAGATTTTGCTTCATGGAAATTATTATATTCCTTGTTCTGTGTTTTTGAATTTGGCTATGATTAATGAAGTGGGGGGATATGATGACAAATATGGTATTTTAGAGGACTTCCCATTTTATTTGAAAGTTTTGAAAGCTGGTTACAAGTTCTATAAGATGGATGAGTTTGTCCAGAAATATAGAATGTCCGATACAAATGTGTATGGAAATTTGATTGCGCTATTTAATTATCGGCACCAATATTACGATTATTTGGTAAGAAGAGATATGTGTTTCCAATATTACAGTTTTCGGGAACGCATCCGAACCCATACAAGACTTGTGACGTATTGGATAATGGATAAACTTGGTTTGCAAAAAAACACTTCATATAATAGATTCGTGAAAAAAAATCTTCATGGCGTATTCGCATTTTTGACATTTGATTATGATGTATTTCGTTCTTTCTTTTTAAGGAGAATGGGAAAACTATAATTGTTCAAAATAATATGGTTTCAAAAATCATATAAACGTAAAATGAGAAGTTTAGAAGGAAAAACAGCCATGATTACAGGTTGTAATCGTGGCATAGGAAAAGCAATAGCAGAGAAGTTTGCCTCAGAAGGGGCAAACCTCATCTGTGCTATTCGTAAGGAGAATCCTGCTTTTAAGGCAGAGACCGATGAGTGGGGCGATAAATACAATGTAAACATAGACTTTGTTTATTTTGACCTGACAGACGAGGATAGTATCAAGGCTGCATTCAAAGATCTGAATAGGGAGAAACGTACTATTGATATCCTCGTTAATAATGCGGGCATCCCTGCTGGGGGATTTTTGTTGATGACCTCTTTAGCTAAAGTTAAAGAAGTGTTTCAAGTCAATTTCTTTTCTCAGATTCTTGTTACTCAGCTTGTGGCCAAGATGATGATGAAGCAAAAGAAGGGTAGCATCATTAATATGAGTTCTGTGACCGCTTTGGAGAACCAAGGTGGATGGACATCCTATGGTAGCAGTAAGGCTGCCATTATTGGCTTTACAAAAACCATTGCAAGAGAACTTTCTGCTTTTGGAATTCGGGTTAATGCGGTTGCCCCAGGTCTCATTGATACACAGATGGGTGGTGAAATGGATGAAAAATATCAGGCTGAGATGCTTTCCCGCTCTGACTTGGGACGTAAAGGAACTCCTGAAGAAGTCGCAAATCTTGTGGCATTTCTCGCCTCTGACGAAGCGTCCTATATGACGGGGCAGGTTATACGAATTGACGGAGGAATGTAAAGAATTGATAATGGAAAATTGATAATTCGTGATGCCAGAACAAATAGAAAGATTAAAACAGCAGTGCTTTGAGATGAAACTTAAAGCACTTGAAATGGCTTATAGTACCAGTTTTGGTGCCCATATCGGGGGCGGTTTCTCTGCTATGGAATTGATGGCTTGTCTTTATGAAGTAGCCAACATCCCTTCTATGGCAGATGAAAATAGAGACAGAATCATATTAAGCAAAGGTCATGGCGTTTTGGCCCTTTATACAGCATTATGGAAAAAGGGGTTGATGACGGAAGAAGATCTGGCCACCTTCGAAACGGATGGTACGCTGTTTCACGGCCATGCCCATCGTAATCTGGAGAAGGGCATTGAATTCTCTGGTGGAAGCCTTGGACTTGGCATTTCGTTTGCGGTTGGTGTAGCCAAAGCTTGCAAAGACAAAGGCCTGAGTAATAGAATCTATGTCATTCTTGGTGATGGTGAGATGGATGAAGGTATCGTCTGGGAAGCACTGATGGCTATTGTCAACTTTGGACTGAATAATGTGACGGTTGTTGTTGACCGTAATCAGTATCAGTTGGATGGCCCTACAAATGATATTATGAATCTCCTCTCTATTGAAGACAAGATGAAAGCCTTCGGATATGACGTGGAGACAGTCGATGGCCACTCCATTCCAGATTTGATAGATTCTTTAGGAAGTACTTCTGAGAAACCACGCGCTATTATTGCTAATACGATAAAATCTAACGGCATCTCATTCCTCATGAACAACAAAATGTCGCACCAGTGCGTATTGCCCAGAAAGAAATACGAACTGGCTGTAGAAGAAATAAAACAAGCATACAATGGAGAATAAGGCGAATTTCAAGCTGATGTCGATGGCAGGCCAAGGGGGCAGCGTATTTGGAATCTCCCTTATGGAGCTGATGAACCTGCGTAATGACTTGATGGTCCTGTCGAGTGATATGTCGACACCTGCTGGCCTTGACAAGTTTAAAGCAGCATACCCCGACCACTTCATGAATATGGGTATAGCAGAACAAAATATGATAGGAACAGCAGCTGGTTTGGCAGAGGAAGGTTATAAACCCATTTGTGTCGCCCAAGCCTGTTTTATCTCTATGCGTAGTTTTGAGCAAGTCCGACAGTTTTGCGGCTATATGCAGATACCGATGGTAATTATTGGCATCGGATCAGGCGTTTCGCTTCAGTACATGGGAAATACCCATTATGCGCTTGAAGACCTTGCACTGATGCGTACTATACCTGGAATGGAGGTGATTGCACCGTGCGATTCATACGAGGCAGTTCTAGCATTTGAATATGCTGTGAATAGCAAGCATCCTGTATATATCCGATTGTTTGGTGGCACAGCCATTCCCGCTGTTTTTAATGAAGAAAGAGAGTTCGTTAGCGGTAAAACTATCAAGATGAGAGAAGGTAAGGATGTGCAGATAATTGCTACTGGCAGCATGGTTGGGAATGCCATGAAGGTTGCAAAGGAACTTGAAGCTGAAGGAATAGAAGCATCGGTTACAGATATGCACACCATCAAGCCTTTTGATTCGGCGTCAATAGAAAAGGATAAGAAGTTGATAGTGACATTGGAGGAGCACAATATCATTGGAGGATTAGGTAGTGCAGTTGCTGATGCGATAAGTCAGTACACAAACCATCCAAGATTGCTAAAACTTGGAATAAATGACCGCTTTGTGCCTGTAGGTAGCTATAACTACCTATTGCAACAATGTGGACTTGATATTGAAAGTATTAAAAACGAAATCATTAACAATTTGAAATAGAAGATTATGGAAACATTAGAAAAAGTAATTGAGATTGTAGCTTCAACCTGTGAGGTCGATAAGAGTGAAGTAACCGGTGACAGCACCGTAGGCGATTTCCCTGCATGGGATTCTATGGGCCATCTGAGCATCCTCTCGAACGTGGAGGAAGCCTTCGACATCAGTTTCGAACCCGAAGAGATGATGGAGTTGGAGGATGTCAACGACATCGTCAAGGCTGTGGAAGAGAAAATGGCATAGCATTAAATCTGCAATTCTTCATTTTTGTAGAAGTTTTTAATGTTCAATTTAGATAAGTTCATATCCGACAGCATTACAAAGCGTCCTGTCAGTATGTTTGCAGCAGACATTGAGGCAAACAAGGAGGCGTTGTCACTGGAGATCAAAGGTAAGAAGGTATGTGTCATTGGTGGTGCAGGCTCAATTGGTTCCAGTTTCATCAAAGCCATATTGCGTTTTGAGCCTAAAAGTGTCGTAGTGGTTGACCTTAGTGAAAACGGACTGGCAGAGTTGGTGCGCGATGTGCGAAGCACATACGGACTATATGTTCCTGATGAGTTCCGCTGCTATACGCTGAACTTTGCAGACCCTATCTTTGAGCGCATTTTCCGCGAGGAGAAGGGTTTTGATATCGTTGCCAATTTCTCTGCTCACAAGCATGTTCGCAGTGAGAAAGACCGGTATAGTGTACAGGCACTGATTGAGAACAACGATATCAAGGCCAAAAAGTTGATGGATCTGCTGACGGTCTATCCTCCTAAGCATTTCTTCTGTGTATCAACAGACAAAGCAGCGAATCCAGTGAACATTATGGGTGCTAGTAAGCGTATCATGGAGGACTTGGTAATGGCATATAATAAGTACTTCAAGGTTACAACAGCCCGTTTTGCCAATGTTGCATTCAGTAATGGGTCATTGCCCGATGGATGGATTCATCGCCTACAGAAGAGACAGCCTTTAGCTGCCCCAAGCGATGTGAAGCGCTATTTCGTGTCTCCTGAAGAGAGTGGACAGATTTGTATGCTGGCCTGTATCCTTGGTAAAGGAGGAGAAGTATTCTTCCCGAAACTCGGTGAAGACCAAATGCTTACCTTCTCAACCATCTGTGATGACTTCATCAAAGCTAATGGCTTCACAAAGCGCGAATGCAATTCAGATGCCGAAGCCAAGGCTTTTGCAGCCTCGATTGAAAATGGCCAATGGTCAATGTTCAATGGCCAATCTTTGAAGTATCCTACTGTTTACTTTACTTCTGATACGACCGGCGAGAAGGCCTACGAGGAATTCTATGTCCCTGGAGAGAAGATTGATATGCAACGTTTCGTTGCACTGGGCGTGGTCTGCCAGACTACCCGCCATAAGTTGGAAGATGTTAATTGTTTCTTCGATAAGCTGGAAGGAATCTTTGCTAAAGAAGACTTCACCAAGGCACAGGTTGTGGATGCGATAAAAGAATTTTTGCCAAATTTCCAACATGAAGAAACAGGCAAAAATTTGGATCAGAAGATGTAGAACAGCGAGAGCTATACTAAGCTTGCTTAAGTATTGCCGAGTCGTGAATACATCTTGACAAAGTCAAAATGTAATCCCAATTTCGAACATATAGTGATGCAAAGATAAGAATTGTGGCAGTATGTGTGAAAGGTGAGAATCTTGAACAAAATTTGTAATAGCTTATGAATCAAGTATTTATAATTAGGAGGGGGGGCGATTGTCCAATTTTGAAGCACTGAGACTATTATGTATGTTGATGGTGCTTAACCTTCATAGTTTTTTTGGTTACACACATGGTGGTGGAGTATGGCAGGCTATAGATTTTTTCAGAGAGAGTACATCAATATGCGCTGTTGATTGCTTTATTTTGATTTCAGGTTACTTCGGAATCAAATGGAAGTTTAAAAGTTTATTCAACCTTGTCTTCCAACTATTCTTTTATAGCATAGGTGTTTATCTGATGGTAGTTGGTCTTAGAGTTGTTGACTGGAATATTAGCGACTTTATCATGCGTTTTCGTTGCCTATATACAGATTCTTGGGGATTTGCCATCGCTTATGTGTTGCTTTGGTTCTGTTCACCGGCGCTTAATGCCTTGGCAGAAGGGACAAAAGCGAGACAATTGTTTATATATATCCTAAAATCCGCAGA
>Ga0256407_10003528_pt1 | contig 27637 bp, 30 predicted proteins | sample RumenRJG_04DNA_FD_193489 | JGI IMG/M metagenome (GOLD analysis project Ga0256407, IMG submission 193489) | Bovine rumen microbial communities from Lethbridge, Alberta, Canada - RJG_04 | ecosystem: Host-associated > Mammals > Digestive system > Stomach > Rumen | place: Canada: Alberta... | reverse complement strand
CCAAAAATGCAAGAAACGCAAGAAGTGAAAGTATCTATGAACTTTCGGCACTCGGACTGCTTACGGCAATATGTTTTATCATGTGCTTTACACCGATAGGATATATCAAAACACCCGTTTTGAGTATCACTCTTATGACAGTGCCCGTAATCATTTCCGCAACGGTGCTGAAACCCCGTGATTCTGCTATTATAGGCGGTATCTTTGGAATTACAAGCTTTATACAGGCTGTTTCGGGAATGAGTGCATTGACAGGGGCGTTGTTTCAGTTAAATCCTTTCTTTACGTTTATTTTGTGTGTAGTGCCGAGAGTGCTGGAAGGCTGGCTGGGCGGTCTTATCTTTCAGGGCGTAAAGAAAATTGATAAAACAAATTTCATATCCTATGCAGTAGGAAGTCTTTCTGTGCCTTTGCTGAATACTCTGCTTTTTATGAGTACGCTGTTTATTCTTTTTTACAATTCCGCTCCCATACAGAATATTGCAAGTGACAAGGGTGCAGACAACGTATTTGCCCTTTTTACTGCAATGGTAGGTGTGCAGGCACTCATTGAAGCGGGAATTTGTTTTGCAATAGGAACGGCAGTTTCAAAGGCTCTTGCAGTTGCACTGAAAAAAGTTAAAAAGTAATATGAAAAGCGGAACACTCAAAAAATGTTCCGCTTGATTTTTGGGGGAGAGTAAAATGGTACAAAGAATTTTTGAAAAATTTTCCGAAATGCCGTCTGTTGAGGCAATCGCTTTGGGCGGTTCAAGGGCGGGGGAAATTTTTGATGAAAAGTCGGATTATGACGTGTATATATACTGCACGGAAAATATTTCCGAAACGGAAAGGAAAAATATATTATCCGAATTCTGTTCTTACATGGAAATAGGAAATCATTTCTGGGAATATGAAGATAACTGCACTCTGAAAAACGGTATTGACATTGATATATTATACCGTGATTTGAATGATATATGTGAGGGCGTGGCAGATGTCGTTGAAAGATACAATGCACATAACGGCTATACTACGTGTATATGGCATAATCTGATAAATTCAAAAATCATCTTCGACAGAAACGGCAGGCTCGCACAGGCTCAAAAAAGGTTTTCTGTTGAATATCCCGAAAAGCTTAAAGAAAATATTATCAAAAGAAATATGGCACTTTTGTCCGAAAAAATGCCTGCCTATAAATTTCAAATAAAAAAAGCCGTTGAAAGAAATGATGTTGTAAGTATCAATCACAGGACTTCGGCTTTTATGGAATCGTATTTTGATATAATATTTGCATTGAATAAACTCACTCATACGGGTGAAAAAAGGCTTGTTCGCATTTGCAGGGAAAAATGCAAAATTTTACCTGATGATTTTGAGGAAAATATAAATCAGCTCTTTAAAGATTTGTTTAATGATAAAGATAAAATATGCGAAGATTTGGAGAAAATGATTTCTGAACTCAAAAAGATTATCGGGGTGGAAATATGAAAGATAGGATACTTTCTGTACTGAAAAATGCAGACGGCTATGTGTCGGGGGAGGATTTGAGCAAAAATCTCGGCATTACAAGGAGTGCAGTCTGGAAGCATATTTCTCAGTTGAAAGACGAGGGATATATAATCAATTCCGTGAGAAACAGGGGATATAAATTGGAAAACGTGTTTGACATGATAGACGAAAAAAAGTTAAGTTTCAATGCCGGAACACTCGGCATGAAAATTATTTTATTGAAAAGCACCGATTCCACAAACAATGAATTGAAAAGGCTTGCAAGGATAAATGAAGAAAGCGGTACAGTTGTGTGTGCCTATTCACAGACGGCAGGCAAGGGCAGATTTGGCAGACAGTGGCAGTCGGACAGCGGGGGATTGTATTTTTCTTTTATTCTCCGCACGGATTTACCGCCAAGTGATATAGCGTCAATTACCCTTGCGGCAGGCTATGCCGTGTGCCTTGCAATAAGGGATTATACAGGGCTTGATGCTCGAATAAAGTGGCCGAATGATATTATAATAGAAAACAGGAAAGTTTGTGGAATACTCACAGAAATGGCTGCACAGAGTGACCGCATGGATTATCTGATAACGGGAATAGGTATCAATGTAAATAATGCCGCATTTCCCGAAGAAATACGGCACAAAGCAACTTCTTTACTGATTGAAACGGGTAAAAATATTGATAAAACGGAGTTTTTCCGAACGGTGCTGACATACCTCGACAAAGTGATGACTTCATTTCTTGTAAGCATTTCACTTGATGAAATGGAGAATTTCAAAAAATTGTGTGCCACTCTCGGAAAAAATGTTTCGGTTCGACGTGGAGAGAAAACCCTCACGGGAAAGGCGGTTGACATAACGCCTTTGGGCGAGCTTGTCATAGAAACGGAAGATAAAGAAAAAATGAATATTTCATCGGGAGAGGTAACTGTTCAGGGGATATATTAAGACATGAGCAGTTTTCCGTTGATGAAATCGCCTAATTTCATATCCATACTTTCAAAGCGTGCAAAATCGTTTGAGAGTTTTTCAAATGAAGATATATTGACAACGGTGCCTTTGATAAGACCTGCATCGGTATAGCTTGCCGTCATATAGCCGTACTGTTTTATATTTTCGTTTGTATATATTTCTTCAAGTTCAAAATATTCAACGGCATTTCTCAAAGTAAGGAGATTTGCCGCTTTTATTTTTTGTGCAGGGGAGGCATTTCCCTCGGGTATCATGTCGGAAAATGAAAATTTTCCCAAAGCCGAGCTTTTTGTGACAGAGCCTTTGCACACGCATTCATAAAGGGTGGTGCAGGCATTTTCAAGAGGGATTTCGACAGCGTCTTTCATAGCATTTCTTTCATAAGCGGTAAGTTCTCTGTTTATCACGGAAACCTGTTCAAAAGAACTTTCATCTTCCGCATTGCTTACCGAACAGGCTGAAAGTGTCAAAAAAACTGCAAGGATAACGCATGATATGCCGAAATATTTTTTCATAGAAGCCACTCTCCCCGTTGATAGTTTTACTCAATAAATTCAAAAGGATTTCCGATAGTGTCGGAATAGTCATTTTCCGCCTCGTCAACGAGTGTACGAACCGACGGATTGGTGATATAATCTTTTTTTTCAACTATGTATTCAAACACGTTTTTTAAAGACAGATTTTCGACGATACTCAAAACCGTGTCCATTACGTCATACGAATTAAGCTGTATTGCCGACATGAGATAATCGGAAACTTTATTTGACATTTCATCTTCAAGCGGTTCATAAGTATCCCATTGTCTGTATGCGAGTTCATAAAGATCCTTTAACGCTGTCATATTTTTGGGCTTGCCCCCATATATTTCAAAAAATTGTCTGAAATAACCTGCAAGCTCCTTTGATTCAAGTGTATCCGAAAGTCCTCCAAAGTTCAATGAGTCCAAGCCCCCTTATAAAATGGAAATTTGAAAATGGAAAATGGAAAATGAATTTTAAAATTTTTTTCCGTTTCACTGTTAATTATTTTATCTTATTTTTCTGATTTTTTCAAGAGCTTTTCTATAAATTATTCCAGTCCGTTTTTCTTTGCCCAGAGTTCGAGGGAATCCGCACAGTAAGAGAGTTTTTTCAAAGTGGCAATCACCTTTTTGAAGTCCTCTCTTTCATACTCGTCAATTCTGCCGTCCTCGAGAATTTGATAAATCGTATCATTTGCCTTGTTGAGAAAGTGCAGGGCTGACATAAGACGTACCGCAATTTCGCTGAGGTCCTCATATATGAGAGTGGGGTTGTCCTGACCGATGGGGCATTGTTTGGTACAATAGTAATTGCACAGTTCGAGTGCGTCATACACCTTTGCCATTGATACCACATCATCGGGACTCGGCACTTTATCTCCGCTTTCTATTCCCAAAAGCTTCGTACGCTCTATATAAACAAGATCCTGTGCACTCTCGCAGTTATTCAAAAGGGGCTGATTTCTTGCTGCTTTTTTTCTTGCTTTTCTGTAAATATTGTCTTCCATATCAAAAATCCTCCGAAATGATAATTATTCCTGTCAATTATACCATGAAATATATATAATTTCAATTATTGAAGTGATATTTTTTTGTTAAAAAACAAGCTTTTTTTGTACAGCGTTTATGTTTATGTAAAATACTCAAAAATCACAAAATAAATTTGTATGGTATTTTTATAAAAAGTGCAGAAAATTATTGATTTATAAGTGAAAATTTAGTATAATTACACATATAGCGGTTGTTGATTAAAAGTTGTCATGATGTCTTTTATATTGGCTGTGTGGATTTTTAATGGATAACCGAATAAAAATTTTTTTGTTGAAATGGTATCAAAATTCCGACTGTATTTGTTGAAATGTACAAAAAATTGGATTTACCTATTGAAATTTCAGCGGAAATTTAGTATAGTTTATACAGTTAAATTATTTTCAGAGAGGAAATTTTTATGATGATGAAAGGACTTTCATGCTATTGTGAAATTCCCGAAAGGACGGTGATATTTGATGCAGTGTAAAACGTGCGGAAGTGAATGGAAAACGAATGCAAGGGCAAGTCTGATAATAAAATGTCCGTTCTGCGGTGCGGAGCTTGACAATCAGGAAGAGGACAGACTGACCTTTGACAATGCCAAAGAGGCTCTCAGGTATATCATTAAAAGTTACGGTCTTGAAATAATGATGGACGGTCTTCAGCTTCGCTCATTGCTTGATGAGTACATTCCCGACCTCAAACAAGAAAGAAAGGCGTTTCTTGATGCATATGAACAGGGTGTCTGCAACGCTCTTTATATGGCTCATGATGAACCCGAAATAGATAAGTGCATTGCAATACTCCAGTCAATAAAGGTACTTACCCAGGACGCTTGTATGGCTGAAAAGTGGGCTTGCTATGTAGTGGAAACGCTTGTTTATGCACTTAACTGGAATGTGCCTATGTTCGGCATAACCCCCAATATCCATATGTATCAGATTCCCGAAAATATCAGGGAAAACGGCGACCAAAACAGCAAAGTATTTATAGAATCTTCGGGAGATGTTCTCGACGGCAGTGAAGAAAACAACCGCAATTTGCCCCCCGAAAAATCTCAGCTCCCCGAAACTTCGTCAGCTACTCCCAGACCCTCTGTATTTGACTTTTTCTCGGGAAGTCCTCCTGTTGAAGATTCCCCTGCCGAAGAAAAAACGGATTCTTCTCCCGATGTGACGGCTGAATCCCATGAAGAAGAAAAGAAAGAGGAGAAAATAGAACCTCCTGTATTCGATTTCACGGGTGAAAGCGATGAAGAAGAAGAGAAAGAACAGAAAATAGAACCTCCTGTATTCGACTTCACGGGTGAAGGCGATGAAGAAGAAAAGAAAGAACAGAAAATAGAACCTCCTGTATTCGACTTCACGGGTGAAAGCGGTGAAGAAGAAAAGAAAGAACAGAAAATAGAACCTCCTGTATTCGACTTCACGGGCGAAAGCGATGAAGAAGAAAAGAAAGAGGAGAAAATAGAACCTCCTGTATTCGACTTCACGGGCGAAAGTGATGAAGAAGAAAAGAAAGAGGAGAAAATAGAACCTCCTGTATTCGACTTCACGGGCGAAAGCGATGAAGAAGAAAAGAAAGAGGAGGAAAAGAAACCCGAGCTTGAAAAGCCTGCTGCTCCTCCGAATATGTGGGGACAAATGCCACAGGGTATGGACCCCTCTCAACAGGCACAAATGCCTTGGGGCTATAATCCTTGGATGCAAATGCCGCAAGGTATGGACCCCTCTCAACAGGCACAAATGCCTTGGGGCTATAATTCTTGGATGCAAATGCCACCACAGGGCGCAGACGCTTCTCAACAGACACAAATGCCTTGGGGCTATAATCCTTGGATGCAAATGCCGCAGGGTGCAGACCCCTCTCAACAGGCACAAATGCCTTGGGGTTATAATCCTTGGATGCAGCAGCAAATGCCTAATACTCCTCCCGTTCAGCCTAATGCACAGCCTGCCGCACAATCCGAACCGCAGCCTGCAACACAGCCCGAACCTCAGCCCATTGTACAGACTGAACAAAAAGCTGATGTTCCCCAAGACAAACCCGAACCCGAAAAGGCTGAAACTTCCCAACCCGCAGAGGAAATTAAGCCTGCTGTCGGTGCAAGTGAAGAAAAAGAAGAACCAAAAGAAGAAACTTTTGAAAATCTTGTAGTATTTACAGCGGCAGATGTGCCTAATTCAAAACAGGTCACTGTTCCCGGAAATTATCAGGCGATTGATGACGCTGCTTTCTCGGGACGTTCCGTTGAATCCATATCACTCCCCGAAGGATTGATTAAAATAGGGGAAAGGGCTTTTGAAAACTGCGATAAACTTTTGACTGTCAATATCCCCTCTACTGTAAGAGAAATCGGCAGAGGTGCTTTCTCGGGCTGTAAGCTGCTTAAAAAAGTTGACCTCAATGATAATATCAAACGTATCAGACAGAGTACTTTCAGCAACTGCGAATCTCTTTCCATGATTACCATACCGAAGTCCGTACAGAGTTTTGGCAAGCACGCTTTCCTTAACTGCGAATCTATCACCGAAATAGATATTCCCGACGGTGTTGATGAACTCCCCGAAAACCTTTTCAGCGGCTGCCGTTCGCTTGTCAGAGTAAGTGTTCCCGAAAGCGTTTCCGAAATAAGAAAGAATGTTTTCAGTTGGTGTGAGGCTCTCACGACCGTGAATATTCCCGAAGCTGTCAAAGAAATAGATGACGGTGCTTTCACGGGCTGTGCTTCTCTTAAAACAGTCAATATACCTCGGAAACTGAAATCTATCGGTTACGGTTCTTTCAGTAAATGCGGTAATCTCAGGTCGCTTATTCTTCCCGATACACTTTCCAATATCAGTCCGAATGCTTTCAACGGCTCAAACAGAACGCTTGTTGTAAAGTGTTCGCCCGACAACAAATATGTTAAACACTATTGCAGAATGAACCGTGTAAAGTGCAAGGATATTGAGCCTGAGGAGTAAAACAGATAAAATTCCATAAAACAAGAGCGGCAGGAATATGTATTTTCCTGTCGCTTTGATAATTACAATGAAAGGAGGGGAATTTATGCGGTATTTCAGTGATGAACAAATCAACCAAATGAAAGAACGTGTCAGAAACGACTTTTCGCCCAAATCCCGAGCAATATATATGATGTATGTAAGCAGGATAGAGGAACTTAACAAAAAATATGATGAAGGTAAAGTTGAAAGCTCGGAACTTCTTCAGGCTATATCGGAACTTCAGCGTTTTTCAGACAGCTATGTCCCTCACAACAATGTCGTTGACAAAAATGATGAAGATGCAGATGCATACGAATATGAAAACTATGACTTTTCCGTCAGAAACCATGTATAATATCTTTTATGACCTCGCCTGCAATGATAAGTCCTGCCACTGACGGCACAAATGATATGCTTGCAGGTACGGGCTTATTGGTGACTTCATCAAACTGCCTTGTTTTTGCAGGCTCTTCTTTTGAATAGACGACTTTTAATTTCTCTATTCCACGCTTTTTCAGTTCTCTCCTCATCACTCTGGCAAGAGGGCATACAGATGTTTTATATATGTCCTCCACTTCAAAAAGCGTAGGGTTCAATTTATTTCCCGTGCCCATTGACGATATAATTCGGGTACGGGCTTTTTGTGCCTGCACGGCAAGTTCTATTTTGCCCGTCACATTGTCGATTGCGTCAACGATATAGTCGTATTTTGAAAAATCAAACTGCCCTGCCGTTTCGGGCGTGTAAAATATATTGTACACATTCACTTTTATATTAGGGTTGATGTCTTTTGCACGTTCTCCCGCAACCTCTGCTTTATATTTTCCTATCGTAGAGGTAAGGGCTATTATCTGCCTGTTGATATTGGACTTGCTTACAACATCTTTGTCTATCAAATCAAGTGTTCCTATACCACCCCTTGCCAGTGCCTCTGTAACATATCCTCCGACACCCCCTATGCCGAATACTGCCACTCTGGCTTTTTTTAACTTATCGAAATTTTCCTCCCCTATCAGTGACATCGTTCTTGAAAATCTTTCTTCCATTATACACATCTCCTTTTTATCTAAATTATACATGAACTGCCCCATATATTGCAATATTTTTTTCTGTTATCTTGATGACAAAAAGAAAATTATGTAGTATAATGAATTCCAGTGAAAATGTATGGAGATGATAAAAAATGATAGATTTGGGTGAAATGGAGCTCAACGAAGAAGACATTGAAGAAATGACGAAAGATGTAAGTATTGCATCAGGCTTTGAGTTGGGGGCAATCAATACTGTAATGCCCGATACGATGAAATACAGCAGAGCAAAATATTCCGAGTTCATGCTTTCGGAAACTCTCAAGCAGAGTGAAAGCCTTTCCGAAAAGTTGAATGAATGCAGATTTCCCGATATGCCTGCACCCCACTCACGCAAAAAATACATACACTAAATCAATGTGCAATGTGCAATTATTGGTGTACCTCACGCAAAAAAAATGACTGCATTACTGTCTTTCGGTAATGCAGTTTTTTTATTTCATGCAAATGCCGCTCCATTGACAATTTTGGCATACTTCTCCGAGTTTACGGCAGTTTATGACTTTCTCAAATGCAGCTTTTTTCAATTCACCCCACTGCACTCTGTCACCGAATGCAAGACCGTATCTTTCAATACATCTTTTGTCGATTTCCGAAACTTTTTCTTCGCTTGTGCATACACCTTTTACATTATTTGGGCATTTTTTACAGATAACATCACATTTATCCGTCAAGCTTATAACGGGATTGTTTTCATTCAGAAATTCTATGATACGAGCCATTGAAGTGACAAATTCTTTACTATATCCCTTTCCGGTGAAAAACTGTATGCAAAGGCTGTGATGAGGACGCAATTCAAAGTTTGACGATTTTATCAAGGCGGTTCACCAATACAGCCGCTGCACCGATTTTTGCAGCGTCAAACAGAAGATACGGCACTACACACGTTCCGAGTGCGGAAACAAATCCGATAGGCTCAACTTTCTGTGTATAAACCACCATGAACCATACCGTTCCAAATAAGTAGCATACTGCAAGTCCGAGTATCATGGAAACGACCAGCACCCATAATTTTCTGCCGAGCTTGTCGCACATAAGACCGACTATCAAGGCTGTAAAAAGAAATCCTATGATATATCCGCCCGTCATGCCGAAAAGCACTCTCAAACCGCCCGAAAATTCCGCAAATACAGGTACTCCCGCCATGCCTAAAAGTATATAGACGGCTACACATAATACTCCTCTTTTCCAGCCGAGCAGTCCCCCTGCAATAAATACCGCAAGCGTCTGCAGCGTGAACGGCACGGGCGTAGGCACGTATATCTGTGAACATACCGCTATCAGTGCAGTAAACATCGATACGTACACGAGGTCTTTCAATGAATGGTCTGTACGTTTTCTTGCTTTTTCCATATTCATTTTTATCAATCCTTTTTTCCGAAAATATTCCTCTGTCTTTCGGGAAAGGCAGGCAAAGCTCAAACTTTTTTACAGTATCGGGGCGAGCGGTACCCTTTCACATCCTGTCCTCCCTGAAAGCCAGAGGAAAAATTTTCTATAAATTCCATATTTATTATATTACATTTTGATATAATTGTCAACCTTATTTTTTAAAAAATAGTTGACAATTTTTTAAAAGAAAATGCGGAACAGATATTTCTACCGTTCCGCTGTTTTTTATTTTGCGATAAAGCCGATTTTTTTCATAGCCTTGTCAAGTGTACGCTGAGAAATTTTTTCGGCAATTTCCGCACTTTTTCTGTACTGCTCAACAAGATAATCCTTATTATTGATATATTCTTCAAAACGTGCCTGTATAGGCTTGACTTCCTCAATAACCGCTTCTGCAACGGCTGTTTTGAAATCGCCATAGCCTTTGCCCTCAAATTCTGCTGCAATTTCGTCGGCAGTCTTGCCTGTGACCGCACTCATAATACCTATCAAATTATTGATACCGTCTTTGCCCTCACCGACTTTTACAACGGCTTCGGAATCCGTTACAGCTCTCTTGAATTTCTTCATGATAGTATCGGGCTTATCAAGCACCGCTACCCATGAATTGACATTTTCATCTGATTTGGACATCTTTTTAGTTGGGTCTTGAAGTGACATTACCCTTGCACCGACTGTTGAAATATACGGTTCGGGTACTGTAAAAGTATTGCCGTAAATGCCGTTGAAACGTTCTGCAATATTTCTTGAAAGTTCAAGATGTTGTTTTTGGTCTGCACCGACAGGCACCATGTCCGATTTATATAAAAGAATGTCAGCCGCCATCAATGACGGATAGGCGAACAAGCCTGCATTGACATTATCAGCGTGTTTGGCGGATTTGTCCTTGAACTGTGTCATTCTGGAAAGCTCACCGAACTGTGTATAACAATTCAGCACCCATGCAAGCTCTGCATGAGTATGCACATGGCTCTGTATGAAAAACAAGCTTTTTTCCGTATCAATGCCGCAAGCCAAAAGAAGTGCATAAGCATTCAATATATTTTGTTTGAAAGCTTTGGGTTCTTGTCTTACAGTGATAGCGTGCAGGTCTGCAACTGCAAATATGCAGTTATAATCGTCCTGCAATTTCACCCAATTCCTCAATGCACCAAGATAGTTTCCAAAAGTGATAGTTCCGCTGGGCTGAATGGCACTAAATATAACTTTTTTCTTTTCGGGGGTATCCATTTTACAAAATCTCCTTTGCGAGTTCTCCGAGTATTTTTATGCCTTTTTCAAGCTGTTCATCTGTCGGGGTGGAGAAGTTGATTCTGAATGAACTGCATTGCTCTTTTTCGTCTGTAAGAAATGCATTTCCGGGGACTACGCAGACTTTTCTTAATACAGCCTGCTTGCAGAAATCAGCCATATCCACGCCCTCGGGCAGTTTACACCATATAAACAAACCGCCGTCTATTCTCTGATATGTGATTTTATTCGGAACAATATATTTATCAAGCAAATTCATGCAGAAGTCAGCTTTCTTTCTGTAAATTTCACGGAGTTTTGCAAGATGTCCCTCAAAATCATACTCTGTCATAAATTTGTGTGCAACCATCTGTGCCCATATATTGGTATGCACATCTTCACCCTGCTTGCAGACAACCATTTTTTGCACTATCGTTTTGGGTGCAATGACATATCCAAGACGCATTCCCGGTGAAAGTATCTTTGAGAAAGAGCCTGCATAAGCAACGATGCCGTCTTCATCAAAAGATTTTATTGACGGGATATTTTCTCCCCTGATACGTAAATCACCATAAGGGTTATCTTCCAAAATCATTACATTATATTTCTTTGCCAGTTCATAAATTTGCTTTCTCTTTTCAAGACTTGTTGTAACACCCGACGGATTTTGGAAATTGGCGATGATATATATAAAACGTACATTTTTTTCTGTCTGGAGAGCCTTTTCAAGAGCTTCGATATTCATGCCGTCACTTTCAAGCGGTATTCCGCAAAGACGGGCATTGTATGAACGGAATGAGTTAAGAGAGCCTATAAAGCTTGGTGCTTCACATATAACCGTATCGCCCTCATTTACCATAGATTTTGTTATCAAGTCCATGACCTGCTGTGCACCTGATGTGATTATCAAATCATCAAAATCTCTGCCAATGTTCTGTGTATTTTTCATGTAGTCGCCTATGGCTTTTCTTAAAGGCGTATATCCCTCTGTTACGCTGTACTGCAATGCAGCTATGGGATTTTCTTCAAATATCTTTGCCGAAATCTCTTTGATTGCGTCAACGGGGAATGCTTCGGGAGCGGGGTTTCCTGCCGAAAGCGATACAACAGACGGGTCTGCGGCATATTTGAAAATCTCTCTTATAGCAGACGGTTTGAGCGTCTGCACTCTGTCGGAAATGATATATTCCATGTAAAAACATCTTCTTTCTTTTTATTGATACAACAATTTTATCATATATAACAAAATCTTGCAATACGGCAAAAAAATTTTTTTAATTATACCTCACAAGGTATAATTTTTCCTTTTTCCGTTCCATAAGTGAGAGGGGGATTGTCAATTAGCAATTAGCAATTAGCAATGAGCAATGCATGAATATTGCTCCACTCTCCACTCTCAACTCTCCACACTATAAACAGGGGGGATTGTCAATTAGCAATGTGCAGTGTGCAATGTGCAATGCATAAAATTGCTCCACTCTCCACTCTCAACTCTCCACACTATAAACAGGGGGGATTGTCAATTAGCAATGTGCAGTGTGCAATGTGCAATGCATAAAATTGCTCCACTCTCAACTCTCAACTCTTCACACTATAAACAAGGGGGGTGATTTGATGGAAAACAGATTTTTGAAAGTGACTTTTTCGGCATTTTTAACACTGCTTGTGTATTACATGAATATAATAGCAGTACCTGTTATTATACTTGTGTTTGTCATGGCGGCAGACTATCTGACAGGCTTGGTTTCTGCATGGATAAATGCCGAACTTTCAAGCCGAAAAGGACTTTTCGGAATTATAAAAAAGTTGTGTTATCTTTTTGCAATAGCCGCTGCTATGGGCATAGACTGGCTGATATATTCGGGCATGGGGCAAATCGGAATTAAGCTTGATTATACGGTATTTTTCGGGGTGCTGGTGACGATATGGCTTATTATCAACGAGATAATTTCCATTCTGGAAAATCTTGCAAAAATAGGCGTGCCTTTGCCGAAGTTTCTCATGGCGGTAATCAAACGGCTTAAAAATACAACCGAAAATAAATTTGAAAGCGAGGTAAAGTAATTGACCGATAAAGAAAAATTTTTAAATACAGCCGTTTCGTATATCGGAAAAAACGGTGACTTTGTATGCAATACGAAATTGTATCTTAACATGGTAGTGGATTGGTGTGCATTTGCGGTGTGTTCGATAATGAATGACTGCGGATTTGTCGGCACATATATAAACGAAATAACGGGCGGTGCAGGCACTGTCCCGAGATATTCCGATAAGAAATACGGCACTTGGTTTCGAAAAGGTGAAATGCCTGTGCAGTCGGGAGATTTGTTTTTTCTGAGATATGCCGACTATCCCAACAACGACAAATATTTTTGTGACCACATAGGAATTGTTGAAAATATAAACGGGAATGTCATTACAACTCTTGAAGGCAATGTTGACGGCACTTATGGCAATTTTGCAAAAACTTCTTCATTCAAAAGAAAAACACGCTTTTTAAGTGACAAAAACGTTTATGCATTTTACCGCCCTTTCTGGAAAAGCGAAAAATCAACTGCCACTTCTTCAAAAAAAGAGATTGAAATATATCAGTTGAATTCCTCAAAGAAAGTTGATTACAGTGTGAAAGTCACTGCAAGTGACGGTCTTAATATAAGACAGGGTGCAGGGCTGAGTTATAAAATTCTTGGTACTGTTCCATGTAATTCTTTCGTAAAAGTGACAAATTATACATCAGGCGGTAATCATAAATGGGGTTTAATTGAGTATAACGGTGTAAAAGGTTGGATTGCACTTACCTACACCGCCAATATCAGTAAAACAGTTGATGAACTTGCACATGAAGTCATTAAAGGCGAATGGGGCAACGGTTCTGAACGTGAACGCAAACTTACCGCTGCGGGATACGACTACAATGAAGTGCAGAAAAGAGTAAATCAAATATTGTCAAAAAAATAATATGACATATACGTCATAATATTTGTTGTCGTATGTTATATATGTCATAAATTTAACCGCCTGTGAGGATATTATGATATAATCTTCGCAGGCGGTTTCGGTTTATAAAATCATTGCAGAATCAATTTAAATATGATATAATAAAAACATAGAATGATATTTATAAGCTCTTTAAATGCTATTTTAAAGTGAATAATTATACAAAGAAATTGTCAGGTTAGAAATACGTTTTTTGCGTTTCGCTTGACAATTTTTTGTTTTTTGCTTGCAAAGCAACAATATGATGAGCGATGGAAATTTTGATGAAGAGTATGTTAAACGTGCAATTATCAAATGCCTTGAACGCAGATATACGAAAAAAGGGAAAGGTGGATTTTTCACAATAGATAATTGCAGTTGCGACTTGAGAACCGTTGATATTTGGCGACAAATGTGTTGGTATTTAGAAAGGAGAAAACAAAATGGATAAACTTATATGTGTGATAAATGGTGACAATACAGCGAAAGTAATGTCTGCTTTGAGAAAGGCAACAAGAAAGCAGACGAAGATGAATGTGTGGTTTGCGATATTTTCAGCCGTGACGTTTTGCGATATCTATAGACTGTACAAAAATCACAACACAATGGCTGATGAAATCATGATGCTCAAAAGCGAGGTCAAAAAGTTGCAGCAGCAGATCGGGGACTGATGTAAATGTTGGATTTTTTAACAATCGCCACCCGACATAAAAAGAACAATGTTGTGGAAATCTATCCGAAGTTTATCATTAAAAAGAGTGAAGATATGATGATAAGAGGCAGTGACTTTTATGCGATATGGGTGGAGGACAAGGGGCGGTGGTCGGAAGAGGAACAGGACGCTCTCAGACTCATTGACACGGAGTTAGACGAATATGCAGAGGCACACAAAGCCGATTTTGCAGGCAAAAACGTGAAAGTCCTGCATATGTGGGACGCCGAGAGCGGAATGATTGACGTTTTCCATAAATACTGCCAGCGACAGATGAGGGATAATTTTGTCATGCTTGACGAGAAAATTATATTCTCGAATACTGCCGCCAAAAAAAGGGACTATGCCAGCAAAAGGCTGAACTATCCGCTTGAAAAAGGCGATATTTCGGCTTATGACAGGCTTATGTCGGTGTTATATTCTGCGGAGGAACGCATGAAAATCGAATGGGCGATAGGTGCGGTGGTGTCGGGCGACAGCAAGAAAATACAGAAATTTCTCGTTTTATACGGCTCGGCAGGTACGGGAAAATCCACCGTTCTCAATATCATTCAGCAGTTGTTTGACGGATATTATTCGGTCTTTGACGCAAAGGCATTGGGTTCTTCCAACAATTCGTTTGCATTGGAGGCGTTCAAGTCAAATCCACTTGTTGCGATACAGCACGACGGGGACTTGTCCAGAATTGAGGACAACACCCGTTTAAACAGTCTTGTATCTCATGAAATGATGATTGTGAATGAAAAATTTAAGTCGGCATATTCGAGTCAATTCAAAAGCTTTCTGTTTATGGGTTCCAACAAGCCTGTGAAAATCACTGACGCAAAGTCGGGCTTGATAAGGCGTTTGATTGACGTTACGCCGTCGGGAAATAAGCTCAATGTAAACGAATACAACGACATTGTCAATAAAATACAGTTTGAACTTGGTGCAATAGCGTTTCACTGTCTTGAAATTTATGAGAATAATAAGCACTTGTATGACAATTATATTCCGACCGCCATGCTTGGGGCTACGAATGACTTCTATAATTTTATTATGGAGAATTATTATATTTTCGAGAAAGAGGACTGCACCTCACTGAAATCCGCTTGGGAGATGTACAAATCTTATTGTGAGGAAGCAAGGGTGTTATATCCGTATTCTCAAAAGCTGTTTAAAGAGGAATTGAAGAATTATTTTGCTGAATACAGTGAGAGATATACACTTTCCGACGGCACGAGAGTGAGAAGTTATTATTCGGGGTTCAAGACGGATAAATTTGAAGTCGTGAGTGATACGAGTGAGAATGATATTTACAAAATCGACTTCAAAGGGAATGTGTCTGCATTTGACGAAATGTGCAAGGACTACCCTGCACAATATGCCAATGATGACGGTCTTCCCTCACAAAAATGGGACAATGTCAATACAAAGCTTGCGGATATAAAGACAAGTGAAGTGCATTATGTGAGAGTGCCCGAAAATCACATAGTCATTGATTTTGACATACCCGACGAGAACGGCAACAAGTCCTTTGCCAAAAATCTCGAATACGCCAGCCGATTTCCAAAGACCTATGCGGAACTCAGCAAGAGCGGTGCGGGCATTCACCTGCATTATATTTATAACGGTGACGTGAATAAATTGAGCCGTATCTATGATGACCATGTTGAAATAAAGGTTTTCACGGGGAAGTCATCATTGAGGAGAAAGCTCACGAAATGCAATAATCTGCCGATAGCCATGATAAATTCGGGACTGCCGTTGAGGAGTGAGGAAAAAATGATAAATTTTGATGGTATAAAAAATGAGAAAGCGATAAGAACTATCATCAAGAAAAATTTGTGCAAAGAATACCATGCAAGCACCAAGCCGAGCGTTGATTTTATTTACAAAACGTTGGAGGACGCTTATAACAGAGGGGTTCACTATGACGTGTCGGACATGAGAAATGCGGTGGTTGCGTTCGGTGCGAACAGCACAAATCAAAGTGACTACTGCTTAAAACTGATAAGCAAAATGCATTTTAAGTCTGATGATATTTCGGAAAATACTGAGAGTAATGAGAAAATGATATTTTTTGATACCGAAGTGTTTCCGAACCTGTTTGTTGTATGCTACAAAATCGAGGGCGATAATAAGCCTGTTGTGAGAATGATAAACCCGTCAAGGCTTGATATTGAAAATCTCTTGAAATTCAGATTAGTCGGGTTTAACTGCCGCAGGTATGATAATCATTTGCTGTATGCGTGTCTGATGGGGTATAACAACGAACAGTTGTATAAATTATCTCAGAAAATTGTGTCGGGCGAGAAAAATTGTTTTTTTGGTGAAGCATATAATGTTTCATATACCGATGTATATGACTTTTCAAGCAAAAAACAGAGCTTGAAAAAATTTGAAATCGAGCTGGGCATACATCATCAAGAATTGGGATTGGCATGGGATAAGCCCGTAGCCGAAAATTTGTGGAATAAAGTAGCTGAATATTGTGAAAATGACGTGAGAGCGACAGAGGCGGTATTCAATGCCCGAAAAGCCGATTTCACGGCACGGCAAATATTGGCAGACGTGGCAGGAATGACTGTAAATGACACAACCAACAGTCTGACCACTCGCATTATATTCGGCAGTGACAAGCACCCTCAGAGTAAATTCCAATACAGAAATATGAGCGGAGAGTTTGCAGGCGATTATACCGTATTTGACGAGAAAAACAGACCGATATTTCCCGAATACAAATTCGAGAACGGCAAATCGACCTACAGGGGCGAGGAGGTTGGAGAGGGCGGTTACGTCTATGCCGAGCCGGGCATTTACGGAAATGTCGCCCTGTTGGATATTGCCAGTATGCACCCGTCATCTATTGTTGCCGAAAATTTATTTGGTGACGAATACACACAAAGGTTTAAAGATATTCTTGACGCACGTATTGCCATCAAGCATAAGGATTTTAAGAGAGCCAAAACCATGCTGAACGGTGCATTGTCGAAATATTTGACCGATGAGGAGAGTGCCTCCGACCTTGCCCAAGCCTTAAAAATTGCGATAAATTCGGTTTACGGGCTTACATCTGCCAATTTTGACAATCCGTTCCGTGACAAGAGAAATATTGATAATATCGTTGCGAAACGAGGGGCATTGTTTATGATAAATTTAAAGCATGAAGTCCAAAATTTGGGATATACCGTCGCCCATATCAAAACCGACAGCATTAAAATTCCCGACGCTGACGAGAAAATCATAAATTTTGTCATGGACTACGGAAAAAAATACGGCTATAATTTCGAGCATGAGGCGACCTATGACAGAATGTGTCTGGTGAATGACGCTGTATATATCGCCCGTTACAAAGACGGTAAAAAAACAGGTCAATGGACAGCAACAGGCACACAATTCCAAGTGCCTTATATATTCAAGAGCCTGTTCAGCAAAGAAAAAATTAACTTTGAGGATATGTGCGAAACGAAATCGGTCAGCACGGCATTATATTTGGATTTGAATGAAAATCTTGATGAAAATGAGCATAATTATCACTTTATCGGGAAGGTCGGAAGTTTTTGCCCCATAAAATCGGGTTGCGGAGGAGGACTTTTATGCCGTGAGAAAGACGGAAAATACTATTCCGCCACGGGTGCAAAGGGTTACAGATGGCTTGAAGCCGAAATGGTGAAGGTGCTTGAAAAAGAGGACTGCATAGACAAAACCTATTATCAGACGCTTTGCGACAAAGCAGTGAAAAGTATCGAACAGTACGGGGATTTCGAGTGGTTTGTGTCGGACACCCCCTATGACAAAAACAATAACGGTATATTGCCGTTTTAAGAAAGGAGATTATAAAAATGAGAAATAATGTAAATAATTTAGTTATTGAGAATGCGAAAATTATATTCAGAAATTTTGAGGGAAGAGAAACCGAGTTCAATCGTAAGGGCAACAGAAACTTCGGTGTTGTTATTGATAATGTCGATGAAGCAGAAAAACTGAAAAATATAGGTTGGCTGGTCAAACCTCTCAAACGCCGTGACGAAGACGAGGAGCAACGTTATTATATTCCTGTGGCTGTGAAATATGATAATTTTCCCCCAAAGGTCTATATGGTTACGAGAAAAAAGAAAACCTTGCTTGATAAAGATAGTATCAAAAATCTTGATGATGCCGATATAACCAACATCGACTTAGTCATCAGACCGTATTGCTGGGAGGTCGGCGGAAAGTCGGGCATAAAGGCATATTTAAAAACAATGTATGCCGTTATCGAAGAAGATGACTTTGCGGATAAATATGCCGGAGAGGAATTTCCGGATGACGAAATACCGTTGTTTTGAGGTCGGGTATGTTAGGAATAGATTTGTATGACTATCAGAAAAAAGCCGTCAGACAGATGAAAAACGGGTGTATATTATGCGGAGGTGTCGGTAGCGGAAAGTCCCGCACCGCCCTTGCATACTATTATATTGAGAATGACGGAGCATTATTCACAGAAAATTACATAGCTATGGGTGACCCGCCACAAGACTTATATATTATCACCACTGCCCGAAAACGTGACACGTTTGAATGGGAGAGTGAATTAAGCCCCTTTTTGCTCTCGACGAATAAAGAGGTAAATTTATATCAAAACGAGGTTGCCATAGACAGCTGGAACAATATCAAAAAATATACAGACGTGAAGAATGCATTTTTTATATTTGACGAACAAAGGGTAGTCGGTTCGGGGGCATGGGTGAAGTCGTTTTTGACGATAACCAAAAATAACCAATGGATATTATTGTCAGCCACTCCGGGAGATAAGTGGGAGGACTACATTCCCGTATTCATAGCAAACGGCTTTTATAAGAATAAAACAGAGTTTGCCCGTGAGCATATAGTATATAAGCGGTTTACAAAATTTCCTGTTGTTGACAGATATTTGAATACGGGACGTTTAATTCGTTTGAGGAATAATATTTTGGTGAACATGGACTTCAAACGTCAGACTGTATCACATAATGAAGATATTTATGTCGGCTATGACGTGAGTAAGTATAAAGATATATGCCGAAATCGCTGGGATATATGGAAAAATGAGCCGATACAGAACGCAGGAGAGTATTGTTATGCGTTGCGTAGAGCTGTAAATGAAGATGAAAGCCGACAGACCGCTTTGCTTGAACTTTTGGAAAAGCACCCGAGAGCAATTATATTCTATAACTTTGACTATGAGCTGATTATATTGAAAAATTTATATTACGGTGAAAATGTCGAGGTAGCGGGGTGGAACGGACATGCACATCAGCCCATACCCGAGAGCGATAAATGGATATATTTGGTACAATATACGGCAGGTGCAGAGGGTTGGAACTGCATAAAAACCGATACCATTATATTTTACTCACAAAATTATTCATATAAGGTGATGGTGCAGGCAAGCGGACGTATCGACAGGTTAAATACGCCTTACCATGATTTATATTTCTATCACCTGAAAAGCCGTTCGGGGATAGACCTTGCCATCAGTAAGGCATTGATGAATAAGAAAAAATTCAATGAAACAAGTTTTTATAGTACGAAAGGATAAGTGATATTTTTGATACATATAAAGTCGGGACGGTGGCTAATAGTTGTTCGACCATGCATAAAATACACGAAAAGCCGTTTACGCTTGACGATTTTTCGTGTGAACATTTGGAGGACGATATTCATACATACAATACTTTTGTCTATATATTGGACGAATTGAATAGGGCTCGTTCTTTATATTCGGAAACCAAAAACAAAAAATATTGGTGGCAGATGATACAGTTGTTACCGTCCTCGTATAACCAAAAAAGAACAGTCATGCTGAATTATGAAGTGCTGGCTAACATCTATCACAGCAGAAAAGACCATAAACTTGATGAATGGAGAGATTTTTGTAAGTGGATAGAGGGTTTGCCGTTGAGTGAGATAATAACGTTAAGAGGTGATGTAAATGACAATTAACGAGTACCAGCAGAACGCATTGAGGGCAGAAGCAGGAGGAAATAATGCATATCCTCGTATATTAAACGGTCTTATGGGCTTGAACGGTGAGGCAGGAGAAGCTATTGATATTCTGAAAAAGCACTTGTTTCAGGGGCATGAACTCGATAAAGAGCATATAGCCAAAGAACTTGGTGATATTGCATGGTATCTTGCAGTGAGTGCAGACGCCATCGGTTACGACTTGGAGAAGATATTTCAGATGAATGTCGATAAGTTGAGAAAGCGTTATCCTAACGGGTTCAAAACTGAGTTGAGTATAAACAGGAAAGAGAATGATATTTGAAAAATCTGTTGAAAAAGTAAGTGGATTGTGGTAAAATAATTGTAGGAGATGATGACAATGGATAATTTCATAATGTCGCCAAAAATTGACTTTGCTTTTAAGGAACTTATGAGAAATGATATTGTTCGTAAAGGTTTTATCAGTGCCGTTCTGGATATTTCGCCCGAAAGTGTAAAATCGACAGTTTTACTGAATACAAACCTGCCGAAAATTCATGAAGACGAAAAGCAGGGCATTCTTGATGTCAGACTTACTATGAACGACAACACAGAAATTGATATTGAGATACAGCTTGCCTATATGTCGGCATGGGCTGACAGAAGTACATTTTATGTATCGAAAATGCTTGTTGAGCAGGTCGGGATAAATAAGAAGTACACTAACATAAAGAAGTGTATCGGAATAAATATTCTCGACTTTGAGTATATGAAAGAAACCAAGCGTTTTCATACAGTGTATCATTTGAGAGAGGACACAGAGCATATCAAATACACTGATATTATGGAGATACATATAGTAGAACTTCCGAAACTACCCAAGACCGATGACGGCACAGACCTTTATGACTGGATAAAGTTCATTAAAGCGGAGGATAAGGAGGAGTTTGAGATGTTATCAAAAGAGAATGAATACTTGAAAACTGCTTATGAAACTCTTGAAGAAATCAGTGCTGACCAGCAAAAACGTCTTGAATACACTGCACGTCAAAAGGCTTTGTATGATTATAATACGCTTATGGAAGAAAATTATGAGCGTGGATATTTGACGGGTGAGGAAAGGGGCATTCAAAAAGGTATCCAGAAAGGTATGAACCAAATCGTTGAAAAAATGCGTAGAAGAGGTATGAGTGACGAACAAATTCGTGAAATTCTCAACGCATGAGGTGGGTTCAGTGGCATTAAAACATGAACCCCTTGAAGAAATCAGTGCTGACAGTATAGATGAAAAATTTATAAAAAGATATTTTGGCTGAGTGTTAAAAGTAAATATGCTTGATATATGGGGGTACTCGAAAGGGTATCCTCATATTTTTACGCATAAAATTCAAATCCTTTAATGGAGAGCAATTCTATCTTATAACTTGAAAATATCGGCAAACTTGGCGAGGAAATGATGAAACTTGACGGAAATCTTAAGCCCGATTCGATACTTGGCGTTGTAATTCAGAATGTGACGAAAGAGCGTAAATAAGAAATAATTGCTAAACCGAAATCGAGGGGGAGTTCTATAGCGGAACTTCCTCTTTTTGTTTTTTTGATATTTAAAAGGAGATTTAAAAATGAAAGGTTCGATAAAAAATAAAATAATGGCAGTGGTACTTGCACTGTTGGGATATAGCTCAACACTCGTTGACGGTGACTGTACGGCATTTGCATTCATACTGACGATAGCTGTACCTATGTTTTTCGCTAAGGAGAGTATGTTTTATGAGAGTTAAGAAATCGGGCAGAAAGATATTTGGAGCAGACCTTACTGTCGCAGAGAGAAAAGCCTTGAATATGGAAATCAAAAGACAGATGGCTGAGTACGACAGAAAGCATAAAAACGAATTGGAAGCTATGGTATTGTGGCAGCTGCATGAACAGTTGGGATTTGGCGTACAGCGTCTGAAGAAGTTTTATTATAATTTCAACCCTGTTGTAGATGAACTCATTGAACGTTATCAGCTTGAGGAAGATGACGGCATATGGATATGTACATTGAAGCTGAAAGACTTAGGCATTGATATTGAGGAAATGAGTGCGGACGGGAGGGAAGACTGAGTGAAAAATTCGGAGGGTTATACAGACCTTACTGCGTATCAAGCAATCAAAAATGTCGATAAGGAAGACGAGAAATTTCAGAAACTTTTACATACGATTTTTGATATTTGTGAGTTGGCAGGGTTTGAAATTGAGGGCAGAATAACGCTTGTGAATAAGAAAACAGGTCGAATTTGGCGGTAAAATCTCTGCCCACTTTTGAAAATGAAAGTGGGCAGAAAGTGGGCAAAACCGGGCAGAAAAGTGGGCAAGACGAATTTTTGAGGTGAAAATAATGAAAAATATGAGAAAATTATAGAATTTCTCGCCCACTTGCCCACTTTTCGCCCACTTTTAAAAACAAAAGTGGGCAGTAAAAAATAGCTTGAAATAGGGCTTTTTTGAGCCTCTGCCCACTTGCCCACTTTTTTTTATATATACACGATATAATAAAAATAAAAAATATATAATAATATAAGAAAAAAAGTGGGCAAGTGGGCAGAAGCAAAATTTCACCTCAAATAATAGAAAAAGGGGCTTTTAATTCTGCAAATGATGTTGTATAATATTCTCAACGAATTTATATTTTTGGAGGAGTAAAAAATGTCTGAGCAGAATAAAAATGAACTTTCTCTTGCAGCGGAAAAGGTTTTGCAGGAGTTACAGAAAAACGGAGATTTTGAAATCAAGCCCTGTGACATTAAGGATATTGAGGATAACCCGAAATACAAAAAGTTGAGTATGACGAGAAGTCAGCAGATGAGATTAAGCGGATTTGCAAGTCAGCTGCCTATGATGACGGTTGCGGCAAATAGTGCTATGGCTTTGTCAAGTGTAAGTAATTATTCGTATTATGTAATGAGAGTGCCTAATGGTATACCGTATACACTGACGAATTTGAAAGACGGTTTCGGAAATACTCTGAGGGGTACGGACGGAAAATTTGCCATGCAGGTACCGCTGTATCAAGCTGATGTAGTCGGAAGTCTGACATTGCAGACAGCGGTGTTATCAACGTTCACGGTTATGTCCGTTGCAACAAGTCAGTATTTTTTGTCGCAAATAAATAACAAGCTGAATGTTATGAAAATGGATATTGACAAGATACTTGAATTTCTGTATGACGACAAGAAAGCCGAATTGATAGCCAACGTAAACTTTACAAGATATGCATATCAGAATTACAATGCGTTGATGTCAAATGAGGCTCAGAAGATTGCTACCATAAGCACTTTGCAGGAAGCAAGAAAAATTGCCGTTAAGGACTGTGAATTCTATTTGAATGACTTGACACATACGATAAGCAAAAATGCCGATGTTGTAAAAGACATAGACAAGGCTTTCAAATTGGAGCAGGTCTTGGAACTGTCCATGAATTTATATTTGACGAGCAATCTGCTTGAAGTTTACTATGCCCAGAATTTTGACAGTGACTATCTCGCATACGTTGAAAAAGATGTTACTGCATATATAGACAAGTGCGAAAAGATGATATTGACAGCATTTGCAAAATTGCAGGGCAATATCAATAACGGTGAGAATTTGTTTTATAAAATTCCCGACAAAGAAAAGCATTTGGCGGATATTGATAAATTGCTTGAAACGCTGCACGACAGCGGTAATTCCGAAATGAGAAAAATGCTGAGCGGTTCTCTGCGTATGCCCGCCGAGAAAAAAGAGTATTACATAAATGCCAAAGGCGAAGTGTATGTAAAGACTGCGTAAAATTTACAAGTTATATTATGGAGGAGATGATAAAGCGGCTTTTTATCTCTTTACATTAAAGGCTGAATGATGTATGATATTTACAGAGTTCAGTGAAAGGAGATAAATAAATTGAGTAAGAAAAAAGAGTTCATCTTTGATAACGGAGATGACAGCGGAATTGACTATTCGGAACTCTACGAGGGCGAGGAAGAGGTTGATTACGACGAGATTATTGAAAGAATGAAAGGAACCGTTCAGTCGGGTGACTGTATGTATTGCGGTGCAAAGAATGCCATGAAGTATGAGGGCGATATATGTTTTGTATGCGATAAGTGCGGAATGTCAACGCATGAGGATTCGTATTACCTGTGGCTCTCGGGCATTGATATTGAGTTTGATGACGGTTCCGATTTTGATGACTATGACGAATTTTATGATTATGACGATTAAAGGTCAAAGCAAAACTATGTGAATTTTGAAGTCTGTGCTTGAAAAGGCATAGGCTTCTTTTTTATTTGGGGGTTCGCAAAAAATACATGCTCTTTTATGAAGAGAGAGGCAATATGCACTTTCTCTTTATATTTTTGTGTAAAGGGAGTGAGCCGAATGCTTGAAAACAAATTTCAGTCGGGTTTGATAAAGACTTTGAAACAAATGTTTCCTGATTGTATCGTTATGAAAAATGACTGTAATTACATACAGGGTATCCCCGATTTGACGGTATTATATAAAGACAAGTGGGCGGTTCTCGAATGCAAAAAAGAGAGTAATGCGACACATCAGCCTAATCAGGATTATTACATAGGATTGCTTGACAAAATGTCGTTTGCAAGATTTATATATCCCGAAAATAAGGAGGAAGTATTAAATGAACTTCAACAAGCATTTTGCACTTAAAGGACAGCACGCTCTTTTGAGTGCGAGCAAGTATCACTGGATAAACTATGATGAGGAAAAGGTTGCGGAATACTACAATAAGTACATGGCTGCACAAAAGGGAACTGTCATTCACGATTTTGCGGCACAGTGTATTACTCTCGGACAGAAACTTCCCAAATCGCAGAAAACTTTGAATATGTACGTTAATGACGCAATCGGTTACAGAATGACGCCCGAACAGATATTGTACTATTCGGGAAACTGCTTTGGAACGGCAGACACTATATCATTTCGTAACGGACTGTTGAGAATACACGATTTAAAAACAGGTGTTACACATGCACACATGGAGCAGCTTGAAATATATGCTGCTCTTTTTTGTTTGGAGTACGATATGAAGCCTTGCGACATCAATATGGAGTTGAGGATTTATCAGAATGATGAAATTATATTTCACAATCCGAGTACAGAGGACATAGTTCCGATAATGGACAAAATTATTACTTTCGATAAGATAATCAATAAAATCAAGGAGCAGGAGTGATAAGTTATGAATTTCATTTTAGAGGAATTTATGGATGAGTTAATGCACTACGGAACGAAAAGACATTCGGGCAGATATCCGTGGGGGTCGGGCGAAACACCATATCAGCACAGCGGAGATTTCAAAAGCCGTGTTGATGAGCTGAAAAAGCAGGGCAAGAGTGAAAAAGAGATTGCTCAGGAAATGGGATTAAGTAATACTACGGAACTTCGTACATTGGTGTCTATTGCTAAAAATGAAAGACGTGCCTTGCAGGTCGAGCAAGCAAAATCTTTGAGGTCAAGGGGATATTCTTTGAACGAGATAGCAAGGGAAATGGGCTTTAATAACGACAGTTCTGTAAGGTCGCTTTTGAATGCGAGTTCGGAGGCAAAGATGAATGAAGCTCAAAAAACTGCAAATGCCTTAAAGAAAATCATTGATGAAAAAGGAATGATTGATGTAGGTGCAGGTTCTGAAAGGGAATTGGGTATTTCAAAAGAAAGGCTTAATCAGGCACTTTATATTCTGAATTTGGAGGGCTATCCGATATATGGCGTGGGAGTTCCACAGGCTACAAATCCGGGCAAACAGACAAATTTAAAAGTTATTTGTCCTCCCGGTACGGAACATAACGAAGTCTATAATTATGAGAATGTACACTCTTTAACTGATTATACTTCAAGAGATGGCGGAGAATCCTTTGAAACATTCAAATATCCTGCAAGTCTTGATTCCAAACGTCTTATGATAAATTATGCAGAAAATGGCGGATTACAGAAAGACGGAGTTATCGAACTTCGCAGAGGAGTAAAAGATTTGGACTTGGGTGAAAGCCATTATGCCCAGGTCAGAATACTTGTTGACGGAACGCATTATCTGAAAGGCATGGCGGTTTATGCTGATGATTTGCCCGACGGAATTGATGTGCGTTTCAACACGAATAAAACCTCGGACAAGCCTATGAAAGAGGTTCTCAAAAAGATAAAGAACGACCCCGAAAATCCTTTTGGAACTTTGATAAAAGCCAACGGTCAGAGTGAGTATGAAGATGAAAACGGTCAAAAGCATTTGTCTTTGATAAATAAAAAGTCTGATGAGGGTGATTGGGATAATTGGGACGATAAATTGCCGTCACAGTTTCTTTCAAAACAGCCCGAAGACCTTATTAAAAAGCAACTTAAACTTACTTATGAAGATAAGATGTCCGAGTATGATGAAATATGTTCTTTGACAAATCCGACAGTTAAAAAGAAACTGTTGGAGGGATTTGCAAGCGATTGTGACGCTGCCGCTGTACATTTGAAAGCCGCTGCATTACCAAGACAGAAGTACAAAGTCATACTTCCTATGACTTCGATAAGCGAGAATGAAGTATATGCACCGACTTATGAAAACGGAGAAACAGTTGCTCTGATAAGATACCCACATGGAGGAACTTTTGAAATTCCTATTCTCAAAGTGAATAATAAATTAGCAGAAGGAAAGAACGTTCTTGGAGCGAATGCAAAAGACGCTGTCGGAATAAGCAGTAAAGTCGCAGAGAGATTGTCGGGTGCAGATTTTGACGGAGATACTGTTATGGTAATTCCTTGTAACAGTCCGAAATCAAATGTCAGAATAACTTCTACGCCACAGCTTGAAGGTCTGAAAGACTTTGATCCAAAACTTGAATACGGTGGCAGAAAAGAAGGAACTTTTAAGAAAATGAAGAATACCCAAACTGAAATGGGTAAAATTTCAAATCTGATTACAGACATGACTTTAAAAGGTGCAACAAATGATGAATTGGCAAGAGCTGTAAGACATTCTATGGTTGTCATAGACGCTGAAAAACATAGTCTTGATTATAAACAGAGTGAGAGGGACAACGGAATTGCAGAACTTAAAAAACTTTATCAAGGACGTACCGACGAAAACGGAAACTATCATGAGGGTGCATCTACCCTTATCTCCCGTGCAAAGTCTGAAACCCAGATAACCAAGAGAAAGGGTTCGGGTAAAATCGACCCTCTTACAGGAGAGGTATCCTATAAAGAGGTTATTGAGGAATACACTGATCCGAAAACGGGCAAAATTAAGATGCGTACACAAAAGAGTACACAAATGGCAGAAACAAAAGATGCCTATA
>Ga0256407_10003527_pt1 | contig 27637 bp, 26 predicted proteins | sample RumenRJG_04DNA_FD_193489 | JGI IMG/M metagenome (GOLD analysis project Ga0256407, IMG submission 193489) | Bovine rumen microbial communities from Lethbridge, Alberta, Canada - RJG_04 | ecosystem: Host-associated > Mammals > Digestive system > Stomach > Rumen | place: Canada: Alberta... | reverse complement strand
TCCTGCAAGCGGTTGCGCCCAAGACGGCGCAGGTGTCAAGAGCTGAAAAAGTGCCACCGCTGTCCCAGCGACGGCACTTCAGATTCATGTATCAGAGCTTACTTATTTATTAACTTTTAAATCTTTAGCCTATGAAAAAATTATTATACTTATGTCGTTGTGCACGGAATGAGCGACTTCTGGGCATAGAGCGTCACCTCATAGGTGCGGACTGCGGGATCGCCGGAAGGCGTTCCCGTGTGTCCGCTTTCCTTGATGATGGGGCGCGGCTTCTCATGCTGGCCGATGACATACGTCTGGTTGTTGCAGTCGGTCACGACGAAGGCGATGTGCTGGTAAAGGGGCACGTCGTCCAGCGTCTGGAAGCGCAAGGTGGTCTGCTCTACCCTGCCGTTGTTGTTATACGTCGAAACGGCCTCGCAGGTGGGCACGCCGACAAACGCTATCGGCGTCACGTCGGTGAAGATGCCCACGGGAATTCCCGCGAGGTGTTTGTACATGATTTCTCGTTGCAGCCGTTCGGCTGGGATATAGCCGATGGCCTTAATTCCTGGGAGTGATAGTCTGTCCATTTTAATTAATATACTGTTTGTGGGTTACACTGGGTTACAGTGGGCTACACTGGGTTACACTGGGAATTTTTTATGCCTCGAAGTAGTGCAATTAAAAAATGTTAAGAGGAGTCTTTTCGACGCCTTTTCTGCTGTTGATAAGCCTTACGCTTACGGGTATAGATCTTTGAGATGACGAGCCAGTTGGTTTCTGTGTCATCTATATCGTGGGCGTCCATCCAGGCATATATCAGGTCCTGCTTCTGGATGCCGATGTTGCCGAACTTGTACAGGTCATTCCAAAGGGCGATGGCAAATCGTATCTTCAGACAATGGATGAGATGCTCCTTTGAACTATCGGAAAGATAATTGTAGTATCTGACATCCTTGTGCTTGAAGAAGGGCAAAACAACAGGGTATTTCCCTTCACCCGGGAGATCAACCTCCTCATCATTGTCGTCGTCTCTTATCTTTAAGCCGAGCTCAATGATGTCGTTCTCGATAGAGCCTCTTGGGAACCTGATAGGGAGGCCATGCTCATGGGAAACCCATTGAGCAAGGTATGGCTCCAACTTCAGGTACACCAAAAAGTTGCTGTATTCGCCGGGCTTGTTATTTTGCTTGTCCTCTGCCATCTCTCATCGGTTGAGTCTTCTGTAGCTGATGTCCTGGAACCTGATGACTTCCAGCATCTCGTTGAAGCGGTCGGCGATGCGGGCACCGTATTTCTCCCTGATTTCCTTTGGGGTGAGGTTGGTTGTGACGACCGTGAACAACTGGTGGTTGTATCGGTACTCGAGCAGGTCAACTACTGGACTGACCACGTTTCCGAAGTTCAATACCTCGGTCGGCTCCTTGCCCAGGTCGTCAATGGCTAGCATCTGCTGGAATCGGTATTGCTTGAGCTCATCGAGGTCTTTGGCAATCTCGGTGATGTCCTTGGCGTCCACAATCCTCAAGCCGATGCGGAACTCCTTGCCCAGGAATTCGAAATGGCCACACCGATGCAGATCGTTGATGGCGCTCTGCAGGGTGTAGAGCAGCGTAGTCTTGCCGTTGCCACAGGTGCCGCACATCATCACGCCAAACTTCGGGTCTGGCTGCGTGAGGTATCGGGCCAGCGCAAGCAGGTTGGACTCAGTGTTCTCATCAAACAACGGGTTGCCATGCCGCCGTTGCACCTCCAGCGCATAGTGGGCAGCCAGTACGTTCAACGCTTGAAAGGAGGTCATGTTGAACCTAAAACGTTGAATCGTAATCTTCCGCTGTGTGATCTTTCGCGTCAGTTCCTCTACGATTCGCATATCGATCCTGGGAGTTTCCTCCGCCGCCTTTCTTTGATTTTCCGTTTCCATTGGGTTTTTCCTTTCTTAGATATTGTCTCGACCAGTTGATGAAGTGGCTCTTGAAGTCGTTGAAGTCGTCGTGCCTCTTGGATATGAAGTTGCTGTCGTTGACAAACATTTCGAGCAGCTCCAGCACCTTTTCTTTTTCGCACCTCAATGCGACCACCGCCTGCTCCATCGCAAGGTCGTTGGACTTAATCTGTTCAACAAATTCAAAATTTTGCTCCTCCACGGATAAGAGAGAAGAGTTTATATTATTATTTATATTATTATCTTCTTTAGATTGTGACCCTTCGCGTTGTCTGATGCGTTTCCCCATCTGTTCCGCAGGAGCGGTTTCAAGGATGGCGCCACCCACATCATGAGGGTCTCCCTGGTAGATATCATAATTGAGAATTGTGATGATTGTGTGGGTTGTAAATGTTTCTACCTTGATCAGGTTTTCTGACTCGAGGTCAGCAAGAAAATCGGAAACGTACCTGCTGCTGGTTTTCCAGCGGTGCATGAGCGTCCTTACACTGGTGACCTGCTGGCCCCTTTCCAGCCATCCCTTGACGTTGCCGAATCGGAACTTCGTGCGTACCCATGTGGCCTCCATGACGAGGTCATTCCACCGCTTGTACTTGTTGGCGTCGTCCCATAACCAGTGATCGCGGATATTGCGGGGCAAAAAGACTTTACCGATGTTGAGCATGGCCGTTACAGTTGGGAGCGCCAGAAGCGCAGGATTTCACTGCCGAGATAGAACTTCCTTCCGTTGACCCGGTGATAACCGCAGCGGATCTTTCCCTTGTTGGTATAGCGGCGCAGCGTGTGCCGATGAACACCAAGGATATTGCAGGTTTCTTCGATGTTATACCTGCTTGACAACTTGATTTGTGGTTCATTGCTTCTCATCGCTGCTGTTATCTGAATTGGGGAACAACACATTAACAGGCGTCTTGTAGTGCCTGGAAAGCTGGTGCTTGATGTTGGAGTCGGGTTCGGAGATGCCGACGACCCACTTCCTAACCGTAGATCTTGAACGATGGGTTAGTTCACAGACTTCTTTGATAAAGGCCTCACATGGAGTTGGTTTACCCTTAGCAACTCGATACATTTCGACAAATGATAGCTGATACATAATAAATTTTTTTAAAAAATATGGAAAATATTTGTTCCGTTTCGGAAAAAATTCTTACCTTTGCGGAAAGAATTTATTCCAAATTCTTGCCAATTTTGACAGAAACAGCGGCAAATATACTATTTATTTTCCGTGTATATAAAAATTTTACCAATAATTTTCCTTAAAAGAAATGGCAAAATTAGTGCGAAGACTTAACATCCAAAGGATTAGGTCAGAGAAAAAGATTACTCAAAAGGAACTGGCAGAGAAGACCGGTTTCCCTCAGGGCTACATCTCTAAGATGGAGCGCGGAATCGTTTCGACCTCAGAGATGTTCATCAATAAGGTGAAAGAGGTCTTCGCTATTGAGAATATCGACGACTACGTCTCCTTCAAAGAGCAAGACACCGAAGTGGCTGAAAATGAGCAGGAGTTTCCCATTGAACCTCCTGTCATGCTGAACCGCCATGGAATGAATGACAAGATGATGATCGAGCGCCTGTTCAATATGATTGACAGGAGAGACGCGCGCATCGAGAAGCTGGGGATGGCGATTAAACGACCGAGAAAAGAAGTGGAGAAATATAAGTCGTGACGAGCGAAAAGACGAGCGACTTTTAATATAAATTTTGTAATATACTCATTATTAACCGCTGGAATAATGTTGTCATATACCTTCTAAGCTGTGGGTCCCGGGTTCGAATCCCGGCGGGATCACGCTTCCAATTTAGGCGCTGGAATTCAGAGATTTTTCGATGAATTTCGGTGCCTTTTCTTTTTATTTTGGAATATTTTTGCGGATTGGTTGGTGGTTGGGGAAAAAAGTAGTACTTTTGCGGCGCAAATATGGTAATCGGGTGGCTCAGGGCCATCTCGATGCAAGGGAATCCGGTGAGAATCCGGAACTGTACCTGCAGCTGTAATCCCCTCAAACACAGGGTCTGCTTACTGAATGTCACTGGCCTCGGATAAGGCTGGGAAGGCAAAGCAGACTGGGGAAAAGTCAGAAGACCTGCCATAACAGTTAATAGTCAAGAGTTAACAGTTAATAGTTGGTTTTGCGAACTATTATGACTGGAAACTAGTGGCTAGAGACTAAAACTAATTTAGTACGCTCACTCAGGAACAGGTGTGACGGAAAGCATATGAAGAAAAGAAAAAGACTGACAGCAGCAGTGCTGGCTTTATGCGCGTTTGCGGCTGTCAATGCACAAGATGGCATCTGGAGGCAGGACAGTCTGCCCGAGGTGGTTGTAACGGGTACTGGTACGCAGCACCTGCTGAAGGATGCGCCCGTACAGACCGAGGTGATTACCAGCAAAATGCTGCGCAACTATGCGGGCAAGAGCATCGAGGACATCCTGGGTGGCCTCACGGCGTCTTTTGCCTTTAACCAGGACGATATGGGCTCGCAGATGCAGCTGAACGGCCTAGGCAACAGCTATATCTTGATTTTGATTGACGGCAAGCGCATCCACGGCGATGTGGGTGGGCAGAATGACTTGTCGCTGATCGACCCGCAGAATATTGAGAAAATTGAGATTGTGAAGGGCGCGTCGAGTGCGCTCTATGGCTCGGATGCCATCGCCGGTGTGGTCAACATCATCACCAAGAAGCACCGTGAGGAGGGATTGTTGATTGAAAACACGACCCGTCTAGGCAGTTACGGTGACTTGCGTCAACACAACGGCCTGGCGCTGAACTATGGTAAATTCAGCAGTTACACCAACTTCCAGTTGCAGCACAGCGACGGCTGGCAAAACACCTCAGTGGAGCACACCGAAGGCTCGGAACCGCCTATCACCGACTCGCGCAACAAGACAGTGAACCGCCACACCAACTGGCAGATAGCAGAAAGGCTGACCTATCAGCCGACCAAGAATCTGGAACTCTATGCCGACGGAAGCACTTACTGGAAACGCATCTACCGCGTGAGCGGCCGTCATCCACACTATGACGTGAAGACCTGGGACATGGAGTACCACAACGGCTCGGCATCCATCGGTGGCAAGTGGAGCCGCTCAAAGACCGACTATATTTCTCTGGATGTGGATTGGCACCGCCATGCCTATTATTACTACTACACGGCCACGACGCTCGTCGAGGACTACGAGAAGAGTGCGGGCACACCCTACTATCCCTATTACCCGTATCTCCCTGACCAGAAAGAGCTACAGAGCGACCAACAACGCACCATGGCTGCGTTGAAAGGCGTGTTCACCCTACCCTACGAGAACATTCTAAGCACCGGCATGGAATTCCGCTTTGACTGGCTCCATGCCCCCACGCGCGTCAAGGGCGGCAAGGCCAGCGACTGGACGGCAGCTGTTTATGTGCAAGACGAATTCAACCTCATCCACAATGTGAACATCACCGCCGGCCTGCGCTTGAACCAAAACGAGCAATTCGGCATAAAACTGACGCCTAAAGTTTCGGCGATGTGGAAACCCGGTAACGCTTGGCGCTTACGCGCCACTTGGAGCCAAGGCTTCAAGACGCCTGCCATCCGCGAACTGTTCTACCGCTACGTGCGCCAGATGAGCGGCACCTACCTGTACCTCGGCAATACAGACCTCAAGCCGCAGTCGAGCAACTATTTCTCGCTGAGCGGCGAGTACGGTTGGCGCGGCTTGAATGTGACTGTTACCGGTTATTATAATAAGGTTAAGGACATGATCGCGCTGGTGACCATCCCTAACTATCAGGCCCCCGACGAATACATCATCCAATATGACCCCGTCAAGACCCGACAGTACCAGAACATCGAGGATGCCAAGGCCTGTGGTGTTGACGTGAATGTCAATTACCAGTGGCGTGAGTTCGCCTTTGGTTTGGGCTACAGTTACCTGGATACCGATGCCAACCAATATGACACCAACCACGACAAGATGAAGAAAGTCACTATCGACGGCATGGCCCACCACAAGGGCAACTGGTTTGCAACCTGGGGTCACCGTTTCTCGGCCGACTATCGCTTGAGCGTGGGCATCTATGGCCGCATGTCGAGCACCCGCTACTATCAGGATGACGGCAACGGCAAGGGCTACCAGACCTGGCGCCTGTCCACCACGCATGACCTGGGCCATTTCAAAGCGACCTCATGGCGAGTTGAAGCCGGTGTGGACAACATCTTCAACTACTGCGACCGCACGCCTCACGGGCTGCACTTGGGCACGACAACCCCGGGCCGCACGGGCTATGTGTCGCTGACCATCCGCTTCAACCAAGGAAAGAAACTTTCAAACAAGTATAAGTCTAACTTTAATTCCAAACAACAAAACAATGATGAAGATTAAATCTTTATTGATTGCCATGATGGCAATCTGTCTGACCATGGGCTTCACCTCTTGCAGTGATGACAAGGACGATCCCATCGAGAACAACTACACCGTTTACCAGAAAGCCGTTAACGAGACCGTCAAGGCTCAAAAGAAGAACAACAAGGCAATCCTGCTGGTGGCCTTCGGTTCTACCTGGGAGCAGGCCTACGATGCATTTGACGCTACCGTAGCCGCTTACAAGAGCCAATTCCCCGGTTATGATGTATTCTTGTCTTTCTCCTCAGCCATCTGCATCAACCGTGCTGCCGCTGGTGAGAACGTTGATCCCCGCAATTTCTATGCCCCTCCCTTCTGGCTCAATGCCTTTGCACAAAAGGGTGTTCAGTACAGCGAAATCGTTGTTCAATCCCTGCAGGTTATCCCCGGTGAAGAGTACACCCGCGTAATCAACTACATCAAGGACTTTGCCAACAACGCCAATGGTGACATCGACGACAACTATCTGGCAAACGTAACCCTGAAACTTGGTGTGCCCCTGTTGCAGGATGCTGAAGCTGACGTTAACCTCGTTGCCAGCGAGTTGAACAAGCTCTATAGCACTCAGGCCAATGAGGGTGTTGTAGCCTTTATGGGCCATGGTAACCCCGATAGCTACGACACCTACAAGGCTAATGTGCGTTACACCCAGCTCGAGGAAGCCCTTCAGCAGTTCAACAGCCACTATTTCGTGGGTACCGTTGACATGATGGACAACTTCAAGACCAATGTTTATGCCCGTATGCTGGCTGCCGGAATCACCAGTGGTAAGGTATATTGCCATCCCTTGATGTCAATCGACGGTGACCACGGTCACAACGATATGGCCGGTGACGATGACGATAACTGGGACGGCACCAAGTTCACCCCCAACGATGAGGGCGAGGTTGAGGACACCTCCTGGAAGATGTACTTCCACCACTTGGGTTACGAGTGCAACAACTCGACCATGATTGAGAAGGGCCTGTTGGAGCTCCCCACCATCCGTCAAGTGTGGATGAACCACACCACCGATGCTATCAACGGCGAGCCCCTCGACTTCTACCATAGCAAGAATCCCGAGTAAATTCAATTCAAAACTACGAATTACGCGAATTATACTAATTGGCTTCGCTACGAGGCATTCACTATATTTGCGTAATTCGTAGTTTAAACTTAAACACACATGATTAAGAAAATCATACTAGTTACAGTGGCACTCCTCTCATGGAGTGCTGCTGTTTCCCAAATCCACAAGATGGAACGCAGCGACTCGTCAATGATGAGCCGCTCCTATACCTTAAATCCAGTGGTCGTGACCGGATCTGGTCACCACCAGCGCTTGAAATCCACCGCAACTCCAGTGCATGTGCTCAGCAACCAGGAAATCAAGGAGCAAGGCATCACCACCTTTGATGGCGCCCTGACCCGCATGATGCCCCAGGTGTCGATGGCGCCTAACTCAATGGGCACCTTCTTGAGACTCAACGGACTGGGCAACAAGTACATCCTGATTTTGATTAACGGTCAAAAATTGACAGGCGATATCTCTAATAATGTCGATCTCAACCGAATCAACATGGCTCGCGTGAAGCGCATCGAGGTGCTTGACGGCGCTGCATCGTCGCTCTACGGCTCGGACGCCATCGCCGGTGTCATCAACATCATCACCGACCAGCCCACACGCGATTTGGTGAGTGTGACCAGCGATACGCGCGTGTCTGGCCATGGCCAGCTGACCGAGAACATCGCTCTGGATATTTACAAGAACGGCTTCGGCTCCTATACCTCGTTCTCGCGCGACCAGGCCGACAGCTACCGCATTAACGATGTGGAGTATGTCAAGGGTTCCGAAACTGAGACCCAGCCGACGATTGCCCCGTTCTTCACGGGTTACCGCGCTAATCTGGTGGGTCAAAAGTTTACCTATGCCCCCAATGAGCATCTGGCGCTGAATGCCGGCATTGACTATTCTTACAAGATTACTGACCGCCCTAACACCCGCAAGGACATCACCGGCGGCACCGACTATGAGATGCGTTACAAGGGCCTGCGCTGGAACGTGGGTGGCATCTACAAGTTCACGAGCCGTAACTCGTTGCAGGCCGACTTCACGGTCGATCGTTTCCGCTATGGCAAGCAATATGATGTTGCTACCAAAACTTACGCTATCGACGATTATGTGCAATCCAAGAAGCAACGCTCGATGGAAGGTCAGTTGAAAGCCATTTTAGGTCTGATGAAAAACTCCACCACCATTTTTGGCGCTGATTGGCGCAAGGACTACCTGACCGCCACTTCGGGCAATATCAACCAGAATGCCTATACCGCAGCCGCTTTCGCCCAGCACGAGATGTTGTTCTTTGACCGACTCACTGCTACCGTAGGCCTGCGCCTTACCTATCACGAGACCTTCAACTGGCATCTCACGCCCAAGGCTACGCTAATGTATGCGCCAGGCAACTTCCGCCTGCGTGCCACCTATTCTGCCGGCTTCCGTGCTCCTGGTCTTGATGAGTTGTATTACCACTATTTCTCGGTAAACCGCGGAAAGGCTCAGATTATCTTCGGTAACAAGGACCTCTCGCCCGAGAAGAGCAACTACTTCTCACTTAATGCCGAGTACCGCAGCAACATCCTTGCTGTGAGTGTGACAGGATTCATGAACCGCATCAACGACATGGTCATCAGGCAGAACATCGACGTGGACGCTGCCTCGCTGGCCATGCTGCAGGCCGAATTCCCCGAGATGACCGATGAACAGGCACAGAAACTTGAGCGTTACTCGCTTTACAAGAATAGCGACAAGGGCGACATCAAGGGCGTGCAGGTCAACGTCTCGGCCAACCTGTTCCAGGGCTTCAACCTGTCGGCCAACTACGTCTATACCTATGCCCGCACCTGCAGCGGTGACCAATGGACTCCGCTGGAGCGTAGCATCCGTAACGCCGCCACCGTTGCCGCCAACTATTTCCACAGCTGGGGTAATTATGGGCTGAGCGTGAACATCAATGGCAGGTTGCAGTCTAAAACCTACTATCCCGACTATGAGGACGCCCCTGGCTATGGCATCTGGAACCTGAACACGACCCATTCGTTTGACGGGTTGAAACATCTGTATCTGGAGCCGAGCATCGGCATCGACAACATCTTTGACAAGGTGGATCGACGCATCGACTCATCCAACCGCAAGTATGCCCTGTATTCACCGGGGCGCATGCTTGTAATTGGCCTGAAATTGAAAATCAAGTAACCTTATATTGCATAATGGAGGATTGTCGTGAGACAGTACCTCCATTTTTTAATATTTTTGCTAAATTTGCGACTGATATGGGTAAGATTATAGTAGCAGGCATCGGGCCTGGCAGTAAAGAAGACATCACTCCCGCCGTACTCGACGCAGTGCGCGCGGCAGACGCCATTGTAGGCTATAAATACTATTTCCAGTTCATCCAGGAATATGTCCATGATGGCTGCGAGTGCATCGACACGGGCATGAAGAAGGAACGCGAGCGCGCCGAGCAGGCCTTTGAACTGGCCGAACAGGGCAAGACCGTCGTGGTCATCTCATCGGGCGATGCAGGCATCTACGGTATGACACCGCTAGTCTATGAGATGAAACGCGAGCGTCAATCTGATGTGGAAATTGAGTCATTGCCTGGCATTTCGGCCTTCCAGAAAGCCGCTTCGCTGTTGGGCGCCCCCATTGGCCATGACCTGTGCATCATCTCGTTGAGCGACCTGATGACCCCGTGGGAGGTCATCGAGCGCCGCATCAAGGCTGCCGCAGTGGGCGATTTCGTCACTGCCATCTATAACCCCAAGTCCAATGGCCGCTACTGGCAACTGTACCGCTTGGTAGAACTGTTCCTGCAGCAACGATCGGCCGACACGCCCGTGGGCTATGTCCGTCAGGCGGGCCGCGATGAGCAGAAAATCAGGGTCACGACTCTTGCCGAGTTTGACCCCGAGGAGGTGGATATGTTCACCGTTATTATTATCGGCAACTCGCAATCCTATATCAGCGGCGGGCACATCATCACCCCGCGCGGTTATTATCGTGAGCAGCAAGATCAAGACACCAAGCCTGGCCAGCAAATCATGATTGAGTCTTTCCGCACCATCGAGAGCGAACTGCGCAATAAGGATATTCCGCTTGACCACAAGTGGGCACTCTTGCACGCCATCCACACAACGGCCGACTTTGATATGGAGAGAATCCTCTTGACTGATGATCATGCGGTGGAAACGCTTTATAATAAAGTCGCACAGGGCGAAATCAAGACCATCGTGACCGACGTGACAATGGTGACCAGCGGCATCCGCAAGGGCGCACTGGCAAGACTGGGCATGGAGGCCAAATGCTATCTGAGCGACCCGCGTGTTGCCGAAATGGCCACTGCACAAGGCATCACCCGCACCCAGGCGGGCATCCGTCTGGCTGTTGAGGAGCATCCCGAAGCGCTTTATGCTTTCGGTAATGCGCCGACGGCATTGATGGAACTGTGTGACCTCATATGTAAGGGCAAGGCCCATCCTGCTGGTATCATTGCGGCTCCCGTAGGTTTTGTCCACGTGCGCGAATCAAAACACATGGTCAAGCCCTTCAAAGACATTCCCAAAATCATCGTCGAGGGCAGGAAAGGTGGCAGCAACTTGGCCGCTACCCTGTGCAACGCCATTTTAACCTTTGACGACGCAGCACAACTAAAGCCCGGTCGCGATCTTTAAATCTACGAATTACACGAATTTAACAAATATTCATTAGAGTAATTAGTGTAATTCGTAGTTCATAAACAAGATAATGATATGAAGTTTTATGTTATAGGTATCAGTGACGCGCCTCGGCCGTATTTGCCGCCGGAAGTCATCAGTATCATCTGTAAAGGGCGTGTTTTCTCGGGCGGCAAGCGCCATTATGGCCTTGTTGCGCCCTATTTGCCCGAAGGGGCACAGTGGATTGAAATTACCACACCGCTGGACGCGGTCTTCGCGCAGTATCACGACGAGGTGATTGTGTTTGCCAGCGGTGACCCGTTATTCTTCGGCTTTGCCAATACCATCAAGCGCAAGATGCCCGATGCCGAGATTGTGTTGTTCCCATCATTCAATTCATTGCAATTGTTGGCACACCGCCTGGTGATGCCTTATAACGATATGCGCATCGTCTCATTAACGGGGCGTCCCTGGCCCGAATTTGACAAAGCATTGATTGAGCGAGCCTGCAAAATCGGTGTTTTGACTGACCACGAGCACACACCATCGGCCATTGCCCAGCGCATGCTGGACTACGGCTACAACGGCTATCAAATGCATGTGGGCGAACATTTAGGAAATCCCAAAGAGGAATGTATATCAACCTTGACACTGGAAGAGGTTGCTGAGCGTGAATTTGACTATCCTAATTGTCTCATCTTGGTTGGTAATGACTCCAGACCGCGATACTTTGGCATTCCCGAAAGTGAGTTTGCTTTGCTCGATGGCCGTGAAAAGATGATTACAAAGTCACCTATACGCCTGCTGACCATGCAAGCCTTAGAGCTGCAGCAGAAGAGAGTGCTATGGGACATCGGTTTCTGCACCGGCAGCGTGTCTATCGAGGCACGGCTACAGTTTCCTCACCTGCATGTCGAGGCCTTTGAAATCAGGCCCGAGTGCGAGGCATTAATGACCGAAAACAGCAGACGATTCGGCACACCAGTCATCAACCACCACATAGGGGACTTCCTCGAAGCGGATATAAATGCCCTACCCCGCCCTGATGCCGTATTCATCGGCGGCCATGGCGGTCAGCTCAAGGAAATCATGGCACGTGTGATGACAGTGCTGACCGATGATGGTTGCATCGTGATGAACAGCGTCACCTCGCCCATGGTGCACACCGACAGCCACCAACTCTTCAGCGAGGCGTGTGCCGACTTGGGGTTGACACAAGAACCGCCCACGCGCATCATCCTGAACGATAATAACCCGATAGAGATACTCAAATGCAAAAAATAGCCGTAATACCCGTGAGCGACGAGGGCCGTGATATAGCCGAAATTCTCCAGCAAGAGTTCCATGCCTTAGCCATCAAGCGTGCCGAGGTCGCCAAACGTTGGAAAGACTTTGATGCATTCATCTTCATTGGTGCGATGGGCATCTGCGTGCGTACGATAGCATCCCTCGTCGAAGACAAACATACCGACCCGGCAGTCATCTGCGTGGACAGCATGGCAAACCATGTCATTTCGGTATTATCAGGTCATGTGGGTGGTGCCAACGTACTGACACACCGTGTGGCGTCAGCCTTAGGCTCCGAATCAGTTATTACGACCCAAAGCGACAATGCTGGACTGTGGGCGCTGGATACGCTGGAAGAACGCTTCAACTGGCCTATTGCCAGCGAGGACGACATGAATGCCTGCATCTTTGCGTTCGTCAACCGTAAACCGACGGCTTTGTTCATGGAGGTGCGTGACGAGGGCACCGATTATCTGGAAAAGACCCTACCCGACCATGTCACCATCATCAACGACCTCAGTGAGGCCGACCCCAAGAAATACCGTTTGCTCATCATGGTGACGCCCTATCGCCGCTATGCACCTGAGGGCATGTTGTCCTTGCACTTTGTGCCCATGGTGGGGACCATCGGCTTTGGGCTGGCTCATCACCCCGAGGACTACAAGTTCATCTATGATCAGATGGATGAGGCCTTGGCCGAATGGGGCATCCTGCCATGCGCTTGCCGTTACTGCACGATAGACATCAAGGCCGATGAGCCATTTGTGCAACTATTAAAAGATGGATATGGCGAGGAGGTTGAATTCTTTACGGCCGAACAGCTGTCAGCCGTTGAGGTGCCCAATCCTAGCGAAACGGTGGCCAAGCACGTTGGAACGCCCAGCGTGTGCGAGGCAGCAGCCATCCTTGGCTCCAATCACGGCAAACTGATCGTCCCCAAAATCAAAGGCAAGAATTTCACAGTTGCCCTGGCCATCGACCGTCAATACTTGCGTGACCAGCAAGGCCATATCGAGATTGTGGGCGCAGGTCCCGGCGATCCTGACTTGGTGTCGGTGCGAGGTCGCAAGATGCTGGAACGAGCCGACCTCATACTCTATGCCGGTTCGCTCGTGCCGCGCGAATTGACCATGTGCGCCAAGCCAGGTGCCGTTGTGCGCAGTTCTGCGGGAATGAACCTGGAGGAGCAATGCGAGTTAATGAAGGAATTCTATGACAAGGGAAAATTCATCGTGCGGCTGCATACGGGCGACCCGTGCATCTTTGGTGCAATACAGGAGCAGATGGCTTTCTTTGACCAGCATGACATGCATTATCACATCACGCCTGGCATCTCGTCGTTCCTTGCCGCAGCTGCCGAGTTACGCAGCCAGTTCACCATCCCCGAGCGCACCCAAACCATTATCCTCACCCGTGGAGAGGGCCGCACACCCATGCCCGAAAAAGAGCAGTTGCACCTGCTGGCCAAGAGTCAGAGCACGATGTGCATTTTCCTGAGTGCAGTCATCGTGGATGACGTGCAGCGTGAATTGCTCATGGAGTATCCCGATGATACTCCCGTCGCCGCCTGTTACCATCTCACCTGGCCAGACCAGCGCATCTACCGCGGTATGCTCAAAGACCTCGCCAAGATTGTCCACGACAACAACCTCACGTTGACCACGATGCTCGTCGTGGGCGAAGCCATTGACAACCGCAAAGGTTTGTCAGAATTGTATAATAAACATTTCACGCACCTGTTTAGAAAGGGCGAAGCATGATCCTGGTATTCGGTGGAACGACTGAGGGTCGCACGGCGGCTAAGGTGCTCGAGGAGTCGGGCGCCGCTTACTACTATTCCACCCGTAGCGACACACAGGACATCCAACTCGTCCACGGCAACCACGTCATTGGTGCAATGGAGGTGCCCGAGATGGTCGCTTTCTGCCAGGAGCATGACATCCGCCTGATTGTTGACGCCGCCCATCCGTTCGCCGTCAATCTGCACCGCAACGTCATTGACCTTGCAGCGCAAATTGGCGTACCTGTCATTCGCTTTGACCGCATCTATCCGCCCCATGACGAGGATTATGTATGGTGCAAGGACTATCATGATGCCATCAGCCAACTGGAATCGCACGGCGTTAATCGGCTGCTGGCACTCACGGGTGTCAACACCATCGCCCCTATGCAGGCTTATTGGCAAAAGCATGAATGCTGGTTCCGCATCCTGAACCGCGACGAATCATTGGTCGGGGCGCAAAAGGCCGAATTTCCTTCCGACCACCTCGTTTATTATGAGAAAGACGACACCGCATCGTTGATTGGGCGGCTGCAGCCACAGGCCATCATCACCAAGGAAAGCGGCTTGAGCGGCGGCTTTGCCGAGAAAGTGGAGGCAGCACGACAAGCGGGCATCAAGGTCTTTGTTGTGGAGCGGCCTGTATATCCCAGTAGCGAGGGGGTGGCCGTTAAGCACGTTAATGGTCCTCATGGCATGCGCCGCATAGTGGAGAGGCTGTTGCCTGAATTTTATCCTTTGCATAGCGGGTTGACAACGGGAACGTGCGCTACTGCGGCAGCCATTGCTGCAACACAAAGATTGCTGAGGGGTGAGGAACCGAAATCGGTTCCTGTCATTCTGCCCGATGGAGAGACAATTGAAGTTGAAGTAACATATGGCGATGATTATGCAGCCGTATTCAAAGAAGCTGGCGATGACCCCGATGTGACTAACGGCATCGAGATTAGAGCAAGTGTCAAATCTAGCGACCATTTCGAGATATTAGGTGGTGAGGGTGTCGGCAGGTTTACCGTACCGGGCTTCGACTTTCCACCAGACGAGGCAGCCATCAACAAGGCACCGCGGCAGATGATGCGCGACAACATCAAGGAAAATGTGAGTATCACAATCAGTGTGCCACAAGGTGCCGAGATTGCCCGTCGCACCTTTAATCCACGCCTAGGTATCGAGGGCGGTATCAGCATCATCGGCGTCTCGGGCATTGTCAAGCCTTTCAGTGAAGAAGCCTTTGTGGCCAGTATCCGCAAGTGTATGCAGGTCGCCAAGGCGTCGGGCAGCGACCGTGTGGTCATTAACAGCGGCGGCAAGAGTGAGCGCTTTGTAAAAGCGCAATACACCGACCTGCCACAGCAGGCTTTTGTGGAATATGGGAATTACATCGGCGAGACCTTGGGCATCGCCAATGAACTCGACATCAAAAACGTCACCATGGGCGTGATGCTGGGTAAGGCAGTGAAACTAGCTGCAGGAAACCTCGACACACACAGCCGCCACACCACCATGGACAAAGATTTCGTTATGGGAATGCTTCACGAGGCGGGCATCAACATCGATATCAATGACCTCACCCTAGCCCGCGAACTGTGGGACAGAATTCCCCAAGAAAGACTACAAGATTTCGCCACAGTCGTCATCAACCACTGTGCCCACTACTGCGTCCCGTTATTGCCCAAAGGGATGCTTACTATTCTCCTAATCGATGATAATGGGAAGATTTATCACTCGTAGGAGGTTTTGCGGCGGCGGTAGAGGACATAGATGATGATGGGCGCGCCGATGAGGGCTGTCACACTGTTGACGGGCATGGCACCCTCGAAGCCGGGAGCGCGGGCAATCAGATTGCAGATTAACGCTAAGGCTGCGCCACACAGGGCGGTGGCGGGCATCAGTTTCCAATGGTCGCTGGTGCGGAAGATGCCGCGGGCCAGATGGGGCACGGCCATACCGATGAACATGATGGGACCGCAATAGGCGGTGACGATAGCGACGAGCGTACCCGAGCAGATGATGATCCATGTGCGGGCGCGCTTGACATTAACGCCCAGGTTGGCGGCATAGCGGTCGCCGAGCAGCATGGCATTCAGGGGCTTTACCAGCAGGAAACTCAAGGGCAGCAAGATGCACATGAGCACGACAAAAAGTATCATCTGGTCACCCGAGACGCGTGAGAACGAGCCGAGTCCCCACACCACAAAGGCCTTGACGTCTTCTTCGGGGCTGAGGAACTTGAGCACGCCGATGATGGCAGTAGCCAGATAGCCAATCATCACACCGATAATCAGCAGGGTGACATTGCCTTTAACTTTGCCTGAAATCCACACAATCAGCATCATCACTGCGATGGCTCCGACGATGGCGGCAACCGATACCGCAGCGTCACCCAAATAGCCCAGCGAACTCAAGGCAACACCTCCCAGTTGGCCGGAAAGCAGCACGACAAAGGCCACGCCAAGACTGGCGCCGTTGGAAATGCCCAAAATGGACGGGCCCGCCAGCGGGTTATGAAAAATGGTTTGCATCATCAGACCACTCACGGCGAGGCCCGCACCCGCCACGATTGCAGTGAGCACCTGCGGCAGTCGAGAACTGAGGATGATATTGGTCCAGATTTCGTTTTCACTGCCCTGGCCAACGAGAATACGGCAGATGTCGCCCACCGGTATCTCGATAGAACCGATGAACAGGTTGACAATCACCATAACGGCAATGACCACCACAAGGGCCAACATCAAAGGCAGCGTGCGTCTCATTTTCTCTTTAGTTTCTAGTCCTTAGTCCCTAGATATTCTAGATATTCTAGATGCTCTAGTACTTTTAATTTCTAATTCCTAACTCCTAACTTTTATTGCAGCAGGCGGTAGAAGGTGGGCTGGTAGTCTTTCTCGACCAGTTCGGGATGGAAGATAGCGACAAAGTCCTTCAGCAGCACGTCCGGCTTGACGGGAGCAATTTCGTAATAGGGAGTCTGCTTCATGTTGCAGTAGATGACCTTTTTCTCTTTGAAGGCCTTGAACATCTCGTTGCGGGGCTCACTGGCCTTCAGCGCCTCGTATGAGAAATCGCCCTGGTAGCTGTTGAGGATGCGCCAATAATCAGCATTGGCCGACAGGGCATACATCTTCTCAAATTCCAAGTCCTCACCCGAGGTCTCGTCATCATTGATGACATAGTCGGCACCCGCGTCACGGAAGATCTGGGCCAGATAGTTCTTGCCGCCCACGGCATGCCAGTTACCGTAGTGCATCTCGCCACTGGTAACGGTGGGACGGTTCTCGACCTTGGCGGCCTTGTCTTTCAACTCGTTGTAGCGGCTCTCGATGCCAGCGAAAATCTTGGCGGCTTCTTTTTCCTTGCCGATGAACATGCCGATGAACTTAATCCACTCGGCCTGTCCCAGCGGGTCTAGTTCCTTGTAACCCAGGTGGGGCACCAGCGTGATGCCGATTTCCTTGATGGCATCATAGCCGCCACGCTTGGACGGAGAGATAAAGATGACGTCAGGATTGGCGGCCATGACCACTTCGGGATCAAATTCGCCCTCCATTCCGATTTTAACGATACGGCCGTCTTTCACGCGGGCCTTGATATCCTCGTTGAAGAGGTTCTTTGTACTGGTAATGCCCTTAACGATATCGTGGGCATCGAGGATGGTGAAATTGGACAGTTGCAGCGAAGTCATGCAGATGGTACGCTCGATGGGCACTTTGACCTTGACATAGCCCTCGGGAACAACGGCATCGGCGTTATGAACGAGGGCGAAATGATCTTTTTTGCCCACGTCAACCAACCTGATGTCGGCTGAGTCGCGAACACTGAAACCTGTGGCATACTTCACGGTCACTTCTTCCATCGAATTTACACCTGACTTTGTCGGTTTGTCGCCCTGTGAAGAGCAGGCGCAAAGCAGCACCAATACTGCAAAAATTCCAATAAACTTCTTCATTCTTTTGTTCATTTAATTTATGCTACAAAGGTACTACTTTTTAATGACCAAGCCGCATGAAAACCACCAAAAAAACTAGGGACTAGGGACTATAAACTAGAAACTTCTTTGTACCTTTGCACTATGGAAGAAGCAGCAGTAAAATCGAGGTGGTATGACAGCATTTGGGCGGCGTTGATTTTCTTCACTCGTTTGCCTTTTTGGCGTGTTTATCAGCCCCCACAAACGAGTTACAAGACGGTCGTTGAATTCTGGCCGTTGGCTGGCTGGCTCACGGGAGGCGCAATGGCCGCTACACTCTATTTTGGTAGCATGGTACTGCCTCATGCCGTAGCCGTCATTGCCGCGATTGCGGTGCGCTTACTCATTACAGGGGCACTGCACGAGGACGGCCTGGCCGACTTCCTGGACGGCTTTGGCGGCGGTGGTGACCGTGAGCGCATCCTGGCCATCATGAAGGATTCACACATCGGTACTTATGGCGTGCTGGGGCTTATCATCTACATGCTGCTGTTGGGCACTGCCCTCTATAGCATGCCCGTGTCCGCGGCGGCACTCACCATTTTTGCTGCCGACCCGTTCTCTAAGATGGTCGCAAGCCAGCTGGTTAACATGCTTCCTTACGCACGCCGTGAGGAAGAGGCCAAGAACAAGACCATCTATCGCAAGCCGTCCCTTGCTGCTGGGCTAGGTCTGACGGTTCAGGGACTGTTGCCGATGGCACTGATGATATGGTTAACAGGCATCAGTAATTGGTATCTCTTCATTTTTGTGCCTCCACTGGTGATGTATTTCCTGTATCTGCTCATTTTGCGTAAGATTCACGGCTATACGGGCGACTGCTGCGGTGCCGTGTGCCTGCTGGTGGAACTGGCAATATATCTGGTTGCCTGCTCACAACAACAAATGATGTAAGATAAATCAACAACAATAAATACAACAAGTACAATGATAAATATCGATATTCAATTTTTGTATTTATTGTACTTATTGTTTTCTTTTTAATGATGGAAATTGTTTTGATTAGACATACCAGCGTCGATGTTCCCAAGGGGACGTGCTACGGACAGACCGATGTGCCCGTACGTGACACCTTTGAGCAAGAGGCCGAGCTGACCCGCCAGTCATTGGAGCCATTGTTGCCGTTTGACAAGGTGTTTTCCTCGCCCTTGACGCGTGCCCGCAAGTTGGCGGCCTATTGCGGCTATCCCGATGCCGAGACCGACGACCGCCTGCTGGAGATGGATATGGGTGAGTGGGAAATGCAGCTGTATGACGAAATCCAGGACCCGCACCTGCAGGAATGGTACGACGATTACATCAACCAACCCACAACAGGTGGTGAAAGTTTTCGTCAGCAATACCAACGCGTGGCGGCTTTCCTTGACGAGCTCAAGGGCCAGCCCTACCAGCATGTGGCCATTTTTGCCCATGCCGGGGTACTCATCAGCGCAGGACTTTACGGTGGGCTTTATTCCTGGGACAACGCCTGGAGCAACCTGTCCGATTATGGAAATTTTATTGTAATTAGGAATTAGGAATTAGCAGTGAGGAATTAGAAATTGGCATCCGCATTCTGACAATACACAACTGAAAAAATGAGTAAAATCATACTAATCACCGGTGGACAACGCTCGGGCAAGAGCCGCTATGCCGAGGAACTGGCATTGAGCCTTGCCGACAATCCCGTGTATGTGGCTACTGCCCATGTGTGGGACGAGGAGTTTCGCGAGCGCGTTCGCCAACATCAGGAACGTCGAGGCCCGCAGTGGACCAACATCGAGGAGGAGAAATTCCTGAGCCGCAATGACTTGACGGGTCGCGTAGCGGTCATCGACTGCGTGACGCTGTGGCTGACTAATTTTTTCTTTGAGAATCAAAGTCAAGACACACAGCAGGTTTTAGATATGGTCAAAGAGGAGTTTGACCGCTTTACGGCCCTTGATGCCACCTTTATCTTCGTGACCAACGAAATCGGCAGCGGCGGCGTGAGCGTAGATGCCGTGCAACGGCGCTTCACCGACTTGCAAGGCTGGATGAACCAGTACATCGCCAGCCAAGCCGATGAAGTCATCCTCATGGTATCGGGAATCCCAGTAAAAATTAGGAGTTAGGAATTAGGAATTCTTATCTAGAACATCTAGAAAACTAAAAGCAAACATGAGATCTTTCAAGATACAACACACCGACAAGTCGCTGGAACAGAGCATCCAGCAGAAAATCGACCACCTGAACAAACCCAAAGGTTCGCTGGGCCGTCTGGAGGAACTGGCCTTGCAGATTTGCCTTATCCAGCAGACCTTGTCGCCCACCCTCAACCATCCTTGCCACCTGTTGCTGGGCGGTGACCACGGTATCGAGCGCGAGGGCGTGAGTGTGTCGCCGCGCGAGGTAACGTGGCAACAGATGATCAACTTTACCCGTGGTGGTGGCGGCGTGAACATGTTTTGCCGCCAGCATGGTTTCAAGTTACGCATCGTGGACACAGGTGTGGATTATGACCTCAGCAATGTTGAGGGCATCATAGACCGCAAAATCGCCCGTGGTACCCGCAATTTCCTGCACGAACCCGCCATGAACGAGGAGGAATTTAACTGTGCGATCCAGACGGGTTGCGATCTGGTGGATGAATGCATTGCCGAAGGGTGCCAACTGTTGTGCGTCGGCGAAATGGGCATCGCCAACACCTCGCCTTCAAGCATCTGGATGAGCCTGTTCGGTAATATCCCCCTCGACGATTGCATCGGCGCCGGTGCCGGACTTGACAGCCCGGGCATCCAGCACAAGCGCAAAGTACTTGCCCAAGCGTTGAAACATTACCATGAAACGATGGAGAACACGACCGAGAACGCCATCCGCTATTTCGGTGGTTTTGAGATGGTAACGGCCATCGGAGCGATGCTGCGAGGAGCCGAAAAACATCTTGTCGTGCTGGTTGACGGCTTTATCATGACGGCCTGTGCCATCGCCGCCATTCAACTCTACCCCGCTGCCCAGGATTACATGATTTTCACCCACTGTGGAGACGAGAGCGGCCACCGCCGCATGCTCGACATTGTCCACGCCAAGCCCATCCTGAACCTGGGCCTGCGCCTCGGCGAAGGTACCGGAGCCTTGTGCGCCTACCCCATCATCGATTCGGCAGTGAGGATGATCAACGAGATGAACAATTTCGACACCGCCCACATCACTAAATACTTCTAAAGATATATCACCACGAGGGTCGTCAAAACGAGCATAAGGAGTTCAGCCGTTCGATTGATGCGGACGGCTGTTTGCATATCCTTGGTGTTGAGTTCACGGTCGTTCTCGCCAATGAAGGGTTTGTCGAAGAGTTCGCCGAAGTAATAGTGTGGCCCACCGAAACGGCAGTTGAGGATGCCGGCAAGGGCTGCCTCAGGGTAACCGCTGTTGGGACTGGCGTGCTTGCGGCCATTCTTCCACACGAAATTCAGCAGGGATAACTTGCCCGAAGCAATGACCATTAGCAAAGCAGTCAGGCGAGCAGGGATATAATTGGCCACATCATCGATGTGGGCAGCCCAGCAACCGAAGTCTTTGTAGCGCTCGGTGCGATAGCCAATCATCGAATCGAGGGTATTGACCATCTTATAGGCCAGCATGCCTGGTGCGCCCAGCAATGCGAACCAGAACAACGGAGCTATCACGCCGTCGCTCAGATTCTCGGCAAGTGTCTCGAGGGCGGCAGTGCGCACCTCCTGGGCAGACAGTTGAGAAGTGTCACGCCCCACAATGCGAGCGACCTGCTGACGGCCCTCGTCAAGCGAACGGTCCAGCGCCAAAAACACCTCTCGCACCTCACGGATGAGCGTCGTTCCAGCCAAACAGTAGAAGATGATGACAGTGTCGAGGATGAGCCACAATACAGTGTTGGGTACCAACCGCTTGAATCCCCAGAGGAGAAAGAAGACCAACAAGATAAAACATACAGCCATCACAGCCCCCTTGGCCATGCGGTGTGCCCCATTGTTGAGGCGGTGCTCACCCCACGAAATCATCTTGCCGAACCACACAATGGGATGCGGCAACCAGGACGGGTCACCGAAGATGAAATCCAGCAACCAACCCAACAGCAACGGCAATATAATCAACAATGTCTCGTTCATCTGAATTAAAAGAGAAAACAATAAGTACAATAAAAACAATAGATGACGAAAAATCCCACACTTGTATTTGTTGTATCTATTGTTGTATTATCGTGTTTGTTGAAATAGTTTTATAGTCATGGCGAGGGCATCGTTTTCGGCGGGCGACTGCGTGGCGATGCGGAAATGATAAGGAGTCAAGCCCGTGAAGTTAGAGGCATCGCGGATAAGAATGCCATGCTCCCGCGCCAGATATTCCTTCAGCTCGGCTGCAGTGGCCTGACGGATGGTGCACAGGAAGAAATTGGTCTTGGTCTGTTGGACATCGATGCCTTCTATCTCGTTCAGCATGGTACGCAGGCGTTGCGTCTCGGCCAAATAGGATGTCAAGTCAGGAATAGCGGTCTCACCACGTTGCACAAGCCACTTGCCGGCCTCCAGCGACAAGGCATTGATGGCCCATGGGCGATACTGTTCTCGCAGGCGGCTGATTACCTTTGCCGAGGCCGTAATATAGCCCAAACGCAACCCGGGCACCGCATATCGTTTGGTCATCGAGTGCAACAATATGATGTTGTCACTCCCGACCACATCGGCAGGTTGCAACAACGAAGCCATCGTATAGTCCTCGTAGGACTGGTCCACGATGAGCAGGCGATGGCGCTCAGCAAGCGCCAACACTTCGGCGGTTGCCATCACATCGCCAGTCGGGTTATTAGGGTTGCACAACCAGCACAGGGCGCCGTCCTCGCGTTCCTGATAGCCAAACACGCGACAGGCGTCCTCATATTCCCTGAACGTGGGTTGCATGATGCGGCAGGTGCCCTCGTTGCGATAGACTTGGGCAATCAGGTAGATGGCATCCACCGCCCCACTGGTCACCAGCACCTCGTCTGGGTTGATGCCACACTCGCTGGCTATCATCTCCTCAAGCGAGGCCGCCGAGGGTTCGGGATAGGAGCGCACGACATCCAAGCGCGTACACAGGTAGTCTTCCAATTCACTCAAATCGGTTCCAGCAAAAATGTTGGAACTGAAGTTCATCTTGATATTGTTATAGCGATACAGGTCGTCGCCGTGTCCTTCAATCATGGTCAGTCAGGATTTGGTAGATTTGTTCCATATCGACGCACTGGCGTACATGGGTAGCCAACTTGTCGTATTGTTCTTCTTTAAATGCCGCGTAGTCAAAGGGCTTGCCGCCATCATTGATTTTGTCCTTGAACGGTTCTAACAAGAAATCGACGAAAGGTGCGTTGTCGAGGATGCCGTGGATGTAGGTGCCCATGCACTTGCCGTCAACAAGATAGCCGTCTTCGCGCCCGTCATCAAGGTGCAGCAAGGGTGAAGGCTTGGCATCGCCTATGGGGCGCGTCTCGCCCTGATGGATTTCGTAGCCGCTCCCGTACTGGCAGGTGACTTGGCGCGTCTGCTTGTCACCGTTCATGGTGGTAGTTGTGGGCAACAGGCCCAATCCTGGCAAACGCTCGATGTCACCCTCGACATGGTCAGGATCCAGCACTTCCATGCCCATCATCTGATAACCGCCGCAGATGCCCAGCACAGCCGTGCCCTCGCGATGAGCCATCACGATGGCCTGGGCGCATCCGTTGCGACGCAGTTCATACAGGTCATGAAGGGTTGATTTGGTGCCTGGCAGGATGATGATATCAGCTTTCTTGATATCCTCAGTATTGTTGGTATAGAACAGGTGGACACGCGGGTCACGCTCCAGCGCGTCAAAGTCAGTGTAATTAGATAAATGCCGCAGCATAACCACGGCCACATTGACCTTGCCGCGCTCGGCCTGCATCGACTTCTGCACCAAAGCCACACTGTCCTCTTCCTCGATATAAATGTCCTTGTAATAAGGGATAACGCCCAGCACGGGGACACCGCAGATGTCCTCCAGCATTTTGCGGCCCTCGTCAAACAGGCGCATATCGCCACGGAATTTATTGATGATGATGCCCTTTATGAGCTTGCGGTCTTCGGGTGATTGCAAGGCGATGCTGCCGTAGACCGAGGCAAACACCCCACCCCGATCGATGTCGCCAACCAGGATCACATCGGCATGGGCATGACGAGCCATGGGCAGGTTTACCAAGTCGGTGTCGCGCAGGTTGATTTCCGAAATGCTGCCAGCACCCTCCATGACGATGGGATTATAGCGGGAAGCCAAACGATCGAAAGCATCGCACACTTCACGGCGATAGTCGATGTCAGACGTGCCTCGGCGCCAATAGTCATAGGCATTCTTGTTGCCGATGGGCTTGCCGTGCAGGATAACTTGCGAGGTATGGTCAGACTGTGGCTTTAACAACAGCGGATTCATATCAGTGTGGCAAGGAATACCCGCAGCCTCGGCCTGAACAGCCTGAGCGCGACCGATTTCAAAGCCTTCGGGCGTAGCGTAGGAGTTCAACGCCATATTTTGGGCCTTGAACGGGGCTGGACTGTAGCCATCTTGCTTGAAAATGCGGCAAAAGGCAGCGGCAACGATGCTCTTGCCCACATCGCTGCCCGTCCCAGCGAACATAATGGGATGTAATCGCTTCATTCTTTCTCGTTGGCTAAGACAAACAGATAATCAGACAGGCGGTTCATCATCACTAGGATATCATTATTGACGGGATGCTCACGATTCAGCGACCACAGGCGACATTCCACGGTGCGCGCTTGAGTACGGGCAAGATGGATAAACGCAGACAAATTCGAGCCGCCGCCAGGCACAACAAAACCGCCTTGAAAATCGGCACGGTCAATGGCTTGCTCCAACTGCGAGATAATCTCCGCTGCATGGAGCTCACGGGGATTGATACCTCCATCAGGCGTGGCAATGTGGCTCATGACCGTCATCAACTCGCGTTGCACGGCATGGATGAGTTGTGGAGACGCAAAATCTTGCGTCTCATCGAGCATCGACCGCACGATACCCAAATGGGCATTCAGTTGGTCTATCTGCCCGTTGGTCTCGATGCGGGGGTCATCCTTGGGGACCCTCACGCCATCGCGCAGGCTTGTCATGCCCTCATCACCGGTCTTGGTATATATCTGTTTCATATTAGTTTCTAGTCCTTAGTTTTTAGTCCCTAGTTTCTTGTTGGCAACTGATATAAATGAGTGTAACTGGCCAATACATTCTTGTATCGGATGACAGGCGTCGTCACGGGCCCTCCCTTGGCGTTATAGACCTGAGTCACCGAAATCGGCGACTCGCCCATGAATTGCGTGTAGTGGAACTCATGCCCACGGTATTCCTGGCCATCGAGGGTGAAGCGGCGGTAACCCAGCGAGAGTTTGCGGTCTTGCTTGCGGGCGGTGATGCTGTAGGGCAGCACGCCGCACATGGGAAATTCGCCCTCATCAGTGACAATTTTCTCGCACAGATACATCATGCCACCGCACTCGGCAATGATGTGTCCGCCACGCTCGGCATATTCTTTGATGGCATGTCGTGTCGCCTCGGCTGCGACCAAGGCATCGAGATGCTTCTCGGGATAACCGCCCGGCAAGTAAAGCAGCGACACATCGTCAAGGCATGGCACATCACGCTCAGGGTCGAAGAATGACACATTCTCCAACCGGTCGATATTCTCCTGATAGATAAAGGAGAACGACTCGTCGTTGCGAGCAATCAAAGTTCTAAGAGCCGCTGCCATTCCACATTCTTTTCAAGTAATTCAACCAAGAGTCTGCTTTCGGGTTTCTCGCTGAAATCCAATCCCAAATAACGGGAGCCTTGCTCCAGTTCTGTTTTCTTGGGCAGATAGCCATAGCATTCAACCCCCAGGTCATCGCACACCTGCTGCAACATAGCAAAATGCCTTGCAGAACCCACGCGGTTGAAAATCACGCCGCTGATGTGCACATCCTTACGGAAGTTGATGAAACCTGACAAAAGTGCGGCCATCGAGTAAGCTGCAGACTTAGCGTCAACCACCAGCACTACTGGCAGGTCCAGCACGCGTGCGATTTCAGCCGATGACCCTTTGTCGCGGTCATAGCCGTCAAACAGGCCCATCATCCCCTCGACAACGCGCATATCGGCATCCGCGCCATAGCGGTCAAACAATTCCCGCACATGCTCAGGCGTGGCCATAAACGTGTCCAGATTGATACTCGGCCGTCCACATACCGCCGCATGAAACTTCGTGTCGATATAATCAGGCCCGCACTTAAACGGCTGAACCTTATACCCCTTGTGGGCAAACAACGCCATCAGTCCCCGGGCAATCGTCGTCTTGCCCGAGCCACTGTGAGGCGCCGCTATCAAAAAACCGTGTCCCATAGAACCTGCAAATTTACAAAAAAACACCGAAAACCCATAGTGTTGGAGCATTTAATTCCGCATGATAAATGGCGCGTTTTGGGGGATACAATGTACCCCCCTTTTGTGGTATAACAGGGGTTTTCTACAATTATTACGGGATGGCGGTCAGTCATAAATCACAAAACCACAATACTTTAACATATCATAACGACTCTTAAAGTACTGTCCGAAAGTCCCAACAGGATCACGCTTCCAAAACGATGCCCCTCGAGTCGGTTATTCTGACTTGAGGGGCTTCACTTATCTAGCGCCTCATCTAGAAGAAGATGTCGCCGGTGCTGCGTGCCACGAGCTGCAAGATGACATTGCTGTGGTCATCGATGTTGCGCTGCTGAATGTCAATCATCATCTTTGCTGATTTCAGTTTTGGATAAAATCTGCTGCGCCTCGGCAATGCTCAAACTTGCTTGGCATTGCATTCGGCTTGCAAGATTTTTCAGCAAAAGTAGAATGATTGGGCAGTGCATCATAAGACAAGGTTTTGGGCATGAAAAAAGCTCAGCCGAAGGTAAAAATTAATAAATATTAACAGATTTCCGTTGAATTCTTTCTTTCGATGTTACCATGAAGTAAGTGGGTAGGTTTGCCCATCAAAACATTTAAAAATCTTTTAATCATAGAATTATGGGAAGAAGACGAGTACACATCACTCCTAGTGTGAAAATTGATTTGGACGGAAATCTGATTTCCGAGAAGAAAGAGAAAGACGTCAACTCATTGACGCTGTTGCAAACCATTGAGCGCGTGGTGGAATTGTCCAAGGACAGCGAGTTGGATGATGAATTCCTGGAGAGCGCTAAGCCTGAACTGACCCTATTGTCGTCGCGACTTGGCGTGACTCCTGTCCAGGCTGTGCTGTTTTCCATCTGCCTGGATTGCGGTCCCTACCGCGTCAATTATGACGACCTGGCTTCTCATCTCGATATAGGCAATGTGCGGGTGCTGAGTTACGGAAAGGACCTTGACGCGCTGGTGCGACGCCGCCTGCTCCGCTACCGCGATGTAATGGAGGGGGATAGTGTCGGCGTCCCCCGTGATGTGCTTAAGGCCTTGAAAAATGACGAGGTTCCCGAGTTGCCCAAAATCAAGGGGCTCGATGTGTTTGAATTCTTCGAGGCGGTGAACCGCATCTTCAACGACCTGACTGATGATGCCGCCACCTTCTATGAGG